>Ga0075343_1000001_pt1 | contig 81726 bp, 80 predicted proteins | sample RushOxbow_ThreeS_2_FD_120072 | JGI IMG/M metagenome (GOLD analysis project Ga0075343, IMG submission 120072) | Natural and restored wetland microbial communities from the San Francisco Bay, California, USA, that impact long-term carbon... | ecosystem: Environmental > Terrestrial > Soil >...
GACCAGTTGCCAGCCGAGCTCGACGACATGTCGGTGACGCTCAACAAGGTGAAGGCGTTGAAGCCGGACCTTCTTGTGGTTTCGGGCCAAGAGAAGGGGGCGGTTACCGCCGTCAACCAGATCGAGGCGCTGCGGACGGATATTCCCATGATCGCGCTCACCCATTGCGATACGGCGCGGCTCGCGGAACAACTGCCGAAAGCCGCGTCCCATGTGTTCTGTGCCCATCAATGGCACCGCTCGCTCGGCCACAAGGGGAAGCTGTTCGGCTCGGCGGAAGACTTCGCGCGGCGTTTCCAGGAGGCTTACGGCTACGAGCCGCCTTACCAGGCGGCTCAATCAGCGGCTGCCGTCTATGTCTTCGCCGATGCGATGGCGCGGGCCCAAGATCTCGACACCGAGAAGGTGCGCGACGCGCTTGCCGCCACGGATCTGGCCACCTTTTATGGGCCCATCAAGTTCGACGAGACCGGCAAGAACGTCGCCAAGCCCATGGTGCTCACCCAGATCATCGACGGCGAGTATGTTGTCGTCGCGCCCGAGGAATGGGCGGTGCGAGATCCCGTGATCCCGCGTCCGGCGCATTAACGGTCGACGGCGCAGGCTCTGCTTGTTGGCGGCTGGTCATACGCCCCTAGAGTGCGTCTCCCGCATAGACCGTGGCGGAGCACGGCCGGTCAGCCTTCTGGAACAGCGAGCAGGCGCCTTCGGCGTCTTGAGCGTTCGCGAAGGGGCCCGCGATCAGCCGCCATTTCTTGTCCGGCGCGAGAACGCGGCGCGGCTGCAAGCCCGCCACCAGCGCGGCGTGCTTGGTGAGATATTCGCGCCATAGGGGCCGGAGCTCGTCCCGCTTGCCCACGGTGCCGATCTCGATGCCGTAGCGGGTCGAGCCGTCATTGGCCGCAGGCGGCAAGGCGACGGGATCGAAGGCGGCAATCTCAACTTCTTCCTGTGCGACTGCCGCCTCAGGCGCTGCCGCTTCGGGCTCAGCTGCCTCGGGCTCAGGCGCGTCTGCGACCGCGGCTTGGGCGGGTGCCTCGGGCTCGGGCGCGGCTTCGGCGACAGGTTCCGGCTCAGGCTCGGGCTCGGGCGCTGCAGCCACCGGCGGCGGCGCGGGAGGCGGGGGAGGCGTTTCCAACACGGTCTCCTCGACCACCTCTTCCTCGACAGCCACCGCTTCAGGCGCCGGCTCGGGCGCCGCAGCGGCGGGCGCTGGCGCCTGGGGTTCAGGCGGTGAGGTGGACACCGACGCGGAAGGCGGCAGCGCCGCAACCGGACCGATAAAGCGCTCGATCGGCTTGAGGCGGGCATCGAGCGCCGCCAGTTGCTGCGTTAGATTTTGGATCGTGCCGTTGAGCGCGGCGACGTCGGCGGTCCCGGCGCCGCTGACGACCGGCGCTGGCGCCGGCTCCGCCGCCGCGGGCGCGGCGGGGGCCTGATCTCCGTTCACGGAGCTTTGCTGGACGACCGGACCGCCAAGCGCCGTGGGGTCGGTGAAGAGGGTGAACAGGTAGAAGCCCGATAGGCCGGCCAGGGCGATCCACAAGACCGCGAAAACGTTCCGCGCTCCGCCACGCCCGCCTCTGCGCCGTTTTGCCATGGGATTCGACCTTCCGAATGCGAGGTTTGGTCGCAAAAGCGACCTGAATGTGGCTTGGAGTCAGATTGTCCCGCCGCTCTTCCGCGAGATTACTCACTTCATCCGTATGGTCAATTTCCCCGTGGGGTTCGATAAACCCAGGGCGGTGGCCCTCGGGCGCGCTTTGGACTAGATAGGGCGCGTTTAAGGAAACTTGGTACGAAGATGCGATCTTCGACCTCGCGGGAAAATTATCGGGACAGCATGACCCAGGCTCTGGCCATCATCCTTGCCGCCGGCAAGGGCACGCGCATGAAATCGGACCTGCCCAAGGTGCTCCACCGCCTGGCCGGCGCGCCCATGCTCGCCCATGTGCTGCGCGCGGCGTCCGGCGCCGGTATCGGCCGCGCGGGGCTCGTCGTTGGCCCGGACATGGAGGCGGTGGGCGAAGCGGGGCTTGCGGTCGACCCCGCGGCGCAAGTGTTCGTGCAGCCCGAGCAGCTCGGTACCGCGGACGCAGTCAAGGCAGCCGCAGCTGCGTTCGAGGGCGCGAAAAGGCCCGTGCTCGTGCTCTACGGCGACACGCCGCTTCTGCGCGCCGAGACGCTCAAGGCCGTGCTCGGCGAACTCGAGGCGGGCGCCGACCTGGTGGTCATCGGCTTCGAGGCCGCCGATCCGACCGGCTATGGGCGCTTGCTCTTTGACGACAAGGGGCGGCTTGCGGGCATCCGCGAAGAAAAAGACGCGAGCGTGGCAGAGCGCGCGCTGGCCCTGTGCAACTCCGGCATCATGGCCTTCCGCGCAGCCGAGACGCTGACCGGTCTCCTGGCGCGCATCGGCAACGACAACGCCAACCGCGAGTATTACCTGACCGACGCGGTGGCGCTCGCCCGCGCCGACGATCTTCAGGCGCGCGTCGTGCTGTCGAATGCCGAAGAGGTGCTTGGCGTGAATTCCCGCGCCGAGCTCGCCGTCGCCGAAGAGATCATGCAGCGCCGCCTGCGCGCCGCCGCTATGGCGCAGGGCGCGACGCTCGTTGCGCCCGAGACGGTGTTCTTCAGCTACGACACCGTGATCGGGCGCGACGTGACCATAGAGCCGAACGTTATCGTCGGACCGGGCGTTCGCATCGCGGACGGTGTCACCATCAGAGGCTTCTGCCATATCGAGCAGGCGAGCATCGGCGAGGGCGCCACGGTCGGACCGTTCGCGCGGCTGAGACCCGGCGCCGCGCTTGCCAAGCACGCGCATGTGGGCAACTTCGTCGAGATCAAGAACGCGGAGGTCGCCGAAGGCGCGAAGGTCAACCACCTCACCTATATCGGCGACGCCAGTATCGGCGCGAAGGCCAATATCGGCGCGGGCACCATCACCTGCAACTATGATGGCTTCGCCAAGCATCGCACCGAGATCGGTGCGGGCGCGTTCATCGGCTCCAACAGTTCCTTGGTCGCGCCGGTGAAGATCGGTGACGGTGCTTATGTCGGCTCCGGCAGCGTCATCACCAAGGATGTGGCGGACGACGCGTTGGCCGTTGCGCGGGCGCCGCAGGACGAGCGTGCCGGATGGGCCGCCAAGGTGCGCGCACGCCGCGCGCGCGACAAGTCCAAGTAGCGGCTTGCGGCAATATCCGCCTGAAGCAAGCGCAACAAAGGGACACAGCTCGTGAATTGCGACACACCGGCCGTCTGGTTAGTCAGAAACATGGGATCGAGGGAGTAGGGGACGATGTGCGGGATCGTTGGCGTCCTCGGTAAGGAGCCCGTTGCGGAACTCTTGGTCGATGCGCTGAAGCGCCTCGAATATCGCGGCTACGACTCCGCCGGCGTGGCGACTCTGGAGCAGGGCCGCATCGAGCGGCGCCGCGCCGAAGGCAAGCTGCGCAATCTCGAACAGCTGCTCAAGGTGGAGCCGCTGCAGGGCATCACCGGCATCGGCCACACGCGCTGGGCCACGCACGGCAAGCCGAGCGAGGCCAATGCCCACCCGCACATGACCGATGACGTCGCCATCGTCCACAACGGCATCATCGAGAATTTCCGCGAGCTGAAGGCGCAGCTGATGGCGGAAGGCGCACCATTCTCCAGCGACACGGACACCGAGGTCATTGCCCATCTGCTCACGCGGGAACTGCGCGCCGGGAAGGATCCGGTGGCCGCCGTCTACCAGACGTTGGCCCATCTGCAAGGCGCATTCGCGCTCGCCATGATCTTCCGCGGCTACGAGGATTTGATGATCGTGGCGCGCCAAGGCAGCCCGCTCGCCATCGGTTACGGCGACGGCGAGATGTTCGTCGGCTCCGACGCCATCGCGCTCGCCCCCTTCACCGACCGGATCGCCTATCTCGAGGACGGCGATTGGGCGGTGATCACCCGCCAAGGCGTCGCCATTCGCGACCGTACCGGCGCCGGCGTCACCCGCCCGGTGGCGAAATCGCTCGCGACGGGTCTCGTCGTCGACAAGGGCAATTACCGACACTTCATGGCGAAGGAAATCCACGAGCAGCCGGAAGTGGTCGGCCATACGCTCGCGCATTATCTCGATCTCGCCAATTATCAGGTGGCGCTGCCGTCTTTGCCGCTCGACTTCTCGCAAGTGAGCCGCTTGTCGCTGTCGGCATGCGGCACCGCCTTCTATGCCTGCCTCGTCGCGAAATACTGGTTCGAGCGCTGGGCGCGGCTGCCCGTCGATGTCGATATCGCTTCCGAGTTCCGCTACCGCGAGATCGCGCCTCCGCCAGGCGGCGCGGCGTTATTCGTCTCCCAGTCTGGCGAGACCGCCGACACGCTCGCCTCGCTGCGCTACTGCCGGCAGCAGCGCCAGCATGTGCTGTCCGTCGTCAATGTCGAGGAATCGTCCATCGCCCGCGAATCCGACGTGGTGCTGCCGACGCTGGGCGGCCCGGAGATCGGCGTCGCCTCCACGAAGGCCTTCACCTGTCAGCTCACCGTGCTTGCCTGCCTCGCCATCGCCGCGGGCAAAGCGCGCGGGGTGATCGGACCCGAGCTGGAGGCGGAACTCGTCAAGGCGCTGGTCGAGGTACCGCGCCACATGGCGACGCTGCTGCGCGACGAGAGCCCCTACGAGACGCTGGCGCATAGCCTGTCGAAGGCGCGCGACGTGCTTTATCTCGGCCGCGGCACGAGCTACCCGATCGCGCTCGAAGGCGCGCTCAAGCTCAAGGAGATCTCCTACATCCACGCCGAGGGCTATGCGGCCGGCGAACTCAAGCATGGCCCGATCGCGCTGATCGACGAGAGCGTGCCGGTCATCGTCATCGCGCCGCGCGACGATCTTTTCGAAAAGACCGTCTCCAACATGCAGGAAGTGGCGGCCCGCGAGGGCAAGATTATTCTGGTCAGTGACGCCGATCCTGCGAGTACGGGCTGCGCGGTGCAGACCATGCTAAACGTGCCGACCGTGCACCCCTTCGTGACGCCGCTCGTTTATGCGGTCCCGGTGCAGCTGATCGCCTATCATACGGCGGTCTTTATGGGCACGGACGTGGACCAGCCCCGAAATCTCGCAAAATCCGTGACTGTCGAGTAGTCTACAGCCTCGGATTTGCCCGATTTCTTTGCTTGAGCAAGGACATGGCGGATCATCGGAAGACCTTCCGGCCGCGCCGTCGTGGAACTGACGGGCGCCACCTTCCGCGCGGCCGCTCCTTCGGCGCCGCGATCGCGCTCCTTGGCGCGTTGGTTCTGGCGCCGGGCCCGGTGTTTTCTCAAGAGATCGGTTTGACCAGGGGCGAGGCGTCGCTGAACGCCGGCCAATACGAGGCCGCCGTGCGGCAGCTCTCCGCCACCGTCAACGACGGCAAATCGACCCTGGCCCAAGCCTCCAAGGCGCTCTATTTGCGCGGCATCGCCTATCGCAAGCTCGGCATGGCCGGGCGCGCGGTGTCCGATCTCGGCGCCGCCGTGTGGCTGGGTCTGCCGGCCGCCGACAAGGCGCGGGCGCTGGTGAATAAGGGCCTCGCCTTCCGCGCAGCGGGGCTCACGAGCCAAGCGGACGCGGCGCTGGCGGACGCCCGCAGGGCCTCCAGCGCGGGCGAGGTGGACCGGCTGATCGCCCAGGACGGCAGCACCGCGGTGGCGAGTTCGAGCGCCTCGAGCGATATCGTGGGGGGCAGTGCAAGCGAAAGTGTCTGGGACCGCATGGTGCCGAGCTTCGGCTCGTCCAGTTCCAGCAGCCCTCCGCCGGCTCCCGCGCCCGCGGAGGCGCCGCCCGCAGACTCCCCACCACCCACGCAGACGGCCGAAGCGGCCCCCTCCACCGGCTGGAGCGCGGAAGTGCAGGACGAGAGCGCGCAGCCGAGCGGCAACGCGGTCAGCCGCTGGTTCGGTTCGCTCGGGGGCGATAGCGCGCCCGCGCCACCCCCGCCGCCCGGCGCCGCCAATCCTATTCCACCGCCCGTGGCCTCCACGGCGACGCAAACCACCACGGCTTCCAGGACCACGACCGCGAGCCGGACCGCTGCCGTCGCGCCGCCCTCGGCGGCAAGCTGGGCCGACAATACCCAGACAGAGCGCGCAGTCTCCGACAGCGAGTCCGGCACGGCAGTCGGGCGCTGGTTCTCGCGCCAGACGAGCTCCGATCCTGCGCCGGTACCCGCCGCGAGCCGACCCAGCGCCGGCTATACGGTGCAACTCGCAAACAGCCGGTCCAAGGCCGAGGCCGAGGGCCTGTGGAAAAAGGCGCAAGGAACGAACTCCCAGCTCGCGAGCGCCGGCGCCAGAATCGAAGAGGTGAACATCGGCAGCTTTGGCACCTTCTACAGCGTCAAGATTGGACCGTTCCCGAGCGAGTCCGAAGGCACCAAGGTCTGCAATGCCTTGAAGCGGGGCGGCACGGACTGTTCCGTCGTTTCGCCCGACGGTCCGTAAGCGGCGGAAAGCGCACTTGCCAGCGCGCCTGCATTCGGCCATGCCTCACATCTATAAGCGTGGCGTGATAAGAAGCGCCGTCGCAACACGGCCCTGCCGTAACGTTCCTATTCTCCTGCCGTTTCAGAGACCGCATGACCACCGAAGACGATAAGAAGAAGAACGAGTCCCCCGAGACCGATCACCACCTGGTCGAGGACCTCGGCATGTTCGGCGCGCTTGAGCCGACGTCCTCCCACTTCCTGGCGCGGCTGCGCGGCTATTTTCTGACGGGCCTGATCATCGTCGGCCCCGTGGCCATCACGATCTACGTGGTGTGGTGGTTCATCAACCTGGTCGACGGCTGGGTCAAACCGCTCATCCCGGGCCGCTACCTGCCGGACAATTTCCTGCCGTTCAATGTTCCCGGCGTCGGGCTGATCATCGGCATCCTTTCGTTGATGGTCGTCGGCGCTCTTGCCGCCAATCTGTTCGGGCGCACCATCGTCAGCTACGGCGAGATGATGCTGGATCGCATGCCGGTCGTGCGGGGCGTCTATCGCCTCTTGAAGCAGATCTTCACCACGGTGTTCTCGAAGCAGGGGACAGGGTTCAAGCGCGTGGGGCTGATCGAGTTTCCCCGCCGCGGCGTCCACGCGGTCGTGTTCGTGTCGGGCGAGCCGCCGCTAGAGGTGAACAGCAAGCTCGACAACGGCGAGCTTCTCACCGTGTTTATGCCGAACGCACCGAACCCGACGACCGGCTTCGTCCTGTTCATGCCGGCGAAGGACGTGATTCTGCTCGACATGGCGATCGACGACGCCGCCAAGCTCGTCATCTCGGCGGGGCTGGTGGCCCCGCCCCAAGACAAGCTGAAGCAGCTTGCCGACCAGGCGAAAGCCAAGAAGCCCGTGCCGGAGGAAGAGCCCGTCGTCTAGACGGGCTCTCGTGCGCCTATTCCGCTTTGGCCACCGGCGGCGGGTTCCACTTGCCCGTTAGCGCATCCGACTTCGGCGCGTAAAGGCGCATGGTCAGATTGAATGGTCCCTTCGGCGCGGGAAGCCAATTCGCCTCCTTATCCTTGCCCGGGCTCTCGTTCTGGAAATAGAGATCGAGCGAGCCGTCGTCGTTGTACTTGAACGGCATCCAGCTCGACACGGCGAAGCGATTGAGCTCGTTCGCCACCTGGAAGCCTTGTGAGTCGTAGAGCGTGATTGACCAGAAGGCGTTCACCGGCGGAATGGCGTCCTTGTCGAAGTGGATCGTGAAGTTGCCGGTCCCGTCGAGCGGCTTGCCGCCCTCGTCACCGATATTGAGCGGATAGATCGCATCCTCCGGCACGTTGGCTCCGAGGCCCTGCTGTGTGACGATGGCGCGCTTCAGATAGTAATTGCCGTAGACGCCCATCGTGTCGGTGTTCATGGACCAATAGTTCTCCACTCGCGCAAGCGTCGGCAGCTTCCACTGCATCAGCTCCTGGGCGGCCTTAGGCGCAGCCTCAATCGCTTTCTTGACCACCGGATCGGCGCTGCCCAAGTCGAAGCTCTTTCCGGGCTCAATGCCGATGCGCTTCATACGGGCGATGATCGGCTGGTCGGTGAAGTGCGGCGGATGGAGTTGGAGCAGCTCGGCTCCATAGGCAAAGAAGTCGCCGCCCGCCATGCTGTCGACCTGCTCCTTGGGCGGGGTTTTCATATCGACATTGGGATCGATCTTCGTGGGAGCAGGCTTCCAATCGTCGTTGCCAATCTGCGAGAGAGGCATCAGTTTCAGACCGGCCTGGATTTTGTGAACGGCGTCGTAGTCCGGAGGACCGTCCGTTTTGATGCGGCCGATGATCCACACATACGGCGTCGATGCCTTGATCTCCGTGACGCCGTCCGGGACTGTTCCGGTCCAGCCTGGCGGTGTGATCAGGAAGGTCTGCGCGCTCGTGCCCGTGGTGCGCCAGCCCGGCGACGCGAACACATCGGTCCACATGTCCAGCATCGGAAGCAGGTAATAGCGGCCGTCTGTGTCAGGAACCGACACCACCATCGGCTCTTTGGTGAGGTCCAGCCACGCTGACGAGTACAGCGTGTCGAAGTTCGGCCGGACGACAGTCCTCATCTCCGCCGTGGGATAGGCGGGCACGTTGACGAAGACATTCATAGGGCCTTCGAAACCCTTGGCTTCCTCTACATTCGTAAACTGAAGGCGCGTCAGGTCCATGGTCACGAGCGAGTAGAGATAGGTATAGGCCTCCACCGCGATGGCGTTAGCCTCTTCCTCGGCCAGGGAGGACGCAGCGCTCGCGGACGAAAGGGAGGCGGGGCTAAGGAGAAGGGCGGCCGCGAGGCCAACGACGTATTTCATCATCTTGAACTCTCCCAATGTTTGCTGGTTGCTAGTTGACGTGTTGGATCTCGGTCGGCCGCCAGGTCTTGTCGAAGAATGACGGCAGCGGGCTGTAGAGGCGCAGGATCGTGAACCAGCCCTTTTTCGGATCGGTCTGGATCCAGTTGCCGCGTTTGACGCCGTCGGGCTGCTCCGGCCCGAAATAGACGGTCGTCGCACCATCGGCATCCGCTTCGGCCGCAGGTGAGGGATAGGTCTGACTGCCAGCCCGCGGATATTTCTGCGGCGTCTGCAGCATCGAGCGCGTCTGGTTGTCGTAGAGCGTGAAGGACCAGAAGGCTTTCGCAGGGATGTCCTTCGGCAGCGTGACTTTGTATGTTTTGGCACCGTCAAACGGTTTTCCCTCGGGATCGAGGAAGGCCATAAGATACTGCGAGCCCACGCCCGGAATGCGCATGATCATGCCCGGCGAGTCGAGGGTGTAGCCGTAGTAAAAGGCTGCACGCGAATCGAGCGTGCGTGCGCCGGTCGGCGGCAGGGGCTTGAACATGCCTTCCTCGAAGAGCGGCGGCGGGGTCTCGAAAAACGCTCCCCCTTGCCACAGCATGCTGCCCCACTGCGAACCGTCGTAATAAGCCCAATCCGGGTGCTTCATCGCGTAGCGCCAATTGAGCGACCGACCCGTTGCCTGGCCGAACGCCGCCGCGTCCGTCAGAATCTTCTTCATCCGGTCGTCCGGCTTGAACTCTTTGCCGTGCACGATCCCGATGGCGGCAAGCTGTCCGGCGAGCTCGACGTCGTAGCTCGTGGCGGGTTGGTTTTGAACGTTCTCGTTGATCAGCTCGAAGAACCCGTAATCGCTCGGCGGAATCGTATTGAACGAGCGCCCGCTGCCCTCGATGAAGTTCGTCTCGGGGATCTTTGATTCGCCCGCGATGGCCACGGTGCCTTCGAGAGCTTGTGCAATGCTCGTTCCGAAAGAACCAGGCTTGTAGGGGTAGATTTTCAGGTTCTTCTTGACGTTCTCGACAGCCGGCTTGGGGTCGTTGTCGACGAGATAGGCACGCGCCGCATACATGGCGAAGTTGGTCTTCGAATGCGCGACAAAGTAGCCACCCTCGGGCAACGGACCGTCATAGTCAGGTCCGACGATCAAGTACTTGCCTCCGAGCCCGCGGTCGGGACCGGGACCGCCGATGTCGATGATCCACGAGAACCACATGTCGTTGATCGTGCCGACGGCGTTCGATGGCTGCTCGATGACCAGCGGGCCTTTACTCAGATCGAGCCCGGCCAGGTAGTAGACCGTGTCGGCATTGGCTGTCAGGAACAGCGAGTTTGAATCCATCAGTTCGGAAAAGATGACGACATCGCCGGGTTTGGCGCCGATGCTCTCGAAGCCCTTGACGATGGCTAGGGCCGAGGCGCCCCGGAAGCTGTTGTTGTAGGCATTGAGCGCGCGGGTGAAGTCGAGCGTGTCATAGACTGTCTTGGCCGTATCCTCAGTCGGCGCGCCGTCCTTGAACTCCAGCGTGCCGATATGCGTCTCGATCTTGTCCGGCGCGGATAGCGAGTCGAGTGTATCTTGAGAGACTTGCGCTGCGGCCGGTTGGATGGCGACGAACGCCGTGGCAATGCCAACCAGCATTGCGGAACTTAAAGAGCGCATGAATTCCTCCTAGCGTGGACCGGCTTCTTCTTTCTCGGGTGTGCAGACTATCAGTATGGCGCGGCTCGCCAATAATTTCGGCGCGTGCGGCAAAGGAATGCGCGTCAACGTGAGGTTTCAAAGGCAGCTATTTTTGAAGAGCCAGTGTGATGTGGGGCGCGCCTCAATAGATGGCGGCCCGTCTGAAAGAGCGGCGCGCCACTCCCGCATAGGAAAGCGGCGTCAAGGGCCGGCCGATAATGTCGATGAAGACCGCGACCTCGGTTCCGGCCGCGGGCATGTCACCCTGGATCAGCTTGACCGTGTAGGTGAGGGTGTCGCCGTCGAGCACAGGATCCTGCAACTCTACGACCGTCTGCTTGAGCGTCTTGCCGTCGATGATGGAAATGTCGGCGTTGGGCGGATCGGACTTAAAGCTGTCCTTGCCTTCGCTCCAGAAGGGAATGAACGCCGTGGTCTTCATGTTGCCGGCGATGCGCTCGGGACGGTCGGTGAAGAACACGGTCACGGGGCTGACATTTTCTAACGTCAGCTTGTTCGTGGCCGGGTCGAAGCTCATGCTCTTGGCGCTCTGTACGAAGAGGAAATCGGCCATTTTTTCCTCGGCAGCCGAGGCGACGGTCACGCCAAGAAGAATGAAGGTCAGCGCCGCAGCCGCTATGAAGCTGTGTCTCGTCAACATGGGTCGTCTCCTGATTGGGTGCGCAGAATGAGGGGTCGCAAGGAGCGTGACCCTAGTTGGCGGATGCGCTAGAAGTCTTGCCATTTGGCGCCAAAGTGAGGGCTGGTGATGTTAGGCGAGACCTTCGCGCATAATCCGCGCACTCTGCTTCACATCGCGCCTTATCTCAGGAGCAGGGGCGTTTCACCTGTCGAGATCTTCAAGCGAGCCGATGTAACGCCATCGATGCTTCTGGACGCCAATGGCTGGGTGCCGCGCGACCTCTGCTTCCGCCTCAGCAACGAGATCCATAACGCGACGGCCGAACGCTTTTTCGGGGCCGACGTCGGACGTGCGTTCAGACTTTCGGATCTCGGCACCTGGGGCACCGCGATATCCGGCGCCACGACCCTCCGTCAGGCCTGTGCGACCGCGGTCAGCGGTGTCGGTCTGGTTCATCGCGGCAGCGATTTGAGATTCCGAACGGAAGGCAAACACGCGATCCTAAGCTTCGCCTATGTCGGCCGGTCGAGCTTCGAGCCGCGACAGCATATTCTCGGGACACTTGCTGTGCTGCGTAGCGTGGCGCTATTGGCCGGTGTGCCCGAGGCGCTACGCGCACGCTTCTCGCAAAGCTATGAGCGCCAGGGAGAACGCTTGGAAGAGACGTTCGGATCCTCGCTCGAATTCGGCTGCGCTCAGGATGCGATCGTCATCGACCGCGCCATACTCGATGCGCCGACTGCAAGGTCGCCAAGGTCTGCGAACCATACAGACCCACTCGAGACCGCGCGCACGCTGGCCACGCATCTGCGGGAGTGGCTTCCTTACGGCGAGGTCAGCGTCGAAGGCGTTGCCGCACGGCTTCGCATGAGCACGCGGACCCTGCAACGCCGCCTGAGAGACTGGGGCTTCTCGTTCGAGGACATGGTCGACGATCTGAGACACTCCGAAGCGGTACATCGCGTGGCCACCGGCCAAGAATCGATGACGGAGATTGCTTTCATACTCGGCTATTCCGACCCCGCGCATTTCACGCGCGCCTTTCGGCGCTGGACCGGCATGGCGCCGCGTGACTATGTTAGGCGCGTCTAACCTGCGCCCATCAGTTTCACCGCGTCGTCACGCTCGAACAGATAGAGCAGCAGGCGCAAGCGCTCGCCGTCCTCGCCTTCCAGCGTCGGATTTCGGGACAACGTCAGCCGCGCCGCATCGCGCGCGGTCTCAAGCAGGTCCTGATGCTCGGGCAGGATGGCGATGCGGAAGGCGGGGAGGCCGCTTTGCCGCGTGCCGAGTACTTCGCCGCCGCCGCGCAAGCGCAAATCCTCTTCCGCAATGACAAAGCCGTCCTCCGTGCTGCGCATCACGTTCAACCGCTCGCGCGCCGTCTCCCCCAGCGGTTGTTTGTAAAGGAGGATGCAGGACGACTCCGCCGCGCCGCGCCCCACGCGGCCGCGCAATTGATGAAGCTGCGCGAGGCCGAAACGTTCGGCATGCTCGATGATCATGATCGAGGCGTTGGGCACGTCAACGCCGACCTCGATCACCGTGGTCGAGACGAGGATGGAAAGCTCTCCGGACGCAAACCGCGCCATCACCGCGTCCTTATCCTTGCCCGTAAGCTTGCCGTGCACGAGGCCGACCTTGTCGCCGAAGCGGGCGCGAAGTTCGATGAAGCGCTCTTCCGCAGCCGCAACGTCCAGGACCTCGGATTCCGCGACAAGGGGGCAGACCCAATAGATCTGCGCGCCTTTCTCGACGGCGCGCGCCACGCCCCCGACGACCTCGTCGAGGCGTTCGAGCGGGATGGCACTGGTCTTCACAGGCTTGCGGCCCGGCGGTTTCTCGTCGAGTCGGGATACGTCCATGTCGCCATAACTCGTCAGCAACAGCGTGCGCGGGATCGGCGTGGCCGTCATGACCAGGAGCTCCGCAGCTGTTCCCGTACCCTTTTTTTGCAGGGCGAGACGCTGATGCACGCCGAAGCGGTGCTGTTCGTCGATGACCACGAGCCCGAGATCGCGGAACGCGACCGTCTCCTGGAACAGGGCGTGGGTGCCGATCAAGATATCGATGTCCCCGGCGTGCAGGGCTTCGAGGATGCCGTCGCGCTCCTTGCCGCGCTCGCGCCCCGTGAGCAAAGCCACGCGCAGGTTTGCGGCCTCGGCGAAACCGCTGATCGTGGCGAGGTGCTGCCGGGCGAGAAGCTCCGTCGGCGCCATGAAGGCGGCTTGCGTCCCGGCCTCGACCGCCGTCGCCATGGCCAGCAGCGCGACCACGGTCTTGCCGCTGCCGACGTCGCCCTGCAGAAGCCGCAGCATGCGGCTGTCGCTTGCCATGTCCGCGTCGACCTCTGTGAGGGCGCGGTGTTGCGCGGCCGTCAGCGCGAAGGGCAGGGCACCGACGATGGCCCGGCGCAACTTTCCCGAAGCGGCGAGACTCTTGCCCGCGCGCTTCTTCAGACGCTGGCGGATGATGGCGAGGGCGAGCTGATTGGCGAGAAGCTCGTCATAGGCCGGCCGAGACCTGGCCGGCGAGGATGGCAGAAGGTCCGCGTCGCCTTCGGGCGCGTGCAACCGCTTGATGGCATCGGCGAATGACGGCCACCCCTGCTTGGCAAGATAGGCGCCGTCGATCCACTCCGGAAGCTTGGGAACCTGGCGCAACGCCCCGTCGATGGCCTTGCGGAGGGTCGTGTTGGAGATCCCGGCGGTCAGCGGATAGACCGGCTCGATCAGGGGCAGCCCGCCGGCCTTGTCCACGGCCGTCACATGATCGGGATGGGGCATTTGCAGCCAGCCGTCATAAGCCTCGATCTTGCCCGAGATCAGCCGCGTCTCGCCGAGCGGGAAGAGCCGCTTCAAATAGTTGGGGTCGGCCTTGAAGTAGACGAGCTCGAGCGCGCCGGTGTCGTCCTCCACAAGGATGCGGTAAGGCGCACGCGCGCCCCGCCGCCCGCCGCCGGGCCGGTGCACGGCCACGCGCACCTCGAGCGTTGCAAGCTCCCCCACCTCGGCTTGGGCAATCGAGGGAACGCGCGCGCGGTCTATCAGGCCGACCGGCAGATGCCAGAGCAGGTCGATGGCGCGGGCATGGGCGCCCGCGTGCCGGGGCGCCACGAGCTTGTCGAGCAGACCCTCGATTCGCGGGCCGACGCCCTTCAGGGCGCGCACGGAAGCGAACAGGGGAGCTAACGGGGGCGGTCGCATGAGCCCTAGTCTAGCGCGTTCAAGGCCGCGCCCTTGACATCGCCAGGGCCGCTCGGTCTAACCCTCGGGCTAAGATTGGAAGCTTGGATCATGTCGAGTGATCTTGGAATGCGCCGCCGCAGGGCGGTCTGGCGGGCGACTCATCGAGGCTCTAAGGAGATGGACTATCTGCTTGGGCGCTTCGCCGAGCAAGCCATCGACAGCATGAATGGCGATGATATCGCCGTGCTCGAGCGCCTGATCGAGATGCCGGACCCGCAAATCGAGTTGTCGGTTTACGAGGGGTACTCGCTCGGCGAGCGCGATCTAGACGCGCTGATCGCGCGCGTCCGGCAGTTCCACGGCCTGCCCCAAGCCGGCTAAACAGCAAAAGGCCCATGAGTTCCGCGTCTCAGCTCCCCGCTCTGCAAGTGGATCGTCTGCTGAAGGACAAGCGCGCCATCGCCGGCGGCGTGCCCGAAGGCCTCGACGCGTTGCTCCTGGGCGAGCTGGCCCGGCATGCCGACGCGCCGATCCTGCATGTAGCCCGCGACGGCAACCGCCTCGCCACACTTCAAGAGGCGATCGCCTTCTTCGCGCCCGATGTGCGGGTGCTGTGCTTTCCGGCCTGGGACAGCGTGCCGTACGATCGGGTGGCGCCGAACGCGGAGATTATCGCCGACCGGATCGAAACGCTTGCCGCCTTGGCGGCGCGGGCCCTGAACGACAAAGCACCGCTGGTTCTGTTGACCTCGGTGAACGCCGTGGTGCAGCGCGTGCCGCCACGGAGCTTCATCGAAGGCGCCGATCTCAAGCTTCAGTCCGGCAATGTCATGAACATGCAGGCACTGATCGAGCGCCTAGAGACATCCGGCTATGCGCGCGCCGGCACGGTCACCGACCCGGGCCAGTACGCCGTGCGCGGCGGCATTCTCGACCTCTATCCGCCGGGCGGACAGCCGGTGCGCCTCGACTTCTTCGGCGATCAGCTCGAATCCCTTCGCGCTTTCGATCCGGAGACCCAGCGCACGGAGGCGCGGCTCGACGCCGTGCACTTCTTGTCCATGAGCGAAGTGGCGCTGACGCCCGAGGTGCGCAGCCAGTTCCGCCAGCGCTATGTGGAGCTTTTCGGCCCGGTGACGGGGGACGACCCACTCTACGAGGCGATCTCGGCCGGGCACCAGCATCAAGGCATGGAGCATTGGCTGCCGCTGTTCCATGACGAGCTGGCCACGCTGTTCGATTACGTGCCGAACGCCGTGGTGACGCTCGATCCGCTCGTCGACGATGCCCGGCAGAGCCGCCTCGAGCAGGTCGCCGATCACTACGATGCGCGTTCCGCCGCGTTGGAGCGCAAAGCCTTCGGCGCGCCGCCGTATCATCCCGTCCCCGCGAACAGCATGTTCCTGGACGAGGCCGAGTGGCAGCGCCTGCTCGGCGCGGCGCCGCATGTTATCGCGCTCGACACGTTCGAGCGCCCGGAAGGCGAGAGCGTCCCTGTCATCTCGTTTGGCGGACGGCAAGGCCGCTCGTTCGCGCCGGAACGTCAGACGGAAGGCAGCAACGTCTTCGATGCCGTGGTGGCGCACGCCAAAAAGTTGATCGCCCAAAAGAAGATCGTGATCGTCGCGTGCTGGAGCATGGGCGCGCGCGAGCGCCTGGCGACGCTCCTGACGGAACATGGCTTGAGCGACACGGTACGGGTCGAGACCTTCCCGGACGCCGTCGCCGCGCCACCCGAAGCGACCACCGTGGCCGTGCTGCCGCTCGAGACCGGCTTCGAAGCGCCGGGCATCGCGGTGATCGGCGAGCAGGATATCTTAGGCGACAGGCTGGTCCGCAAAGCGCGCGTCAAGAAGGGCAGCGACGCGCTGACCGAAGCCGCAAGCCTCGCGGTCGGCGACCTCGTGGTCCACGCCGATCACGGCATCGGCCGCTTCGTGGGACTGACCACCATCGAAGCGGCGGGCGAACCGCACGACTGCCTGGAGTTGCACTATCAAGGCGGCGACAAGCTCTATCTGCCGGTGGAGAACATCGAACTCTTGAGCCGCTACGGCTCCGATGAGTCGGGCGTGATTCTGGACAAGCTCGGCGGCGTGGCCTGGCAATCGCGGAAAGCGCGGCTCAAGCAGCGCATCCGCGACATGGCCGAGAAGCTGATCAAGGTGGCCGCCATGCGCGAGCTGCGCACCGCGCCGATCCTCAATCCGCCCGAAGGTACCTATGACGAGTTCGCGGCGCGCTTTCCTTACGAGGAGACCGAGGACCAGGTCACATCCATCGACGCGGTGCTCGAGGATCTGGCGAGCGGCCGGCCCATGGACCGGCTCGTCTGCGGCGATGTGGGCTTCGGCAAGACCGAGGTTGCGCTGCGCGCGAGCCTCATCGCCGTTCTCGCGGGCAAGCAGGTTGCCGTGGTGGTGCCGACCACGCTTCTGGCGCGCCAGCATTTCCACACCTTCACTGAGCGGTTCCGCGGCTTCCCCGTGAAGATCGCCCAAGCCTCGCGCCTCGTCAGCGGCAAGGACCTTTCTGCGGTGAAGACGGGGCTGAAGGACGGCGCGATCGACATCGTGATCGGCACCCATGCGCTGCTCGGAAAGGCGATCGCCTTCGCCGACCTCGGGCTCCTGATCGTCGACGAGGAGCAGCATTTCGGCGTTAAGCACAAGGAGCGCCTGAAGCAGCTCCGCGAGGACGTGCACGTGCTGACGCTTACCGCCACGCCGATCCCGCGCACGCTGCAATTGGCGCTGTCGGGCGTGCGCGAGATGTCGCTGATCGCCACCCCGCCGGTCGACCGCCTGGCGGTGCGGACCTATGTGTCGCCGTTCGATCCCATGACCTTGCGCGAGGCGCTGCTGCGCGAGCGCTTCCGCGGCGGCCAGACATTCTTTGTGGTGCCGCGCATCTCCGATCTCGACGAGGCGGCTGCGTTCCTGCAGGAGCACGCGCCGGAACTGAAGGTCGCCCGGGCCCACGGCCAGATGCCGTCGAGCGAGCTCGATCAGGTGATGAACGCCTTCTACGACCGGCAATACGACGTGCTGCTGTCGACCACGATCGTCGAGAGCGGGCTCGATATTCCCTCGGCGAACACGCTCATCGTCTACCGCGCCGACCGCTTCGGCCTGGCGCAGCTCTACCAGTTGCGGGGCCGGGTCGGCCGCTCGAAGATCCGCGCCTATGCCTATTTCACCATTCCGGCGGATGCGCGCATCACGCCCGCCGCCGAGAAGCGGCTGAAGGTGCTTCAGTCGCTCGACACTCTGGGCGCAGGCTTCATCTTGGCGAGCCACGATCTCGACATCAGAGGTGCTGGCAATCTCTTGGGCGAGGAGCAGTCGGGTCACATCCGCGAAGTGGGCTTCGAACTTTACCAGTCCATGCTGGAGGAGGCGGTGGCGGCCTTGAGGGGCGGAGAGGACGTGATCGAAGATCAATGGAGCCCGCGCATTAATCTCGGCACCTCGGTCCTCATCCCCGAAGACTACGTGCCCGATTTACAAGTGCGGCTCGGGCTCTATCGCCGCCTGTCGGGGGTCGAGACCGCCGAGGCCATCGAGGCCTTCGCCGCCGAGCTGATCGACCGCTTCGGCGCATTGCCCGAGGAGGTGCGGCATCTGCTCGACGTGGTCGAGATCAAGGCGCTGTGCCGTCTGGCGGGCATCGAGCAGATCGACGCCGGGCCGAAAGGCGCGGTCATCGCCTTCCGCAACAACGCCTTCGCCAACCCGGAAGGGCTCATCCGTTTCATCAGCAACGCGGGCAAGCAGGTGAAGCTCCAGCCCGACCACAAGCTCATCTTCTACGCCAACTGGCCGAACGCGGAAGACAGGCTTGCCGGCGCGCGCGATGTTCTGAAGCGCCTCGCCAAGATCGCGGGCGCGGTGAAAGAAGCGGCTTAGATTGGACGTCACCCTGAGGTGGGCCGCCGGAGGCGGCTCGCTGCGCTCGTACCTCAGTATGAGGAGCTAGACCTGCGCTAAAATCTCTTCGCGAATGATAGTGCCTTTTGCGTCGCGCGGGATCTCCTTCACCACGAGCAGCTTGTCCGGGAATTTGTACGGCGCCACGCCGCGCTCCGTAAGAAAGCGGTGCAGCGCCTCCAGCGACACCGGAGCGTTGGGCGAGGGCGAGACCGCCCCGAAGATCCGGTCGCCGACGACCGGGTCCGGCAGCACGAAGCAGGCCGCATCGAGAAAGCCGGGGAAGGCCTGATAGAGGCCGTCGAGCTCGGACGCCGCGATGGTGAAGCCGCCATGATGGACGAGCTCGGCGTCGCGGCTGACCCGGAGACGTGAAGCGCCTTCCGCTTGGCCGCGCAGACCCGTGGCGACGAAGCCTTGGGCGTCGCGCGCCACGGGACCGTTCGAGCGGCCTTGCGGCACCACGGGGCCCCTAAGGAGAAGCGCGCCGGTCTCATCGGCAAGCGTCGTCTCTGCGAACACGGTGCCGCCGCCGTCCTTGTCGAGATGCATTGGCCCGAGGGGCAGCGCGGCACGGTCCGCTAGCTTCGCCGGCCGCAGCAAGAGGCTGGCGAGATCGCCGAGCGGGTAGAGATCGAACACGGGCCGGCTCAGGTTTTCCGCCGCCATATGGTTCAGCGGCGCCGCCGGATCGGCAAGCTCCGCCGGCGACCAGACCCGCCCCACCCGCCGAAGCCGGCAGCGCGGATCCTGCAGCACGCGGTTCGCGCCAAGCTCGGCGAGAATGGCCGAAGGCATGGCGGTCACGGTTGCGCCCGTGTCCAAGAGCTGTTGGGCGAACACGCCGTACTCGAACGGGTGATGCTGTACCAGCCTGGTACCGCCGATCAGCCACGGCGCGAGCCCGAGCCCCAGTCCAACGGTGCCGGTAAAGGGATATCCGTTCAGGATTACGTCGCTGCGGTCGAGAGACAGCGAGAGCACCGTCATGGCGCCCTGCGCCAGGATTTCGTCCTCGTAACGGAACAGCGGCACGAGCGGATGGCCTGCGCGCGCGGTGAAGGTGATGAGCGAAGGGCCCGTGGGCAGGCGCGGGGTGAAGTCCCCGGCATGTCCGGCGCTCATAGCCTCGTCGAGGGAACCGACGCCGTCGGGCAGGCCGTCGCCAAAGCCGAGCACGAAACGGACCGACAGCCGGCTGGCGGCGACGTCGCGCAACGTTTCGGCGGGCGCGTCCTCGGCGAAGCGCGAGCAGCCGATCAGCGCCTTGGGTTCCAGCGCGTCGCACACGCGCGCGATCTCCGTCGCCCGCCACAACATGGGGATGGCGGCGACCGCAAGCCCGGCGCGCCAAGCGCCAAGCAGCGCGAGCGGCTCGTCGATGAAATTGGGAAGCTGCATGACGATCCGGTCGCCCGGCTGAAGCCCAAGCGCGGCGAAGAACGCGGCCAAGGCATCGACGGCCTCATCGGCCTCACCGTAGGTCAATTGGCGCGCAGCGCTGTGCCCGAGCGTTTGCCGGTTAGGCGGATCGATCAATGTGATCGCCTCGGCCTTTTGGCGAGCGCGCCGACGCAACAAAGCTTCGGCGGTGATTGGGCCGCTGTCCTCGGGCGTGTCCGCGTCCGGGACGGGGAGGGTGCTCATGGGAAAGCGCTCATCGGCAAGGCGGTCATCGGCAAGGCGGTCATGGGTCGACCGCGTGCTCGCCGGTTTCGGCGCCGGCGTCCCACCAGGTATCGATTTGATAGCCATAGAGCGGCGTGTCGTCGGGGCGCTTCAGGGCGCGCCAATACGCAACCCACTGCCGGGGCAGGTAGAACAGCGGCACCACGAAGTCGCCGGAGAGCAAGACCCGGTCGAGGGCGCGCACGGCAGACACGAAATCCTCGCGGTCCTTCGCCGCAAGCACCGCCTCGATCATGGCGTCGACCGCCTCGCTCTCAACGCCCGCGTAATTGTATGAGCCCTCGGCCTTGGCTGCCGCGCTGCCCCAGCGGAAGGATTGCTCGTTCCCCGGCGACAGCGATGCCGGCCAAAAATATTGGATCATGTCGAAATCGTAGGTCTGCTTGCGCCGCTGGTACTGAGCGGAGTCAACCTGCCGGATTCGAGCCTCGATTCCCACCTGTTTCAAGGCGCGCGCATAGGTGAGCAGCAGCCGCTCCTGGGCGCGCGTGGCGGCGAGAATCTCGAATACGAAAGGCTCGCCGGTCTCGGCGTTGACGAGCACGCCGCCTTTCAACGCATACCCTGCGTCTTCGAGAAGTTTCAGCGCCTCGACGCGGCCCTCGCGGTTCTGGCCCGTGCCGTCGCTGACGGGGAGGGCGAACGTGCCGTCCATGATCGCGGGCTTCACTGCGTCCGCATACGGCGCGAGCAGCGCGCGTTCCGTGGCATCGGCAGGCCGGTTGTGAGAGGACAGGTCGGACCGCGCGAAGTAGCTTTCCGTCCGGGCATACTGGCCGTGATAGAGGTTGCGGTTCACCCATTCGAAGTCGAACAGCGTGATAAGCGCCCGGCGCACGCGCGGGTCGGCGAAGAGGGGACGCCGCGTGTTGAACACCAGCGCCGACATGCCGGCTGGCGTCTCGACCGGCAGTGCATCCTTGACCACGCGGCCCTGCCGCAGCGCCGGAAAATTGTAGCCTTCGGTCCAGCGCGTCGGGTCGTCCTCGTTGCGCAGCTCCACGAGGCCAGACTTGAAGGCCTCGAACATGGATCCGGCGTCCCGGTAGTAGTCGATCCGGATCTCGTCGAAATTGTAGAGCCCGCGATTGACCGGCAGGTCGCGGCCCCAGTAGTCGGGGTCGCGCCGATAGGTGATGCTTTTTCCCGGATCGACCTTCTCGACCACGTAGGGCCCGCTGCCGACAGGCGGTTCAAGCGTTGTCTTCTCGAAAGTCTCCGCCGTGAACAGATGGCTCGGCAGCACCGGCATCAGTCCCATGATCAACGGCATTTCCCGGTCGCCCGCGCCGTCGAAGGTGAAGCGCACTTTGCGTTCGCCGGTCTTCTCCACGGTCTTGACCTTCTTGTAGTAGGAGCGGTGGTTCGGCCGGCCGCGGTCGCGCAGCACTGCATGCGAGAAGATCACGTCGTCGACGGTAATCGGCGTGCCGTCGGAAAATTTGGCATCCGGGTGCAGGGTGAATTCGACCCAGGACCGGTCCGCCGGAGTGTCGACCGTTTCGGCGATGAGCCCGTAGAGCGTGAAGGGCTCGTCATAGGCCCGCGCCATCAAGCTCTCGTAGACATACTCGCGGACCCCGTCGGCCGAAACGCCTTTGACAATCAGAGGGTTCAGGCTGTCGAATGAACCTTGTTTGGCAAATCGCGCCCGGCCGCCCTTGGGAGCGTCGGGATTTGCGTAGGGGAAATGGCTGAAATCCGCCTGCTCGGTGGGCTCACCGTGCATGGCAATGCCGGGCCGCGGCTCCGCCCAGGCACCGGCGGGGTGCAGCAGGAGCCCCACGATGAGTAAGAAAATTGGGGCTTTCAACGAAGACCCTGCATGGCTATAGATGCCCACGCATTACACCATAAAGTTAAGGGTAACATCCCTGCCAACGCAATCCGACGCCGCACCCTATTCCATGCCATCGAAAATGGTTGGAAGTCTGCAACGGCGGCCAAGAAAGTCCCGGAGACGGGGGATAACAGCCACGCCTACGCCGCATTTCGGGTATTGACCCTAAGCGTAGGGAGCGGGCACGGGATCGTCTGGCAGGCCTGAGCCAGCCCGCAAATATGAGGAAAGGTCGATTGATGATCTGGTTCAAGGATCGATGGAACCGCTTTAGCCGCCGCGCGGGTCGTTTCGCATTGGCCAGAAGCGCAGGCGCGCTAGCGCTGACGCTGGTCGCGACCGGGGCGATGGCCCAGCAAGCCCAGCCCAAGTCCTCGGCGGCTCCGAAGAGCAGCGCGCCGACCGCTGCCGCAGCGCCGGCGGCCGGAGCGGCTCAGGACGCCTGGGTCAAGCTCTGCATGAGCAACCAGCAGACCAACGAGAAAGAGATCTGCTTGATCAACCACGAGGGGCTCGAGCCGAACACCGGCATGGTCCTCATCGCCGCCGCCGTGCGAAAAGCCGAAGGCGAAGAGAAGCAGCAGCTTCTCATCCGGGTGCCGACCGCCTACGCGCTCGTCATGCCCGCTGGCGTCCAGATCCGGATCGACGAAGAACAGCCCATCCAGCTGCAATATTCGATCTGCTTCCCGACCAGCTGCCAGGTCCAGATGGAGCTGACCGACGAGCTCTATCAGAAGATGCGCTCCGGCAAGCAGATGGTCGTGGCCGCCATGAACATCCAACAGAAGACGATGGGCTTCCCCGTGCCGCTCACCGGCTTCAGCAAGGCCTATGACGGCCCCCCGGTCGACAACAAGACATACGAGGAGCAGCGCCGTCAGCTGATGGAGATGTTCCGCAAGCGCCAGGCCGAACTCGCCGCCAAGGCGAAGCAAGGGGAGGGCGCGCCGCAGCAACCGCAGGCGCCCGCGCCCGCCGCCGCAGCCGGGCAGTAATCGTCCCGGCGCTTTGGCGCCAAACGCGAAAGTACAAAGGCCGCGCCGGGATTCCGGGGCGGCCTTTCTCTTTCCCGATATCTTTGGTCTCGATGAAGGCGCCGCAGCGCGGCTTTAGTGCTCCTGCAAGAAGCGAAAGCGGAACACGCCGTCCCGCAGGTCCTCGAACAGCTCCTGGACTTGTGGGTGCCGCAACGGCTCATCGGAAGCATCCGGCAAGAGGTTCTGCTCGGATACGTAGGCGACATACTCGGTGTCCGCGTTCTCTGCCAGTAGGTGATAGAACGGCTGATCCTTCTCCGGCCGCACGTCTTGCGGAATGGACGCGTACCACTCTTCGGTGTTCGAGAAACTCGGGTCCACGTCGAAAATCACGCCGCGAAAGGGATAAAGCCGGTGGCGCACCACCTGCCCGATCTGAAATCTAGCGTTGCGGACTGTGGACATTACAACGTCAACCCTATCCCCGAGTCTTTGTGACGATAAGATCGCGAGCCAATGAGGCTGTCAACGCAGTTAAGAGCGTAAGTTACGACCATCGGCGGTTCGACCACATGAACTGTTCGGGGTTCTCGCGAATCCACACTTCGAAGTAGCGCTGGATCGCTGCGGTGATGGAGCGGATGTCCTCCGCCTGATTGCCGGTGCGCGGAATCCTGAGCTCGTTGACGTTGACGTCGAACACCGCGCGGTTGCCAACGCGCACGCACCGGCCGATCCAAATGCGCGCGCCGACACGCCGTGCGATCATCGCGGCGATCGGCATGCTCTTGGCGAGATGCCCAAAGAACGGCACCTCGATGCCGTTACGGTCGTAGAGGTCGGAAATGAACCCCAACCGTCCGCCCTGGCGCACATAATCCATAATCAGGCGCGCGGTCTTTTGCGTCTCGTCCTCGCCTGCGGTCCGGCCTCGTCCGAACAGACCGCCCGGATAGAGCGCCTGCCGCTGGCTGCGCAGATATTGGTCGACATAAGGGTTCTTCACCGAACGGTAGACGCCGGCGGGCTTCACGCCCGCGAGCATCACCGGCCACATGCCAAGCTCCCAGTTTCCCATATGCATGGTGACGATCAGCGCCGGGCCCATCTTGCCCTTGTAGCGGCCGATCCAGTGGCCGTTGGTGACATGCAGCCGGCCGGGATCTTTCAGGATCCGGTCGATGTTCATGGTCTCGACCATGACGCGGCCGAGATTGTCCCACGCGGCAATGGCAATGCGCTCGCGTTCCTCAGGCGTCTTCTCCGGGAAAGCCCGCTCCAGATTGGCCAGGGCCCGCTTATGCCGCCGGTTGCGCTTGCCGAGCACCCGCCAGAAGAAAGCGGAGATGTTGCCTGCCATGTCGAGCGGGAAGGCGCGCACGATCCCGATCAAAAAGCGCAAGCCCGCATATTCGAGGCGGTAGCGCAAATCGAGCATGAAAGGCAGATCGTAGCGGTTGGCCACAGAGGCTTCCTTGAATTGAGTTTTTCGGGCGGGCGCGCGCTTTGAAGCGCATCCTCATGGCCAAACTGGGGTGAGGCGTCAAGCGCCCAGACGCGGCGGGTCCGTCACGGGCGCATCAGGCTCGGAAGCCGGGCCGGCGGTGCGAGTCCGGCCCGCATGACGAGACGGCGGAGCGGCGCGAACGCATTCAGCCCGGCGAGCACCATCCCGCGTGCGGCCTGGACCGGCAGCAGACCTGTCAGGAGAGACCTGTTCAGCAGATCGACGCCGATCGCGCGCGACGTCACGTCGAGGTGGCGTGCGCGGACATAAGCCGCGAGCACGGCGAGCCCGCCCGGATCGTGACCCTGGCGGAGGGCCCCGTCCACGCAATCGGCGAGGGCCGCCGCGTCCCGCAAGCCAAGATTGAGCCCTTGCGCGCCGATGGGCGGCAGAATGTGGGCGGCCTCGCCGATCAACGCGGTGCGGTTGGCGGCAAGCTGTTTCGCGGTCAGGCCCGCCACCGGAAACGATGCGCGCGGCCCGGCGTCTGAGACGGCGCCCAGAGTGTCGCCGAGCCGGTCCTGAAGATGGGCCGCGAAGTCGCCGTCGTCGAGACCCATGAGAGTGTCGATCTCCGCCGAGGCGCCGACCCAAATGAGGCTCGAGGTGAGGGGGTCGGGCGTCGGCACCGTGGTGACCGAGCCGCGCTCTCTGTGCATCTCCGTCGAGACCCCGTCATGCGGAATTGTGTGGCGAAAGCTCGCAGCGATGGCGGCCTGGTCGTAGCGCCACACGCTGCTCTCGATGCCCGCCGCTTCGCGGCAAACGGACTGGCGTCCGTCCGCGCCCGCGACAAGTCTTGCCGTAAGGGTTCTGCCCCCGTTCAAGCTGAGTTCCGCCGCGCGGTCGCCGATGTCGATGGCCGCAACGCTTTCGGGAATGACCTGCGCAACCGCCTCTTGCGCGCGGGCGTAGAGCGCCTCGTTGAGCACCGTATTGGCGACATTGTAGCCGAAGGCCTCGAGACCAAGCTCGCGCGCCTCGAACGCGATGTCCGGGGAGCGCAAGAGGCTGCGCGAGGCATCGACGATGCGGATTGCCTTCAGGGGCGCGGCGTGGGGCGCGAGCGTCTCCCAAACCTTCAGGCGCTTGAGGAAATCGACGGAGCTTGTCAGCAGCGCCGCCGTGCGCGTTTCCGGACGTGCGCTTCCCGCCTTCGGCGGCGGTCCGACCAGCGCGACCTTGGCTCCCAGGTGCGCGAGTGCGAGCGCCGCGGCGGTGCCGGCGGGACCGGCGCCGACCACGGCCACATCGAAATCGTCTACAGGAAAGGTGGACTTGCCCATGCGTCGTCCTGCGGCCTTTATCTTGCGGCGGTCATAGCCTAGCCCGCTTCGGAAAGCACGGCCTTGTCGGCGGGGGTGGAGAAATGCTCAAGACTCTCAAGCTTTGGCCTGGCCGGACGGCTCTACTGGCTGTGTTCCTGGCGGCATGCCCGCAGCATCTTGCGGCCGCCGACGAAGGACCGACCGTGTTCGCGGCCGCGAGTCTGAAGAACGCCCTCGATGCCGTCGCGTCCGATTGGCAGGCGGGGACAGGCAAGAAGCCGGTGATCTCCTATGGGGCGACCTCCGCCCTGGCAAAGCAAATCGAGCAGGGCGCCGAGGCGGATGTGTTCATTTCCGCCGACCAGGACTGGATGGACTACGTCCAGGAGCGCAATTTGATCGACCCGGCGAGCCGCTTCGATCTCCTGTCGAACCAGCTCGTCCTGATCGCCCCAAGGGGGTCGGCGCTGACCGCCACGATCGGGCCCGGCTTCCCTCTGTCGAACCTCCTGGGCGACGGACGGCTGGCGATTGCCGGCGTGGATGCGGTGCCTGCCGGCAAATACGGCAAGGCGGCGCTCGAGAGCTTGGGCGTCTGGGGGGAGGTCAAAGACAAGCTCGCCCAGGCCGAGAACGTTCGCGCGGCCCTGCGGTTCGTTTCGCGCGGAGAGGCGCCGCTCGGCATCGTCTATGCGAGCGACGCCAAGGCGGATCCGAACGTCACGGTCCTCGGCACGTTCCCCGAAAGCAGTCATCCACCGATCGTCTACCCGGCGGCCACGCTCAAGGCGGCGACATCGTCGAGCACCGGCGCCTTTCTGGCATATCTGCGCGGACCGGGCGCGGCGTCTCGATTCGCGGCGCACGGCTTCTCGGTCGTCCCACCGGCCACGCCCTAACGTCGCGTGCCTCATCGGGTCGTGCCCGGCGAGAATCCAGGGGACGACCGACCGAAACAGTATTCGGCTGATTTCTCAGAAGCCTAGAGTGAGGTGCCGACCGCTGGGTTCCCGTTCGCGTGCAATCCGCACGCAATGCGTAGCGTGGCCTATCCGCAACAGTGAACCACGAAATCCCCAGCGTCGTCGGACTGTCACAAGCGCGTCATTGCCCAGGAAATAGAACGGTATGGCTCGGTCGCGGAACGCGGCGGAACGAATTGCAACGGGAGACAACGAATTCTCCTAAACGACTGAACTGACTAACAAAACACGCAACACTTCAACAGAGTGGAGAGGGGTCATGATCGGGGGACTTAAGAAAACCAGTCTCTATTTGCTCGCCGGCGCCAGCGCGTTCGGTCTTCTCGTGTCGGGTAGCCCGGCCGCGAAGGCAGCGAGCATGGAGGAACTTCAAGCGCAAATGCGCGCCATGCAGGCTCAGATGCAAGAGCTTCAGCGTCAGGTGAACCAGGCCAAATCCGAGGCGGCTTCCGCCAAGGCATCGTCTGGCTCCGGCCCGAGCGACCTTGATCTCAAGGTCAAGTGGAAGGGCGCGCCCGAGCTGTCCAGCAGCGACGGCAAGTTCAAGTTCAAAGTTCGCGGCCGCTTGATGGGGGACTTCAACTCCATCGATCAGGACGAGCCGATCACCGGAGAGCCGGACGTCAACGGCGTCGAACTGCGCCGGGCGCGTCTCGGCGTCGAAGGCGTCGTCTTCTACGACTGGAAGTACAAGTTCGAGGTCGACTTCGCGGGCGACGGATCGGAGGTCAAGGACGCCTACATCGCGTACGCCAACTGGGCCGATTGGGAGAAGTCGGAAATCCTCATCGGTCAGTTCAAGACGGCCAACTCGCTGGAAGACATGACCAGCTCGCGGTTCATCACCTTCATGGAGCGGTCCGCGTTCATCGAGGCCTTCGGCATCGACCGTCAGATCGGTACGGGTATTTGGGCCGGTGACGAGCATTGGTCGTTCCAGACCGGTTATTTTGGCGGCAACACCAGCAACCAGGAAACGTGGTTCGACAGCGAATCGACGTTCTCTGTGCGTGGTACCGTGGCGCCGATCAACAACGACACGACCGTCGTCCACTTGGGCGCCAACTATCGTCATCGCGACGCCGGCGTGTCTGACGAGACGGGCTTTGCGGAACTGTTCGAGTATCGGGCCCGCGCCGCGGATCTCCATCTCGCCGACCGCTTCGTGGCGACGCCTCTTATCGGCGAGACCGACAACATGTTCGTTCTCGAAGGCGCCGCCGTGTACAAGCGCTTTTCAGTACAAGGCGAATATGCCCAGCTCGAGTCGGATGTGGCGCCTGCCATTGCTCCTGGCGTGAGCCCGACCTACACCGGCTGGTATATCGAAGGCAGCATCTTCCTGACCGACGATATGCGGAGCTACGAGGCCGACGAAGGCGCCTTTGGCCGCATCAAGCCGAAGAATCCCGTCTATGGCGGCAGCGGTGGCTGGGGCGCTTGGCAGATCGCGGCCAAGTACGACGTCATCGACCTTAGCGACGGCGCAGCCGCCATCAACGCCTCGACCGCTCCCCAAGCCGTGTTGTGCGAGGAGTGCGGCGAGCAGAAGACTTGGCTGATTGGCCTCAACTGGTGGCTAACCGACTACACGGCGCTGAAGTTCAACGTCACGCAGTCGGAGATCGAAGGCGGCGTCAACGACGGTGCCGACATCACCGGCTTCGGCATGCGCGCCCAGATCGATTGGTAAGCCGAAACGAGAATGCCTGAAAAAATAGAATAGTCCCCTTTTCGCCTAAACTGCCGCCGCCCCGTCCAGGGCGGCGGCTTTTTCTTCTTGGGGGCAAAGCGCCAACCACTCGATTTCGACCTCGATTTGCTCTATGGCCAGAGGAGAAATTGAAGCATCAGCAAGGTTTGGCGAGAGTTGATGACGGCAATGACGTCATGGTGCTGGGCAGAGCCAAGCGCCGTCTTTAGAGCCGGCGCTTGCCGGGCCACGGTCTCGTGAACCGCCGCCTTCAGGCCGCGTCCGTCCACGTTCTTACCGCCATCGGCGCCGTGCTCGCCCTCCTGGCACTCCGCGCCGCCTATCAGGCCGACTGGCAGACGATGTTCGTCTGGCTCGCCATCGCGCTCATCGTGGATGCGATCGACGGCCCCCTGGCGCGGCTCTTCGACGTCAAAGCCGTACTTCCGCGCTTCAGCGGCGAACGCCTCGATCTCATCGTCGACTATCTAACCTATGTGGCGATCCCCGCTTTCGTGCTGACCGAGACGGCGCTCTTGCCGGAATGGTCCAGGTTGCCGGCGGCCATCGCCATTCTGCTGTCGGGCCTGTTCCATTTCTCCGACGTGGATAGCAAGACGAAGGACGGATACTTCGTCGGCTTCCCGGCTATCTGGAACATCGTGCTGCTCTATCTGTTCGTTCTGGGCCTGCCACCCTACGGCGCGCTCGCCGTGGTGGTCGGGCTCGTGCTCCTCACCTTCGTGCCGGTTGCCTGCGTGCACCCGTTCCGGGTCATGCGCCTGCGCATCGTCTCTGGACTCGTGGCGCTCGCGTGGGCGGTCGCGGCGGCCGTCGCCGTCGCCAATCCGTTTCCGTCCACCCTCTGGATCAAGATCGCGCTTCTCGCCGCGGCGGCCTATTTCGCCAGCGTCGGGCTCGGACGAGGGCTCCGCCGTTCTTTATGACGTAACAGGCGATGGACCGAGTCCGCCATCTTGAGCTATTAGCTCTGCCCAGACCACAAACGCCACGCAGATTCCACGCCCATGCCATTCGTCGAATTCCTCACCGACCCCGCCGTCTGGGCGAGCTTCCTGGCCTTGAGCGCGATGGAGATCGTGCTCGGCATCGACAACGTCGTCTTCATTTCGGTGATGGTGCAGCGCCTGCCGAAGGACCAGCAGCTGATGGCCCGGCGGATCGGCCTGTCCTTGGCGCTTGTCTTCCGGGTCATCATGCTGGGCTTCATTGCCTGGTTCATTCACATGACGACGCCGATTTTCAGCATCGGCGACTATGCTTTCTCGTGGCGTGATCTGATCCTGTTGGCCGGCGGGCTGTTCCTCCTGGTGAAGGGCACGCGCGAGATCCACCTGGGCATCGAAGGCGAGGATGAGGAGCACGGGGGCAATGTCGTGGTGCAGTCGCTGACTGCGGCCATCGTGCAGATCGCCATTATCGACCTCGTATTCTCGGTCGACTCGATCATCACCGCTGTCGGCATGGCCGAGCATGTGGAAGTCATGATTGCCGCTGTCATGGTCGCCATCGCCGTCATGTATTTCGCCTCGGGGCCCGTATCGGCGTTCATCGAACGCCATCCGACGACCAAGATGCTGGCTCTGTCCTTCCTGCTGCTGATCGGCGCCGCGCTCGTGGCCGACGCTTTCCACTTCCATATCCCGCGCGGCTATATCTACTTCGCCATGGCCTTCTCGGCGGGTGTGGAGATCATCAATGTGCTGGCCATGCGCAGGCGGCGCAAGACCCAGGCCAAAGCGAAGAAGGCAAAGGGGGCGGCGAAGGGTTGAGGGAGGGCGAAACGCCAGGCGGTAAAACCCCTTAACTTTGTCACGTAATACCCTTTGCTTAGCCCCAAATTGACCAAGTTTGGAGGGCGCTATCCCCTTCATGTCAGTTCCAAGACAATATGGGGAAGCAATGAAGACTGGAACACTCCTCCTGGCCGTGGGCCTCGCCCTTCCGGCCACAGCGCTGAGCGCCGAGCAGCTCGCGGGCGACGCCCTGCGTAGCGCGATCAGCGGCAAGACCGTCTATCTCAACGTCTCGGGCTTCGAGCTGCCGATCCAATACTCGGCCAACGGCCGTATGACCGGCAAGATGGGCACGGTGGCGGCGAGCTTTTCCCGCGGCGACGGGTCCAGCGACTCGGGCAAGTGGTGGGTCGCCGAAGACCAGCTTTGCCAGAAGTGGACGAGCTGGATGAACGGCAAACAGTATTGCTACAAGCTCACCCGTCAGGGCGCCAACGTGCGCTGGGTTCGCGATGACGGCCGCTCCGGGACCGCACGGATCGGCGGCTGATCCCAAGCTGCGCCGCGACGGTCACAGTCAAGACCAAAGACAATCGGAAAGAGCCGCCTTTTAGGCGGCTCTTTTCTTTTGCGCGTCAGGCATCGCTGAACCTGCGGCGCTGCGCCACGGGTGTCACAGAATGCTTGTGGACGAGATCGCCGCTGCATTACGCTCGCCGCAGCTCGTTGTGTAGAGTTCGTGCGTATCATTTGTCGCGTTGAGTGTGTTGCGTTGAGCGTTGTAGGCGTTGCGTTGTGACCGCTGATTCCGAACATGTCGAACTTCTACGTCGTGGCCCGAGACCCTGGAACGAGTGGCGGGCCGACAACCCATCCTCCCCAATCTCGTCGGCATTGCGCTCAGCATTGGCGACCGTCAGATGGGCCCCATCAACGGCGGACCCATCAATCTCGCTCATGCGCGGTTGCGGCATGCCTTCCTGCGCTTCGCCACTCTGACGGGGGCGGATCTGCGCGGCGCCGATCTAGCCGACGCCGATTTGCGCGAGGCACGCCTTGAACGCGCCGATCTGTCCGGGGCCGATCTGAGCGACGCCAAACTCGACGGCGTGGATTTCGCCGATGCCAGCCTGGCGGGCGCCAATCTGTGCGGTGCGAGCCTGGCCGGTGCGCGAAACCTAACGACGGCGCAACTGCACGAGGCCGAAGGCGACGCCGCCACGGTGCTGCCCGCGGATGTGGAGCGGCCGCTGATCTGGACGGTCTCGCAAGGGATGGACAGTCAGCCGATGGCCGCCCGATCGGCACTCCGGCGAGGCGAAGAAGCCCGCACCGAAGAGCAGCCGCAAGGCGGTGAGCGGGTCTCTTGGCTGATCGGGGGGCCTCGTGGGCTCGGCCGCAGCGATCGGGAAGGGCCGTCCTATAACGATCAGGGCAGACCCTAGCCGCCGATAGGCGCCGAAGCGGGCGGGGGCTCTATCCCTCCAGCATGTGCAAAATGATTTCGGCGCGCGCCGCCGCGCTGACCTTGGGCAGCACGGCGATCTCGTAGCCGAGCGCGGGATAGGCGATCAATAGACGCTCGTATTCGGCGACGGCATCGGAGAAGCCGTGCCGCCGCTCTGCGTCCACCTCGTAGATCTCGGGCCAGGGCGGGACGAGGAAGACGCACCGATGATAGAGCCGGGGCTCGGCGAGGGACTTGAGAACCGGCTCGCCCGTAAGTTGCTGAAGATGCGCTGCGGCGTCCACCAGGCCGCGATCGAAGAACACCGAGTCGGCGGACTGCAGCGAGGCGGCGCGGTCGGCGTGGGCGAGGGCCATCGCGCGGCGCGCAAAGGCCGCGCCGTCGATCCAGGGGAGCGCGGTGCCGTTCCTCGCCAGTTCTTCCCTGACAATGCGCCGGCCCGGCTCGTCCACGACCCCATAACCGCGCTGCGCCAATTCGGCGAGCAAGGTCGATTTGCCGCCGCCGGAACAGCCGGAAATCACGACGAGGTGGTTCATTGGACGTTGGAGATGCGGCGATTGGCGGAGGGGGTGGGATTCGAACCCACGAGGCGCTTGCACGCCTGCCGGTTTTCAAGACCGGTGCCTTCAACCACTCGGCCACCCCTCCTGTCTCAGTCTGGCGCCGCCGCAGAAAACCTGCTCTTAGGGCGTGAGCATTATCTGCTTGTCTTCGCCGCTCCACGATCCTTCATGGGGATATGACCCGCAACCCAGACACTGTCGGCCGCCAAGCCACGCGTCCCTATCACATTCCCCTTAAGGGATGGTGGCAGATCGTGCAAAGGGTCGCGGTGAAAGCCAGCCGCGATAATCTGTCGGTGGTGTCGGCCGGCTGCGCCTTCTATGCGCTGTTCGCCATTTTTCCAGCGTTGACCGCGTCGATCTCGCTTTACGGCCTGACGGCGGACGCGGCCACGGTGGAGCGCCAGTTCGGCATCCTTCAAACCGTCCTGCCGCCGCAAGCCTACGAAATCCTCATCGACCAGATCCGCAGGATCGCCGAGACCTCGGGACAAACATTGGGCGCAAGCTTCGGCGTCAGCCTCGCCATTGCGCTGTGGAGCGCCAATCTCGGCACGCAAGCCATGTTCTCCGCGCTGAACATCGCCTACGGCGAGCCGGAGCGCCGCAGCATCTTGCGCTTCTACCTCAGCGCCATCGGCTACACCCTGATCGGCATCTTGGGCGGCGTGGCGATGCTGTTCGCCATCGTCTATGTGCCGGTGCTGTTCGACGACGCCGGCCATCCGGAAGCCTACGCGACGCTCGTCAGGTATTTGCGCTGGCCCGTCTTCGTCCTGTTCACGCTGACGCTGCTGGCGCTGATCTACCGGTACGGGCCGAGCCGCCGCAATGCCCAGTGGCAGTGGGTGACCGTCGGTTCGGTCTTCGCCGCGCTGGTGTGGCTGCTCGCCTCCTTGGGCTTCTCGTACTACGTCTCCAATTTCGCGAACTACGACAAGATGTACGGATCGCTGGGCGCGGTGATCGTCCTGCTCTTCTGGCTCTATATTTCGTTCTACATCGTCTTGATCGGCGCGCAGATCAACGCCCAAGTCGAACTGCAAACGGTCCACGACACGACTAGCGGCAGGCCACGGCCGATGGGCCAGCGGGGCGCTTTCGTCGCCGACAACGTGGCGGGAGAAGAGCCGATCAGGAGCGCCGTGGATTCGGTTCCCGCGAGCGCCAAACCGCATGCACAGTGACGGCGCCGGTTTGATCTAGGCGATCGTCTAGGCTTGGTCCGGCGCGCTGCGCCGCAGCCATTGCCGGCGCAGGAATCCGACGGCGAGGACGAAGATCGCACCGAAGGCGGCGCCGGCCAGATGGACCGTGTGGGCCATGGATGGATCGATATAGCCGGCGATGAGGGGATCCTTGGTGATGATCTCCCCGGCGATCCAACCGAGCAGCGCCGCGCCGGCCCATACGATGATCGGGAAACGATCCAAGAGCTTCATCACGATCGCGGCGCCCGCCATGATGAGCGGGATGCTGACGGCAAGGCCGAACATCAGGAGCGCATAGCTGCCGCGGGCGGCCATGGCGATGGCGATGACATTGTCGAGGCTCATCACCGCATCGGCGACGGCGATGATCTTGACCGCTTGCCATAGACTTGAGGAAGACTCGATCTCTCCCTCGCCGTTGTTCTCCTCGCCGCCGAGCAGCTTGATGGCAATCCAGATGAGAAGTAGCCCGCCGATCAGCTTCACATAGGGCATGGTCATGAGAGTCGTCACCAAGCCGGTGAAGACCACGCGCAGGCCGATCGCGACGAGAGTGCCGAGCGCGATGCCCCAGGCGCGCTGGTGCGGAGGGAGTTTGCGGCACGCAAGGGCAATGACGACAGCGTTGTCGCCCGACAACAGAAGGTCGATCCAGATGATCTGTAATACAGCCAGCCAGAATACTGGATCGTCCACAGTCATGCCGCGGCGTACCCCCTGGGTCCCCTAGAGTTATTTGCCGGTCCCCTCAGACCCGGCCGGACGTTGATACCCATTGCTGCGAAAAACGGCAAAGGCAAGACAACTCATATAGTCATCCCGGGCCGGGTTTTGAGTCGGATGGACGACTGGAAGGAATGGCTCCTGCCATGGGTTTCCAGGAAGGACAAGGCCTGGCGGATCGCATATGCTTCGCCTGTCGGACGAATCGGGCCAATCGAGCCCTGTCTAGGGGGAGGGACCCTTGCCAGCCATGGATCCAGTACTGCTGAACCCATTGATTGCTCTCGTCGCGGGCATTCTTATCCTGTTGATGCCCCGGATTCTCAACTACGTCGTGGCGATCTACCTCATCGCCATCGGCATTATCGGCCTCGTGAACCACCTACAGTAGTTCGCGGGGTTCAGCATACGGATCGCAAGGTAAACGCGCTCCGGGGACTGGGGCGTGTCGCCGCATGTCTAGAATCATGCAAAAGAAGAGCGGCCTGGAACAGTGTTTGGGGATGGCTTATAGTTTCCGCTTCATGCTCACTTGCAAAGGGGGAAGCCGTCCGGCTGGCGCTTATGGCAAAGTCCTCCTGGCTTTCGAGCCAATGGGCCTAGATGTGGCCTATTGCAATCAGATAGAGCAACGCTTCGAACCAACGATGCGACAGACAAGGTTACAAGTCGGGTGATGGGGCAGGCTAAGCAAGCCAAGCGACAGCGAGCCGCGTACCGTGGCGGCCGCATTTTCGCGCTTCGCCCGACGCTCGTGCTCGCTCTCGTGATGGCGCTGTTTGCAGGCGGCGCGTATGCCGCGCATGGCGCGTTCTGCGTCGACGCGGCTCTGCTTTCCGCTGCGGCGGATAATGCGCGCCTGGTCCAGCAAGCGGCCGCCGATGAGAATGCGCAAGCCCAAGGCAAACAGCGAGCCGAAGAAAAGCAGCGCGAAGCCTATGAGTGGTTCGCCGGCCGTAGCGAGTCCGGACTGAAGCTTCGCGGCGCGGTGCCGTCCGAAGAAGACCGTCAGACGTTGCTCGGCATGGTGAAGGCGCATTTCCCCGATCTTGCCGTCGAGGAAAAGCTGAAAGTGGTCGAGGGCGGGCCGCCGCGCGAGCAATGGCTCGGCGCCATGAGTTTCGGCTTGAAGCAGCTATCTCATTTGAAGCACGGCGCCGTGCGTCTCTCGAACGCCAACTTCAAAGTGGCCGGCGTAGCGAAAAGCGCCGAGGACTATGTCGAGATCAAGAAGGCGCTTGCCGGTCCGTTGCCGGCCGGTCTTACCATCAGAGGCGAAGACGTGCGCCCGCCGATCGCCGATCCCTTCATCTTCACCGCCGATCTTGGCGCGAACGCCTTGAGCCTTGCCGGCAGCGTGCCGAGCGAGGATGCGCGCAAGCAGCTTCGCGATTTGTCGCGGGAGCTTTTCGCCCGACCTGGGCTCGACGATCGTTTGCAAGTCGCATCGGGCGCGCCGGAGAATTGGGGTGATGCGGTCATGGCGGCATTGCGCGCATTGAGCCGGCTGGAACGTGGCAAGGTGGCCATGTCTGGGCTTGCCGTTAGCATCGAAGGCGTCGCTCCCGACCAAGGCACGGCCATCGCCGTGTCCTATCAATTGAGGCGTGACCTGCCGAAGATCTTTTCCACCTCCGAGAGCATCAAGTGGAAAGAGGCGAAAGCCTCCCAGGGCCTGGCCGCGGAGGTCATTCCCCGCATCAAGGAGTTCGCGCGGATCAAGGGAAGTTGGCCGCAAGGCGAACTGCCGCCGCTTGCGCCGCTGCGCGACGCCACTAGCCGCTAGTCGTTGACCGCGAAAAAGGCGCCGATCGCCTCGACTGGCTCTTGCTCCTGCAGCATGGGCGCGTGCCCCTGTTCGGGTACGATCATCGTCCGCAGGTTCGGATGGCGCTCCACCATCTCCTCCAACGTTTCGGCGCTGAGCACGTCGGAGTTTTCGCCGCGCAACACGAAGGTGGGGATCTGTCCCATGGCGACGAACTGGGGCCAAAGATCGGGAACCGGACGGCTGAGGTCGACGGTGCCGATGGCCTTGGCAAGCTTGCGGTCGTAGGACAGCACAAGCCGTCCTTTCCGTTCCTCGAACACGCCGCGCGCCATCTGGTCCCATTGGGCATCGGTGAAGTCGGGAAAGCCGCGTCCGTTGATCTCACGCATGATGTGCACGGCGTCGGCCCAGGTCTTCGGGACCGGCATGCGGCCCACATAGCTCACGATGCGGGCGAGCCCACGCGTCTCGATCACCGGGCCGATATCGTTCAGGACGACGGCGCCCATCGCCGTCGGGCGGAGCGCCGCCATCATCATGGCGATGATGCCGCCCCGCGACGTGCCCACGATCCCAACCCGATGCAGACCCTGCACAGTGAGGAAGTCGAGCACGTCCATAAGCTCGGTATACGGCACGTAATTGCGCCAGTTGGAATCGTGCTGCGAGCCGCCGCGGCCGCGATAGTCGAGACAATAGACGTTGCGCGGCTTCTCGGGATGGGTGGAGAGATAGGTGGCAAGCGTATGGAAGTCGCGGGCGTTTCGCGTGAGGCCGGGCAAGCAAAGAATGCTCCGGAAGCGTTCGTCCGGAGCGGGATAGTGGCGCGCATAGAGTCGAAGGTCGTCGAACGACTCATAGAAAATGTCTCGCCACGCCTTGCCGTCAAGCTCAGGCATCGTCAATCAGCCAACCTTGGGAGCATTTCAGATCAATCCCGCAACGCCGGGCGCGCTAGGGCTCGCAGTGTTCCGCAAACTTGATGAGGGAACAAGCCTGGAAAAGTCAACTGCTGACCGGCCTGCGCTGCTCAAGGGGTGCTCGCCACGGGCACCGTGGCGACGGAGGCGGTCTCCGAGGCGGGGACTTTGCGCCCGCGATTGAGATCCTGGACCAAATGAAGGGCGTTGTCGGGTCCTGCGAGCCGCGAGCGGTAGAGCTGAAGCGTTTCCATGATCTTGATCACGTAGCGCCGCGTTTCGGTGAACGGGATGCGTTCGATCCAGTCGATCGGATCGACGTCCGGATCGCGCGGGTCGCCGTAGATCCCCACCCATTCCTTAACTCGGCCGGGGCCGGCATTGTAAGCGGCCAGCGCCATGAAGTAGGAGCCGTCGTAATTGTTGATCATGTCACTGAGGAAGGCTTCGCCGAGCTGCGTGTTGTACTCTGGATTGGTCAGCCGTGATTGGGAGTACTGAACATTATAGCGCTTGGCGACGCTCCGCGCCGTCGCCGGCATCAACTGCATCAGCCCGCTGGCGCCGACCGGGCTTTGAGCGGCGGCATTGAACTCGCTTTCCTGGCGGGAGAGGGCATGGACCAGAGCCGGATCGACCCGTTCGTCGAGCAGGCTCTTGAAGGCCGGCATTACGCCCACGGGCAGTGCGTAGTCGCCCATGGGCAGATCCCGGTTGAAGGCGATCTTCGCGAGGCGGAGCGCCATCTGGCTGCGGTCCAGGGCCTTGGCGAACTCGGCGAGCAGGACAACCTCCGCCGCGTTGTCGAGTGTGCGCGACAGTGCGAGGAGGAATTGGGGCGTGAGCCATTCGAGCCCGACCGCGCAGGCAACGCCCATGGCGCGCACCGAGTCCCGGGCCAGAAAGCGGTCGATATCCGCTTGAGTTGGGAGCGGAGTCGAGGTCACCGACAGGCGTGCCGGACGCGGATCGAGGGCCTGCCGCCCGAGCTGACCGTAGAAATATTGCGGATACTTGGCCGCGCCGTGGAAGTGAATGATCGCCGAACCGCGGTCGCCCAATGCGAGCGCCGTGCGTCCGAGCCAATATTCGCCCAGGGCGATGTTGCGCGAGTCCGTCGCCGCTTTGCGCAACGCCAGGAAGTGGCGCAACGCCGTGTTCGGCTCGTTCAGGTAGCGCAGCGCAACCCAGCCGGCCAAGAACTCCGCCTCGATGAACGAGTCCCCTGAGGCGAGTCCGTGCTTGGCGGCGATCTCATAGGCGGTACGCGGATGTCCGTCATTGAGCGCGGCGCGCACATTGACCCGCCGTTCCTCCCACCACTCATTCAGATCCAGCAGAATATTAGGCTCGAGCGGGGCGTCGAGCAGCAGCTTCCAGGCACGGAGCCGCTGCTCCTTATCCTTGGTGCGCCGCAGCCACTGGATATTGTTGAAGCGGAGGCCGACATCACCTTCCAGCGCATCGTCCGGCAGCGCATCGAGGAGCTTGCCGGCATTGTCGCCGCGCTTGATGACGGCGATACGCGCATCGATCTTCTTCCGCTCTGCCTCCGGCAGCAGCTTCGCAACCCGCAGGGCCGCGCCTGCAGCCGACGCCTTGTCGGGATAGAGCAGCGCGTCAATACGTGCCCGGTGATGCTCGTCGTCCAGCATCTCGCCGAACTTGTCGAGGATCTTCTTCTCCACATCCTCGTTGAGTCGGTGATCGCGCCACGCCGAATAAATCAACGCCTTGGCCTCCGACTCCTTGCCGTCCGCAAGATAGGCCGTGGCCAGGGCGGCCTTGCCGGCACCGGTCTGCGGCGCGGAGGGCGCAAAGAAGGACTTGATCTGCTCCGGGGACGTGTCGCCGAGGAATAGGGACGTCTCCGCCTTCTCGCGCAATTCCTCTTGGCCCGGCCAATCCGGATGCGTCAGACGAAACTGCTCGACCGCATCGGCTTCCAGATAAGTGCTCTTGTTGTGCTTGTAGCGGTACCAATACCCGAAAGCGCGTACGGCTGGATCGGTGATCTTCGCCGCTGTCTCGTCGACGCTGTCCCTATGGCGCATGACGAACCGGAGCCGGCTCTCATCGCCGGAGTCTATTTCATAGTTCAAAAGCGGCTTCAGGATCGAGGCGTAGTCGAGCGCGGGCTTTGGCGCGACCGGAACCATGGGATCGCGCTGGGGATTCACCTGCGGCGGCGGAACCACGTCGGGCATGAACGAGGCGCTTGCTTCGGGCATGCCGTCATCCGCGGCACTTGCCGGGTTCTCGGGATTGCTTTCGGGCTCGGGGATAGCCGCCACGTCCGGGGTGCTGTCGTCCCCGTCCTGCGCTGGCGGAGGAGTGGTTTCCGGACGCACCGCGGCTTCAGCCGTGCGCGCATCCGCTGCCGGCTCGGGCGAAAGCGCGCCGTCTTCGACGACGGCCGGACGCTCCGGATTGCGGTCGGGAACGGGGATGGCCTCGGGCCTCGCCAAAACGTAACCCGGGACGGTGCACGCCAAGGCGAATAGGAATGACAGTTGGTACGCGTGTCTGCGTTTCATGTCGTCGATCGGTACCGGTTTACGACCTGCGTTTTAGCGGTCAGGACGTCCCCCGACCGGGGAGCCGCGACGATTAAGGTCACTGAGTGTACCTAAATCAGACACTGTCTGAAAGATTCCGGCGGAAAAATGACTGTTTTCTCTCATCCGACAATGAGAGGACGAGTGAGACCCACGGTGTAAGCCATTCCACTTCTTGTCCTTTCGCAATTCTAGCAGCTGCACTCTGATCCGCGATCAGCCTTAACCGATAGGGCGGAGCGGCGCATTCCGTGCGCTTGCCGCGCTACCGCCGAAACCCTATTGTCCGCCCGACTTTCCGTCGCATCCCCGACCACACCGCCCGCGCCAAGGAGCTTTCGCTTTGACCATGCCGCCGTTTCAAGGCTCGATAACGGCCCTCATCACGCCCTTCAAGGACGGCTCGTTGGACGAAGACGCCTTCCGCAAGCTTGTGGAATGGCAGATCGACCAAGGCACCCATGGCCTCGTGCCGTGCGGCACGACCGGCGAATCACCCACGCTCGATCACGACGAGCACCGTCGCGTCATCGAGCTTTGCATCGAAGCGGCGGCCGGCCGCGTCCCGGTGATCGCCGGCACCGGTTCCAATTCCACCGCAGAGGCCGTCGAACTTACGCGTCATGCCAAAAAGGGCGGCGCCGACGGCGCGCTCGTGGTGACGCCGTATTACAACAAGCCGACGCAAGAGGGTCTCTATCTCCACTACAAGGCAGTCAACGACGCCGCGGATATCCCCATCATCATCTACAACATTCCCGGCCGCAGCGTGGTCGACATGTCCGTGGAGACGATGACGCGGCTGTTCAAGCTGAAGAACATTGTCGGCGTGAAGGACGCGACCGCCAATCTGGCGCGCGTGAGCCAGCAGCGGGCCGCGATGGGACATGAGTTCATCCAGCTGTCCGGTGAAGATGCGACCGCGCTCGGCTTCATGGCCCATGGCGGGGTGGGCTGCATCTCGGTGACCGCCAATGTGGCGCCGGCGCTCTGCTCCGAGTTTCAGCTCGCCTGTCTCGGCGGAAACTTCAAGCGCGCGTTGGAGATTCAGGATCGTCTTATGCCGCTACATGAAGCTTTGTTCGTGGAATCCAACCCCGGCCCGGTCAAGTACGCGGCCTTCAGGCTCGGTCTGGGGTCAGACGAGACCCGGCTGCCGCTCGCACCGATCGGGGCTGCGACGCGCAAGCGTGTCGACGACGCCTTGGCCGCCGCGGGCCTCGCCGCGGTCTAACGCCCGAAGGGTCCCAGTCATGGCGCCGAAGAGCGACAGCGGCAAGCTCGTCGCCGAGAACAGAAGAGCCCGCTTCAACTACGAGATCGAGGACACGATCGAAGCCGGCATCGTGCTGACCGGCTCCGAGGTGAAGTCCCTGCGTACGGGCAAGGCGAACATCGCCGAGTCCTACGCCTCCAACGAACGCGGCGAACTCTTTCTCATCAATGCGCATATCGCCGAGTACAAAGGCGCGACACGCGAAGGCCACGCGCCCACGCGGCACCGGAAGCTTCTGCTGCACCGGAAAGAGATGGCGCGGCTGTTAGGGGCCATCCAACGGGAAGGCATGGCGCTCGTACCCTTGCGCCTCTATTTCAACGCCCGCGGCATCGCCAAGCTTCAACTCGGGCTCGGCCGCGGCAAGAAAGTCTACGACAAGCGCGAGACGCAGAAGAAGCGCGACTGGGAACGCCAAAAAGGTCGGCTCATGCGTGAGAAGGGCTGAGGTGGAAGGCGCCGATTGTCATGCGATGCCGGGCATGGCGCTCCCGCCCATCACGCTGCCCGCCACCGATGGTACGACAATATGCCTGGCGGGGCTTCCTGGGCGGACCGTTGTCGCCGTCTATCCGTGGACGGGGCGGCCCGGCCGGCCGAATCCGCCCAACTGGGACGATATTCCCGGCGCCCACGGCTCGACGCCGGAGCTCGAGAGTTTCCGCGATCTTGCCGCGCGATTCGCAGAGCGCGACACCTGCCTCTTCGGCCTCAGTCTTCAAAGCACGGCCTATCAGCGCGAGCTGGTGGAGAGGCTGCGGCTGCCGTTCCCGATCCTGAGCGACCGGGAAGCGAGTTTCACGGCTGCGCTTGCTTTGCCCAGTTTCGCAACTGGCGGGCAGACCTACCTGAAAAGACTCACGCTTGCAGTGCGCGAGGGTGTCATCGAACGGGTGTTCTTTCCCGTCACGGATCCGGTCGGGCATCCAGGAGAAGTGCTTCGCTGGCTTGAGACGCTAGGCTGACAGCTCAGCCGGAAGGAGTCGCCCGCTAATCACCCCTTAATCGCCCATGGCGTCGTCTTCGGCGTCCTCCACCGAATAGCCAAGGGCGTCCAGGCCTTCCTCCAGATAATCGGGGAGAAGCGGCATGCCGATCAGATAATCTTCGGTGCGATTGGTCCGTTCGGAGCGCGCGGTTTCCAGGGCTTCTTCGAGCTCGTCGGCGCCGAACGAGCCTCGGCCGATCCAAGCAAGCGCCACTAGGCTCACTTGTTCGTCTTCGTTCAGATCGTGGATGAACTCTTTCAGCTCCGCCATGGTGGAGTCGTCGGCGAAGTCCTCCAGAATCGACTCCGCATCGTGGTCGGAACCTTCGTCCCACGCCCCGACCTTGGCGCCCAGCTCGCGAGCCTTAACGATGACAAAGCCGACTTTGGTCGGCGAGATTTCCAACCCCGCCATAAGACCCCCCGGATATGCCGAAAACCAATGGAAAGCATGCCCGACTTGAGGGGCGCCAGCAACTCAGTCTTTCAGGCTTGCCGCGGCCTCGCCCACCACCGCTTCGAACATCTCCGTGGTCAGCCGGCCGGTGTTCGTGTTCTGGCGCGAGCAATGATAGGTGTCGAATAGAATAAGTCCATTCGGTAACGCGTGCCGCGCGCCGTGCGCGAAGGGAAAGTCGCGCTTCTTCAGCGCGAACGTGTCGAGGATGCTGTCATGGGCAATGCGGCCGATGGCGAGTAGAGATCGTAGATTCGGCAGCGCCGCCATGCGGCCGGCCAGAAATCGCCGGCAGGTTCTGATTTCATCCGCCGTGGGCTTGTTCTGCGGCGGCACGCAGCGCACGGCATTGGTGATCATGCAGTCCACCAGCGTAAGCGCCGCGGGGTTCGACAGATCGTGCGTACCGCGCGCGAGATCCAATTTCAGGAGCGTGCGATAAAGGAGCTCGCCGGCATGGTCTCCGAGGAAGGGGCGAGCTGTGCGGTTCGCGCCCTTGAGCCCCGGCGCGAGACCGACGATCAGAAGCCGCGCCGTCTCCGGGCCGAACGAGGGCACCGCTCCGTTGAACCAATCCGGATGCGCCGCTTCATTCTCGTGACGGAAGGCCACGAGACGTGGGCATAGAGGACAGTTCCTGGCCGGTTCCGGTAAGGTGGGAGAGGGCGACATGGCGCCATGCCTAGCGCTAGGGCGCGCCCAACGCCAGATGCTCGCGGCGATCAGGTCTCGATAAGGTCGCTCTCTTCGAACTCGTCGAGCGGCTCGGGTTCCTGACGGCGGCGCTGCTCGCGGTGCGCCCGATCGGCCGGATCGCGGCCGATTTCGTCTTGAAGGCTGGCAAGGTCGATGAATTGGTCCGCCTGGCGACGCAATTCGTCGGCGACCATGGGCGGGTTGGTTGAGAGCGTCGAGACCACGCTCACGCGCTTGCCCTTGTGCTGGAGGGTCTCGACCAGAGAACGGAAGTCGCCGTCGCCGGAGAAGATGACGAGATGATCGAGGTGGTCGGCAAGCTCCATGGCATCGACCGCAAGCTCGATGTCCATATTGCCCTTGATCTTCCGGCGGCCGGCTGCGTCGACGAACTCCTTGGTAGGCTTCGTCACCATGGTGTAGCCGTTATAATCCAGCCAATCGATCAGAGGCCGGATCGAAGAGTACTCCTGATCCTCGGCGAGGGCGGTGTAGTAAAGGGCGCGCACCAGTTGGCCCTTCGACCGAAACAGCGTCAGCAGGCGTTTGTAATCGATGTCAAAGGAGAGAGACTTTGCGGCGGCATGAAGATTGGCGCCGTCAATGAAGAGCGCGATGCGCTCCGTCGGGTAGAAATTCATTTCGGATCCTAACCACTCAAAAAATATGATGGCGCGCTACAACGAGCGCGGACGAAGCAACGTCCCTCTACAGATATGCACGGCATGGACACTTCGCAATTGGTCGCAATGTCTCAGACGCTGGTAGGATTGGGCGGAAATTGTCCCGGGCCGTGGGGGACACCCGCCGAAACGATCGCGCGGGCGCTCCGCGAACTGGGGACCGGCGGCATCGCCGTTGAGGCGGTATCGCGCTTCTACGAGACGGCGGCCGTGGGACGCGCCGGCCAGCCTCCTTATGTGAATGCCGTGGCCCTGATCAAGACGGCCATGCCGCCGGAAGCGCTGCTGAGACGGCTGAAGCAAATCGAACGGGCGGCGGGGCGGCGCGGCGGGAGCCCCTGGGGCCCCCGCACCCTCGATCTGGACATTCTGGACTACAAGGGCCGCGTTAAGCATTGGCGGGGCAAGATGCCGCGTTTCGCCCGGGCCGGCGCCCGGCCGCTGGTTCTGCCGCATCCGTGGATCGAAAAACGGCCATTCGTCTTGCGTCCGTTGCTCGATGTGGCGCCGAACTGGCGTCATCCGGTGACGAAAAGGACCGTGCAAGAGCTGTGGCGAGGCGTTGCCGGGGCCGGCGAAGGTCAAGTGATCCGGGAGCTTTAATCCCGCGGGCGGCTTGCCAGGCGTCCGCGAACTGCATAAATAGGGTTTAAACCTGCCCAATTTCAAAAGGATCACCAGATGGCTCGCGTCACCGTCGAGGATTGTGTCGACAAGATTCCGAACCGCTTCGAGCTCGTGCTCTTGGCGGGCCATCGCGCCCGTACGATTTCCGCCGGCGCTCAGATCGCCGTGCAGCGCGACAACGACAAGAACCCGGTCGTGGCCCTCCGCGAACTGGCGGAAAAGAAGATCTCTCCCGACGACCTCAAGGAAGACTTCATCCACTCCATGCAGAAATATGTCGAGGTGGATGAGCCTGAGGCGGAAGCGGTGCCGATGCTGTCCCAAGACACGCGGATGCCTGTCATCGGCCAGGACGATCAGTCATCCGATACGCAGATCGACCGTATGTCGGAGGAGGAGCTGTTGCGCCGGATGGCGACTCAGGCCCCTTCGGATGGCTCGAATGCGGGACCGCGCGCACGCTGAGTTCGCTCCCGGATCAGCGCGGCGCGCCGCTGGCCTGCCTATTCCTGGCTGCCGCATCTCCATTGTCGTTCCGGCAAAAGCCGGAACCCAGAACACGACACGTCCTGTAGGATGCCAGGGAACGGCATCCTCCGGTATGACGCGTCGTGCTCACGGTGATGCGAGAAGGCTAGGGCCATGACCCGGCAATACGAGCTGGTCGAGCGCGTGCTGAGCTATCAGCCGAATGCCAACGAGGCGATGCTCAACCGCGCCTATGTTTACGCCATGAAGGCGCACGGCAACCAGAAGCGTGCGTCCGGCGCGCCCTATTTCTCCCATCCGCTTGAGGTCGCCGCCATCTTGGCCGAGATGCGTCTCGACGACGCCACCATCGCCACGGCGCTTCTGCACGACACCATCGAGGATACCGGCACGACCCGCACCGAGATCGACGCCCTGTTCGGCGCCGAGATCGGCACGCTGGTCGACGGCCTCACCAAGATCAAGAAGCTCGACCTGGTCACCAAAAAGGCCGAGCAGGCGGAAAATTTCCGCAAGCTGCTGTTGGCCATCTCCAGCGACATCCGCGTACTGCTCGTGAAGCTCGCCGACCGTCTGCACAACATGCGAACGCTCAGCCATATGCGGCCGGCGAAGCGCAGGATCATCGCCGAGGAAACCATGGACATCTATGCGCCGCTCGCCGGGCGCATGGGCATGCAGTGGTTGCGCGAAGAACTGGAGGACCATGCTTTCCGCTGGTTGAACCCGGAGGCCTACGCGGCCGTCGTCGAGCGCCTGAAAATTTTACGCGAGCGCAACCAAGGCTTGATCGACGAAATCGAGAGCGCGCTGACCACGAAGCTGAAAGAGGCCAAGGTCAAGGGCGTCGTCACCGGGCGCGAGAAGAAGCCTTACGCCATCTGGAGCAAGATGGAGCGCAAGCAGATCTCGCTGGAGCAGCTTTCGGACATCTACGGCTTCCGCATCGTCGTGCCGAAGGTTCCGGACTGCTATCATGCGCTCGCCGTGGTGCACACGACCTGGCATGCGGTGCCGGGACGCTTCAAGGATTACATCTCCAATCCGAAGCAGAACGACTATCAGTCGATCCACACGACCATTGTCGGGCCGCGACACCAGCGCGTCGAACTTCAGATCCGCACCGAGAAGATGCACTCCATCGCCGAATTCGGTGTGGCCGCGCACGCCCTTTACAAGGACATGAACGGCGCCAACGGCGCGAAGAAGGTGCCGTCGCAGGACTCGAACGCCTATCGCTGGCTACGCCATCTGGTCGGGATGCTGCTCGAAGGCGACAACCCGGAAGAGTTTCTGGAGCACACCAAGCTGGAGCTGTTCCAGGACCAGGTGTTCTGCTTCACGCCGAAAGGCCGGCTGATCGCGTTGCCGCGCGGGGCGAACTGCATCGATTTCGCCTATGCGGTCCATACCGACGTCGGCAACACCGCGGTCGGTGCCAAGATCAACGGCCGGCCCATGCCGCTCGCCACGCAGCTTAGGAATGGCGACGAAGTGGAGATCATTTGCTCGGTGGCACAGTTGCCGCCCGTCGCTTGGCAGAGCATCGCCGTGACCGGCAAGGCCCGCTCCTCCATCAGACGGGCCACGCGCGACGCGCTCCGCTCGCAATACGGCAAGCTCGGCCGCGAAATTCTCGACCGCGCCTTTCAGCGCCGGGACAAGACGTTCAGCGAGGAGAGCCTGACCGCGGCGCTGGCGCGGCTGTCGCAAAAGACCGCCGAGGACGTCATGACCGCCGTGGGGCGCGGTGAGCTTGCCTCCGCCGACGTGTTGCGGGCGGTGTTCCCCGAGGAAAAGCCGGCCGAGCCGGTGAAGCGCCGCCGCCAGGTGAAGCGCACCGAGGAGGGCTGGTTTGGACTGGGCAAGGTGATGGGACTGAAGTTCCGCTGGCCCGGGTCGGCCGGGCGCGGACGATCCGAAGGCGCAAGCGGCATTCCCATCCGGGGCTTGCGCGGCGATCTTCCCGTCAACTTCGCCGACGGGGGCGCTGTGCCCGGTGACCGCATTGTCGGCATTCTCACGCCGGGGCAGGGGATCACCATCTACCCGATCCACGCCAATGCCCTGAAGGCGTTCGACGAAGAACCGGAGCGCTGGATCGACGTCACCTGGGACATTGACGACGACAACCCGCAGCGGTTCCCTGCCAAGATCGCGGTGACCGCAATGAACGAGCCGGGCAGCCTGGCTCAGATCGCCGCCGTCATCGGCGAGGCCGACGGCAACATCCAGAACGTCAAGATGACGAACCAGGTCCCGGACTACACCGAGATGCTCATCGCCCTGGATGTTTGGGACCTCCAGCATCTGAACGAGATCCTGGTGGGGTTGCGCGCCAAGGACGTGGTCAGCAGCGCGGCGCGTGCCGAAGGCTAAACCGGCCCAAGGCCCTGGCATATGGAGAAATTAAGCCCAAATATGGTAGGGCTCAGCCGCCAATGGGCCCCGGCGCCGGCCACTACGACTGAGCGTCCTTGGAACGAGGTAGTGATGCTGTTCAGGCGCCGAGAGGCGGAGAGTTTTCTTGAGCGTTTGCGCGTGCATCTGTGGCCGCGCCGCAGCTGGAGCCGCTCGACCCGCTACATCGTCCATCGCGTCCGCCGCCTGAGTGCCACGCCGCACGCGGTCGCCCTCGGCTTCGCCGCCGGCGTCTTCGTGTCGGCGACCCCGTTTATCGGCTTCCATATGGTGCTGGCGGCGCTGACCGCGTGGATTGTCGGCGGCAGCATCGTTGCCGCTATCCTGGGGACCTTCGTCGGCAACCCGCTGACATATGCGTTCTTCTGGATCGCCACCTTCGAGGTCGGTTCCCTAATGCTCGGCGGCAGCGCGAAGGATCTTCATCTCGATTTGTCGGAAGGGGTCTTCCAGACGGACCAGATCTGGCCGCTTCTGAAACCGATGACGCTCGGCGCGATTCCCGTAGGACTCGCGCTTGCGGCTCTGAGCTATGTCCTGGTCAGACCGGCGGTGAACGCCTACCAGCACCGCCGCCGCGCACTCATTGCGCGACGTGAAGCGATGGAGGTCTGATGGGCGCGCCCCCGATCCGCCTCGGCATCAATATCGACCACGTCGCCACGCTGCGGAACGCGCGCGGCGGCTTCCATCCCGATCCCCTGCGCGCCGCGAAACTCGCCGTGGAAGCGGGCGCCGACAACATCACGGCCCATTTGCGCGAAGATCGCCGGCATATTCGCGACGACGATATCGCACGGCTCATCGCCGAACTCGATTGTCCGCTGAATTTGGAAATGGCGGCAACGCCAGAGATGCAAGCGATCGCGCTCAAGACCAAGCCCCACGCCGCATGCATCGTGCCTGAGAAGCGCACCGAGCGCACCACCGAAGGCGGTCTCGACGTAGTCGCGCAGCACAACGCGCTGGCGCCCGTGATCGCCGAGCTGGTCGACGCCGGCATCCAGGTCTCGCTGTTCATCGCCGCCGAGCGCCGGCAGATCGAGGCTGCGTCGCGCTTGGAAGCGCCGGCCATCGAAATTCACGTGGGCGCTTGGTGCGACGCCCTGGCCCAGGGTCGCAAGAGCGAGGCGGACGCCGAGTGGCGCGCCATCAAAGAAGGCGCGACTCTTGCGCGCGGCCTCGGCCTAGAAGTTCATGCCGGCCACGGTCTCGACTACGAGACGGCGGAGACGATTTCCGCGCTGCCGGAGATTGTCGAGCTCAATATCGGCCACTACCTCATGGGCGAGGCGGTGTTTGTCGGGCTCGGAGACAGCATCCGGCGCATGCGCGCGGCCATGGACAGGGGGCGGCAAGCATTGCGTGAGAGCGCACGCGAAAAGGCGGATCACGCGTGATGATCCTCGGACTCGGTAACGACATTATCGACATCCGGCGCGTCGAAAAGACGATCGAGCGCTACGGAGAGCGCTTTTTGACGCGGGTTTTCACGGACACGGAGCGCCGCAAGTCCGACCGGCGGAGCTTACGCGCCGCCTCCTACGCCAAGCGGTTCGCCGCCAAGGAGGCGTGTGCAAAAGCCTTGGGGACGGGATTTCGCCGCGGTGTGTACTGGCGCGACATGGGCGTCGTAAATTTGCCGTCTGGTCGGCCCACGCTGGAATTGACCGGAGGCGCCGCCCGAGTGCTTCGCGAACTGACACCGGAAGGACATGAAGTCCGCATCGATCTCACGATCACCGACGATTTTCCCACGGCCCAAGCCATCGTCATCATCTCCGCCTTGAAGGTTCAGACCCGCGATTGAGCGGTTTGCTTGAACCATGAGGAGAGGCTATAGGGGCGCCAGTCCCGACACGTTGGGGGCAGGGGACGGGGGCGCCGGGATAAACCGAGGAGAGCTTCCGCATGAGCGTGGACGCCGAAAAGATGGAAGCTAAAGGGAGTACCAGGGACACGGTCCGCGTCATCGTGCACGCGCTGATCCTGGCCCTGATCGTACGCGTATTTTTATTCCAGCCCTTCAACATCCCGTCGGGCTCCATGATCCCGACGCTCTTGGTCGGCGACTATTTGTTCGTCTCCAAATATAGCTACGGCTACAGTCGCTACTCGTTTCCTTTCGGCTTCAATCTGTTTCCCGGACGCATTTGGGCAAGCGAGCCCAACCGCGGCGACGTGGTTGTGTTCAAGTTGCCGCGCGACAACGAGACGGACTACATCAAGCGGGTGATCGGCCTTCCCGGGGACGAGATTCAGATGATCCACGGCGTGCTGCACATAAACGGCCAGGCCGTCGAGAAGGTGAAGATCGACGACTATGTGGTGACCGGCTCTTCGGGTCGCGAACGCCAGATGGCGCGTTACAAGGAGACGCTGCCCAACGGGGTGAGCTATCCGGTGCTGGACCTCGTGAATGACGGCTTCGGCGACAACACCGAGGTCTACAAAGTCCCCGAGAACCACTTCTTCATGATGGGCGACAACCGCGACAACTCCACTGACAGCCGCTTCCTTTCCGAGGTAGGCTTCGTGCCCTTCGTCAACCTGGTGGGGAAGGCGCAAGTGATCTTCTTCTCCATCGACGAGGACTCGAGCTTCTGGAAGGTCTGGGATTGGCCCACGGAAGTCCGCTGGGACCGGATATTCTCGGTGGTGCACTAAGCCTTGGCCAAGCGGCGGACCAGTGATCTCAGCCAGCTTTCCGCCCGGCTCGGGCATGACTTCGCGGACCCATCGCTGCTCAAGCTTGCCTTGACCCATGCGAGCGCGCGCCCCGACTCCAAGCCCAACGAGGACAATGAGCGTCTCGAGTTCCTGGGCGACCGGGTGCTGGGCTTGGCCGTCGCGGAGCTGCTGACCACCCGTTTCGCCGAAGAGAGCGAAGGCGTTCTCGCCCGCTGGTTCAATCATCTGGTGCGCACGGAAACCTGCGCCGAGATCGGCCAGAGCTGGAATCTCGGCGACTTCATCATCATGAGCGGCGGCGAGGCCGGATCCGGCGGCCGCGCCAAAAAGACCATCCTCGCCAATGCCTGCGAGGCGGTGCTCGGCGCCATCTTCGCCGACGCCGGCTACGCGGTCGCGCGCCGTTTGATCCATCGCGATTGGGAGCCCTATCTCGGTGAGTTGCAGGAGGCCGCGCCCGACGCGAAGTCCGTGCTTCAGGAATGGGCGCAAGGGCGGCAATTGCCCCTGCCGCGCTATCTGGAGATCGCGCGGGAAGGGCCCGATCACGCGCCGCGCTTCACCACGGAGGTCCAGGTCGAGGGCGTCGCGCCGGAGCGCGGCGAGGGCGCGAACAAGCGGCAGGCGGAACAGGCCGCGGCATTCGCCATGCTGGTGCGCGAGGGCGTCTGGCGCCCGCCCGCCAATGACTGAGACCCAAGACGGAAACACACGCTGCGGTTTCGTCGCGCTGATCGGCGCGCCCAATAGCGGCAAGTCCACCCTCACCAACGCGCTGGTCGGCGCCAAGGTGTCTATCGTCACCCACAAGGCCCAGACCACGCGCGGCCCCGTGCGCGGCCTCTTTATCGCCGGAGACGCCCAAGTGATCCTGGTCGACACGCCGGGCATCTTTCAGCCGAAGCGGAAGCTCGACCGCGCCATGGCGCAGGCGGCCTGGGACCGGGCCGCCGACGCCGACATCGTCGCCTTGGTCATCGATGCCGCGCGCGGGCTCGATGACAAGCTCGCGCCGATCGTCGAGCATTTGCCCGACATCAGACGGCCGACGCTTGCCGTCTTGAACAAGGTCGATCTCGTCAAGAAGCCGGAACTGTTGCGACTCACCGCCGATCTTCAGGCTCTGAAGGCCTTCGATCTGGTGTTCATGGTCTCCGCGCTCACCGGCGACGGTGTCGACGACCTCAAGACCTATTTCGCCGAGGCGGTCCCGCCAGGGCCGTGGCTCTTTCCGGAGGATCAGCTCTCCGACGCTTCCTTGCGCCAGACTTCCGCCGAGATCACCCGGGAGAAGCTCTTCCTGCGCCTGCACGAAGAGTTGCCGTACGCGCTCACCGTCGAGACGACGGAGTGGAAAGAGCTGAAGGATGGCAGCGTCCGCATCGAGCAGACCATTTTCGTGGAGCGCGAGAGCCAGCGGCGCATCGTGCTCGGCGCCAAGGGCGCCATGATCAAGGAGATCGGCTCCGCGGCCCGGGCGGAGATCGCCGAGATCGCCGGAACACCCGTCCACCTGTTTCTCTTCGTGAAGGTGCGCGAGCGCTGGGGCGAGGACCCGGAACGCTTCCGGGAGATGGGTCTGGACTATCCAAAAGGATAGCCGGACCCGCGGGGAACCGGCTGAACCTGTGCGGGTTGACCTTTCACGATTGAACCAAGAAAGGTCCGAAGATGAAGAAGATCCTCTCGATTACGGCCGGCGCCGCGTTGCTTCTCGGCGCCTCGGTGGCCCATGCCGCGAGCCCGACTGCGGGCAGCTCGGGAACACAACCCAACGGCACCACGCCCGGTGCCATCGGCGGAGCACAACAGTCCCTTCAGCCCACGAGCCCCTCGGGCAGCGGCATAAACCCGACGGCGCCGACGGTCGAAACGTCTCCTGGAACCGTGGGCGGTCCGAGCTACAACCCGTCGAGCGAGATGCCGACGGAGTCGGGCAGCACCGGCACGGCCGGAACGGACACCCGCACCGGCGGCTAGACCAGGACGTCGGAGCTTGAGCGGGATCGCATTTGCGCCCTAGGGTAGCCGATGGACTGGAGCGACGAAGGAATCTTCCTGAGCGGCAGGCCGCTCGGCGAATCTAGTCTTATCGCCGAGATCTTGACGCTCGAACACGGTCGGCATCTCGGACTCGTCCGGGGAGGCCGATCCCGTCGTATCCGTCCGACGCTCCAGCCCGGCAACATGGTGCGCGTCACGTGGCGGGCGCGCCTTTCCGAGCATCTCGGCGGCTTCAACGTGGAACTGATGGAAGCCAACGGCGCTCGCGTCCTCGACGATCCGCGTGCGCTCGCCGCCATCGGCACGCTGGGTGAACTCGTCAAGCTTCTTCCCGAGCGCGACCCTCATCCCGAACTCTACGCCACCACGTTGCATGTGCTCCGCTCGTTTGGCGAGCCCGACATCTGGCCAGCGCTGCTCGTCTATTGGGAGTATCAGCTGCTCCAGGAGCTTGGCTTCGGCCTCGATCTCTCGGCGTGCGCGGTGACCGGCGTCCTTGAAGACCTCATTTTCGTGTCGCCGCGCTCAGGCCGTGCCGTGTCGCGCGAGGCCGGCGCGCCGTACGGCGACAAGCTGCTGGCGCTGCCTGGTTTCTTGCTGGACGGGACCGCACCGTTGCGCGAGACCGATATCGCCGCCGGCTTCGCGCTGACCGGGTTTTTCCTTGAACGCGACGTGCTCGAGCCCCACGGCATGAAGCTGCCATCGGCCCGCGAGCGGCTGCTCGACTTGCTGTCCCGGGGGCAGGCGGCGGCCCTGTCGGCGTAGCCGTGGTCTCGGCAAGCAAATTGACGTGGCTTGCCCTGCTGAGCGTCACAACGGCTTGTGCCTCCAGTGCCCATGCACAGGAATTCGCCGTTCCCGCAAGCGCAAGGACGACGATCATCAGCGAGACCAATGCGTACCGCGCGGCGAGCGGCCTTGCCCCATTGCGCGAGAGCGCGGGCGCCAATCAAGCGGCGCAGCGTTACGCGCGGTATCTTGCCCTCAACAACAAGACCGGTCATTACGCTGACGGTCGCAGCCCGGCAGAGCGCGTGCGCGCGGCCGGCGTCAGGTATTGCAAGTTTCGCGGCGAGAACTGGCATCAATCCTGGACGCGACCAAATCGCGCCACGGTCGATGCTGCCATGGCCAAAGCCATGCGCTTCTGGAAAGGGTCGCCGGGCCACGAGCGTGCATTGCGCTCGGCCTCGACGGAAATTGGCGTCGGTGTCGCGGGCGCGAAACACGGCAACCAGTGGTACTACGTCTCCGTGCAAATGTTCGTCGACACGTCCTGCTTTCGCGACCCGCCCGACAAGCCTCTTCCGCCGCCGCCTGACCGAAATCCGGCGCGGCAAGCAACGCCTTGAGCGTGACGAAGCGATGCGCTAAGCGCCACATATGGGAAAACGCGCAGCACCCCCTGATTCGGGGCCGATCGAGCCGGTCAATCTGAAAGAGGCGCTGGAAGAGCGTTATCTCGCTTACGCGCTCTCCACCATCATGCACCGGGCGCTTCCGGATGTGCGCGATGGGCTCAAGCCCGTGCACCGGCGCCTGCTCTACGCCATGCAGCAGCTCCGCCTCGGCCCAAACGGCGAGTTCCGCAAATGCGCCAAGATCGTCGGCGACACCATGGGCAACTTCCACCCCCATGGGAACCAGGCGATCTACGATGCGCTTGCGCGCCTCGCCCAGGACTTCGCCGTGCGCTATCCGCTGGTCGACGGCCAGGGAAATTTCGGCAATATCGACGGGGATAACCCCGCCGCGGACCGCTACACCGAGGCGCGCCTCACGGAGGTCGCCGCGCGGCTTCTGGAAGGCATCGACGAGGACACGGTCGACTTTCGCCCCAACTACGACGGGCGCGAGCTCGAGCCGTCCGTGCTGCCGGCCAATTTTCCAAACCTTCTGGCGAACGGCGCGTCCGGGATTGCCGTCGGCATGGCGACCAACATCCCGCCGCACAATGTGGGCGAGCTGTGCGACGCCGCGCTCCACCTCATCAAGTTCCCGAAGGCCACCGCCGACAAGCTGGTGACGTTCGTGCCGGGACCCGATTTGCCCACCGGCGGGATCATCGTGGAGCCGCGCGAGCAGATCCTCGAGGCCTACAAGACGGGCCGCGGCTCGTTCCGGTTGCGTGCCCGCTGGGAGCAGGAGGACACCGGCCGCGGCACCTATCAGATCGTCGTCACCGAGATTCCCTATCAGGTGCCGAAGGCGCGGCTTGTCGCGCGCATCGCCGAGCTGCTGCAGTCGAAGAAGGTGTCCTTGCTTGCGGACGTGCGCGATGAATCCGCCGAAGACGTGCGCCTCATCCTGGAGCCCAAGAGCCGCACGGTCGATCCGCAGCTGCTCATGGAGCAGATGTTCAAGCTGACGGAGCTCGAGACGCGCGTTCCGCTCAACATGAATGTGCTGAGCCACGGCAAGATCCCGAACGTGCTCGGGCTGAGGCAGGTCTTGCAGGAATGGCTCGACCACCGCTTGGAGGTTCTGGTCCGCCGCTCCAAGTTCCGGCTCGCCAAGATCGACCACCGCCTCGAAGTGCTCGCCGGCTACCTCATCGTCTATTTGAACCTCGACAAGGTCATCAAGATCATCCGCGAGAAGGACGAGCCGAAGCCGGCTCTGATCAAAGCCTTCAAGCTCACTGACGTTCAGGCCGAAGCGATCCTCAATATGCGCCTGCGCGCTTTGCGCAAGCTCGAGGAGATGGAGATCAAGCGCGAGCACGACGATCTCACCAAGGAACGCAAGGAGCTCAATGCCCTGCTGCGCTCCACGGACAAGCAGTGGAATCGCATCGGCGACGAAATCAAGGGTCTGAAGGAGCAGTTCGGCCAGAAGACCGAGATCGGCCGGCGCCGCACGACGTTCGCCGATGCACCCGAGGATGTGGCGATAGAGCTCGCCGAGGCGATGATCGAAAAAGAGCCGGTGACCATCGTGCTCTCGGAGAAGGGCTGGCTGCGCTCCATCAAAGGACACAACACTGAAGCCTCGAGCCTGTCCTTCAAGGAAGGCGACCGGCTGAAGCGCTTCGTGCGCGCGCAGACCACGGACACGCTGCTGCTGTTCGCGACCAATGGGCGTTTCTATTCGCTCGCCGCCGACAAGCTGCCTGGGGGGAGGGGTCATGGTGAGCCCTTCCGCCTCATGGTGGACATTGAGGATGCGGGCGATTGCGTCGAGCTGTTCGTCCACGAGCCGGGGCGGAAGCTGCTGGTGGCGTCCGAGAGCGGCTACGGCTTCATCGTGGCGGAAGACGAGGTCATCGCCATGACGCGCAAAGGCAAGCAGATCCTGAACGTGAAGAGCGATGACGAGGCCGCCGTCTGCACGCCCGTGGAGGGGGACAGCGTCGCCGTGATTGGCGCCAACCGGAAGCTGCTTCTGTTCCCGCTGAAGGAGTTGCCGGAGATGCCGCGCGGCAAGGGTGTGCGCCTGCAGCGCTACAAGGACGGCGGCCTGGCCGACGCCAAGACCTTTACCAAGAAGGAAGGTCTGACCTATGTCGACGCGGCGAAGCGCAGCTTCACGCTGTCTTCCGCCGAACTTCGCGATTGGTGGGGCGCTCGCGCTCAAGCCGGGCGCTTGCCCCCGCGAGGCTTCCCGAAGTCGGGCAGATTCGGCGACCGGTTCTGATCTGGCCTAGCCGCGGACCCAGCCCTTCGACGTGAGGCGTTCCTGGGGCTGGAAGCGATCTTTGTAGCGCATCTTGCGCGAGCCCTCGATCCAGTAGCCGAGATAAACGAACGGGTAGCCCTGCGCGCGCGCATAATCCACGTGATCGAGGATCATGTAGGTGCCAAGGCTGCGCGCCGGCACGTCCGGATCGTAGAAGCTGTAGACCATGGAGATGCCGTCGCTGAGCCGGTCGCAGAGCGCCACGGCGATCAGAGGGGTCTCGCCGGTCTCCTTGTCGGGCTTCAGCCGGTACTCGGTGACGAATGTCTCCACCACGCTGTCCTCGACCATGAGCGAATAGTCGAGCACGCTCATCTCCGCCATGCCGCCGTCGGCGTGGCGCGCCTCGATATAGTCGCGAAACAGCGCATACTGCTCGGAGCTCGGCGCCGGCGGCATGCGCGTGGCCACGAGATCGAAATTGGCGCGGGCAATGCGCTTCAAGGACCGCCGCGGCTCGAACTCTCCCACCAGAATTCGCACCGGCACGCAGGCCGAGCAGGCGTCGCAATAGGGCATGTAGGCGATGTTCTGGCTGCGCCGGAACCCGCCTTTCAAGAGATTGTCGATGAGGAAGCCGGGCTTGTCCCGCGTGAGATGCGTGAACAGCTTCCGCTCCAGCCGGCCCGGCAAATAGGGGCAGGGCTGCGGCGCGGTGATGTAGAACTCCGGAAAATTACTTTTGTGTTCTGTCACGTCTCACCGACCGGAAGCGAATCCAAGTCAAGCTTAAGGGATCAAAGGCGGGGCGCGCAATCCGCCAAGCTGTCACAAAGCAGCTTGGAATGGCTCAAAGCTAGCCCCTGTTGATCACCAGGACGCCCGCCAGGATGTCGTGGAGGCAGCGCTTGCGCTGGTCGAAAAAGGCCCAGAGCAGGATAGGACAGAAGATGACCAGGGAGAACCAGAACAGAAGCGCGTGGAAGGCGGCGATCAGGGGCGTCACCTTGCCGCCGTACCACATAGGCACTGTCAGCCCCATGACGCGCTGGCCGATGGTCGCGGAGTTGGGGCCGCCGATGGTGAGCGCGTTGTAGCCCAGCCCGACCGCCGGGAAAACGATCCCGAACAGAAGCCAAGCCAGGCCCAGCGTGATGATGCCCAGCACCGCCACGGCCACATACGCCAGAACCGTGAGGGCCAGGATGATGATGGCGTCGATAATGAACGCCACGCAGCGCTTGCGGATAACCGCCTCGAAGAGTTGCGGCTGTGTCACGGGATTAAAAGCGTGCGGCTGGTCGGCGAAGCCGGTGCCGGTGGGAGTCGTCTTCTGGTCGGTCATGCTGTCTCCGAATCGGATCGCGTCACGTTTGAAGATGGGGATTGCCGGTAGCAGCGACAAGCGCATGCCAACTTGCAGGTATGGATCCGTGTACAACGCGCGCGCCGGTTGCCGAGTTCGAGGCGACGGTTTAAGGATTCTCCTTGGACACCACGCGGCTTACGGGGAGCCCGGGATGCGGATAGCGGTGTTGAGCCTCGCGCTCGCGGGCCTGCTTGCCACGGGCGCTCAGGCGCTGGCGTGCGACGGCAGCGAGGTCATCTTCGAGGACACGTTCGAGGACGAGGCCGGCGGCTGGTCCCACAAGGACACGGTGGAGATGAAGGACGGCTCGTTCATCTTCAAGCTGCCCGCCGACAACATGCAGTCGAACCTCAACGTGACCTACACCGTCAAGGATGCGGATATCTGCACCGAAGCCGTCTGGCCGCAAGGCGGCGACCTGCCGATCCTCGGCGCGGGGCTACTGTTCTGGGGCGAGGACAACCGCACTTATTACCAGTTCGGCATTCTCAACAACGGGCGGTTCTGGATTGCGCGCAAGCAGGACGGCGCCTGGCTCGGTACCATCGCGGCGAATATCGACACGCCGGCGATCAACACGTCGCCCGGCGCCTCGAACACGCTGCGCGTCAATGCCCAAGGCGACACGCTGGCCTTCTACATCAATGGGACCAAAGTGCGTGAGCTGAGGGGACAGGCACCAAGGGACGGCTGGCGCTTCGGCATTTCCGGTGACAATTTCGACAAGCAGAAAGAGGCGACGGTGCTCTTCACCAACATGAAGGTCACCGACTAGACGGATAGGGCAGCCTAGAATTCGTCCTTGAGCCGCCGCGCAACTTCGGGTGCGAAATAGGTAAATATCGCATCGGCGCCGGCCCTTTTGAACGCCAGCAGATTTTCGAGGATCACACGGTCGCGGTCGAGCCAGCCGCGTTCGGCGGCTGCGGTGAGCATCGCGTACTCGCCGGAGGTTTGATAGACGAAGGTCGGCAGCTTGAAGGCGTCCTTCACGCGCCACACGATGTCGAGATAGGCAATCCCCGGCTTGACCATGACCATGTCGGCGCCTTCGGAAATGTCGAGTGCGACCTCTCGCAACGCCTCGTCGCCGTTCGCCGGGTCCATCTGATAGGTCTTCTTGTCGCCGCGCAGCTGCGCGCCCGAACCGACCGCGTCACGGAATGGCCCATAATACGCAGAAGCGTACTTCGCCGCATAGCTCAGGATCTGCGTGTCGGTGAAGCCGTTCTCCTCGAGCGCAGCGCGAATGGCGCCGATGCGTCCGTCCATCATGTCGGACGGAGCGAGGATATCGCAGCCCGCTTCTGCCTGGACCAAGGCCTGGGTGACGAGGGCTTCGAGGGTCCGGTCGTTATCGACCGTGCCATCCTCGTCGAGCAGGCCGTCATGGCCATGGCTCGTATAGGGATCGAGCGCCACGTCGCAGATGATGCCGATCTCGGGGACCGCTTGCTTGATGGCGCGCACCGCCCGGCACACGAGGTTGCCCGGATTGAAGGCCTGGCTTGCCGCCTCGTCGCGGAGGCTAGGCTCGGTGTTGGGGAAGAGCGCGATGGCCGGCAGCCCGATCGCTGCCGCGTCCTCCGCCGCACGCACGGCGAGGTCGATGGAGAGCCGCGCCACGCCCGGCATCGACTCGATCTCGGACCGGGCCCGGTCGCCGTCGATGACGAAGAGCGGCCAAATGAGATCGTCGGGCGTCAGCGCCGTCTCCCGCACCAGCCGCCGCGACCAGTCGGACCGCCGGTTGCGTCTGAGCCGCGTGGCCGGATAGCCGGACTTGAGTGCAGGCGACCGCGTGCCGGCGCGCTTCGCCCGTTCGGTGCGCAAGGAAACGGTTTTGTCTTTAGACGGAGAGGCCACGCCGCAAATCCTCAACTCTTACTGAACCCTGGAGGCTACCACCCCGTGGCGTCCGCTGCCAGAAGCGGCAAGCAACATGGTTTGCCGCAGAAAAAGGGCCTTATTCGCAAATCTTCACGTAGCGCCGTTTTTTCATATCGAAGTGGAAATGATCCTTATGGGCCGCGTTCGCCGCGGGCCCGAGCACGGTCTCGAAGGTCTTGCAGGCATCGTTGTGGACGACCCGCATGAAGACTGCGGCATCCTCGGGCTGGAGCTTGCGAGGCGGCGAAGGCTCCGAGGCCGCCTCCTCAGCCTCTGGTTCTTGTGTGGGCAGCGACGTGCCGGGCGCGGGCAGAGGACTGACAAACGGGTTGGACTTGGCCCCTGCAATGGGGGTCCTGACCTTTCGGTCCGAGCCGGACGAGGTCCGTGGCAGTGGCGACAGCGGCGGCCGGGCCACCGGCGGCGGTGTGGGCCTGACGAACGGATTGGTCTTCACTTTCGTTACCGCGGCAAGCGCGTTGCCGAAGGAGGGGCGGGTCGAGACGGCGACGATGGCGCCCGTCGTTTCCTCCGACGCCATGGCACGCTCGATGGCGGCGTCGGCGACCCGGTGCGGATTGGGCAGCGGCGGTTCCGGTGCGATAGGCCGGGCGACCGCACCATAGGGCCAATTCCCCAACACTTTGAAGCGCTGCCCCGAGGCGAACTCGAACTCGGAAATATCGAGCGCGTTGGCAAAGGCGTGCTCGCTGATCCTCGTGTTGGCGCCGCCATAGCGGTTTCTGCATTTGTAGGATGAGGCGTTACGGAGCGTGACGACGCGCGAGCCAAGGACGGAGGCCGCCGGCTGGACCGCCTCTCTCAGCCAGGCGTCGAGGGCCACCGCGAGGGTGCATCGCATCGTGGCCGGCGGGGAGATCTTCACCGCGGGATCACCAATCGACTTCACCAGGATCGGGGCGGGTGCGCCGCAAAGGCCCTTCTTGATCGGATCGAGTTGCTCGTAGTCGAGAGTTATACCCGCGAGCATCTCGGCGCAGGCTTCGCGTGCTGCGACGACCTTGGGATCCGTCCAGGCCACCGTAGGCTTGTCGCCGGGCAGGTTGGGCTTCTCTTGAGGAGCGGGCAGCAGCGCCGTGTCCCCGGCGCGTTCCGCGCTGCGCGCCGGGTTGCGATCAGGCAGAGGCGGAAGCGGCTCTTGAGCCTGCGTCTCAGCCACAACGAGGCCGGCCAGGCAGAGCGCAAGTCCGAAGATGAGCCCAAATCTGAAGTCCCGGGTCATAGGTGCGTCATTTCTCGTCTGCGCTTGTGGTTTGCGCCACGGGATGCTAGCTGCGCCAAGCCTTTCTAAAGCTCGATTTTGGCGAATTTGGTAGGGGGCATTTCCCGTTTTGTCCGAAGCGCTTGGCATTACCTTCGAGGAAAACGACCGCGCCGGTATTGTAACCCTCGACCGGCCCGAAAGGTTGAACGCGCTCACGCGCGAGATGTTCGACGCCTTGAGCGCGAATTACCGGCGCTGGGCGCCGGCGCCGCACATTTACGGCGTGGTGATGGAGTCCTCCCACCCGACAGTCTTCTGCAGCGGCGGCGATCTCAAAGTTCTGAACGCCTTGAACCAGCAGGGCGCCACCGACACGATCCGCGAATTCTATCGGGCAGCTTACAGCCATGTCTGGGTGCTGGAGAAATTCATCCGGCCAAATGTGCCGCTCATCAATGGGCTCGCCTTTGGCGGCGGCGTCGGCATCTCGCTGCTTGGCACCCATTGCGTGGCCGGTGAGGGCTACCGCTTCGCCATGCCGCAAGTGGGGATCGGATTTCTACCCGATATCGGCTGCACCTATTTCCTGCCGCGCCTGTTCGGCTGGATGGGCACCTATTTGGCGCTCACGGGCGCCAGCATCGGCCCCGCGGACGCCCACCGCTTGCGGCTCGTGAGCCACTACATCCCGTCCGCTCAGTTCGGCACGATCAAGGACGCGCTTGGCCACAATCATCCGATCGACCGCTTGCTCGACGGTCTCCATCGCGACCCCGGCGAAGGGGATCTGGTGCGCCATACGCCAACGATCGACCGCGCCTTCTCGGCCGGCTCTGTGGAGGAAATCCTCGCGCGTCTCGATGCCGAGGACGGTGAGAATGAACCCTGGGCCAAGGAGACCGCGGCGGAGCTCCGCAAGAAATCGCCGACCTCACTCAAGATCGCCTTCAAGCAGATGCAGGTCGGCAAGGGTCTGACGCTGGCAGAGGCCTTGAAGCTGGAATTTCGGCTGGCCTCGCACCTCGTCACCACCCATGATTTCCGCGAAGGCATCGACGCGCGCATCGCCGGCAAGGGCCGGACGCCTCAATGGCAGCCCGCCACACTCGAAGAGGTCGATGATCGGGAGATCGAGCGTCTATTCGCGACACACGCGGAGGGCGAGCTCGAACTCGACGAGCGGCACCCCGGGCCCTAAGAAGCGTTGATAACGAACGCAAAGCGCGCCAACATCAACAAGAATTAATACTAGAATTTCATGCAATCTTAAGCGTCCCGCTTAAGCTCATTTTAGCTCGGCCAAGCCTATAGTCCTCATCAAGTTGGGGTTTAACAACAAACAACGAGGGTAGGCGATGAATGTAGCCCTGGATATAGGGACACATGCGAGCACCGATGGGGCGGAAGACCTCAAAGGGCGGTATCTGGTTTCCTTGAAGCTTGTCGAGCGGCTCCACCGGCTGCTGCTCGATGTCATCAAAGACGAGTTCGAGCGTCTCGGCCGTGCTGACGTGAACAGCGTTCAGGCGCTGCTGCTTTACAATATCGGCGACGCCGAGCTGACCGCGGGGGAGTTGACCAGCCGCGGCTACTATCTCGGCTCGAACGTGTCCTACAATCTGAAGAAGCTGGTGGATGCCGGGTACATAAACCACGAGCGTTCGACCACCGACCGCCGCTCCGTGCGGGTGAGCCTCACCGAAAAGGGCCAGGATGTTTCCAAGATCATCAACGGCTTGTTCCAACGCCAGCTCCGCTCTCTGGAGCAGGTGGGGGGCATCGGCCAAGACGATCTGGAGACCCTCAACAAGGCTCTGATCCGGTTGGAGCGCTTCTGGACCGATCAGATTCGCTACCAGCTCTAAAAATTGCATCAGATCTTCGTGATCTTCTCGCCCCAGTGGAGAAATCCGCTGGGGCGATTGGCGTTGGGCTGGGACAAGCCCAAATTCGCCCCATTTCTCGGGCATTGTCGAAACATGGGAGCCGCGAGAGTCGATTGAGGCAGCGGCGCGAGCCTTTTGAGGGAAGCATTCCAAAGGTGAAATACGGCCGAACAGGCCAGTCGCCGGTCCGAAATGTCTTCGCACACCTGTCTTGGTTAAAGTTTTTTTGACACCAAGCGAGGATTCATCAGGCTCGAAACGAGTAGAGCGGCCGCGCTAAAGCGCTTATAGTTAAGCCTGGATCGAGGGCCGCAACGACGGGGAGCGGCATGCCCAACTCAATTGACGTCATCAGAAGCGGATCGCGGATCGCGGTTGCAGGGCTCGCGGCAGCGTTCCTGCTTGCGGCCGTCCAGCCGTCCAGCGCCGGCCCGTTTAATTGGTTCAAAGGCAAAGAGCCCGGGCAGCAGCCCCAGGAGGTGGCGCCTCAGGGCGGCGGCAGTTCCGGCGGCGGCGGCCTTTTCGGCGGCTTGTTCAATGGATCGCGCGGCTCCTCGCTGAACACGGAAAGTCACGACTCTCACAAATCCGAACTTCCTCAGGGCGACCCCGAGGTCGCTATGATCGTCAATCCGGCGCTCGGTTCGCCGACCCTGGCCAGCCAGAACATCGCCGCGACCAAAGCCGCTATCGAGAAATACAAGGGCATCGTCGCCCAAGGCGGCTGGCCCACGGTGCCGGCCGTGGCCATGAAGCCGGGCTCGAGCGGTCCTGAGATCGTCACCTTGCATCGCCGGCTCGAGATCAGCGGCGATTTGGTCGGCATGAGCATTCCGGATCAGTACGATGCGGCGGTGGTTGCCGCCGTGAAGCGCTTCCAAGTGCGACACGGTCTGCCGCCGACGGGCGTGATCGACTCCAAGGCGACGGTTGAAGCCCTGAACGTGCCGGCAACGGTTCGCTTGGCGCAGCTTGAGGCCAACCTGAAGCGCTTGAAAAATCTCGCGCCGAAAGCATCCGGCCGCTACATCCTTGTCAACATTCCGGCGGCGCAAGTGGAGGCGGTCGAGGGCGGCCGCGTGGCGCAGCGTCATGCAGCGGTGGTGGGCAAGATCGAACGGCCGACGCCGGAGCTCTCCAGCAGGGTCACCGACATCAACTTCAATCCTTATTGGCACGTGCCGCGGAGCATCGTCCACAAGGATCTCGTGCCCAAGGGCCGCGAGTTCGCGACCCGCGGTCAAGACATGCTGGCGGCTTACCACATGGAAGCCTTCGACGCGCAGGGCAACCCGCTCGATCCGCGCCAGATCGATTGGTTCGGCGAGGCGGTTTACAACTACAATTTCCGGCAGCGTCCCTGGGAGGAGAATTCCCTCGGCTTCGTGAAGATCAACTTCCCGAACAAGGACGCGGTCTACTTGCACGACACCCCGCTCAAGGGGCTGTTCGGCAAGGCGGTGCGTTTTGAGAGCTCGGGCTGCGTGCGCGTCCACAATGTGGATCACCTCGTCGCCTGGATCCTACGCGGGAACCCGAATTGGAACCTGGCTAGCATCCAAGGCATGAAGCACACCGGTCAGCAGGCCGACGTGAAAGTGACCCAGAACATCGGCGTCTATCTCGCCTATGTCAGCGCCTGGGCGACCCCGGACGGCCAAGTTCACTTCCGTCCCGACATCTATAATCACGACGTGGGCGCCTACGCTTCGGCCTACTAGGCTTCGAGCGCACGCGCGCAAGAACGGCACAGAAAAAGGCCATCCAGTTCACGCTGGATGGCCTTTTTGTTTGCGCCCGCACTGTGGTGCGTGGAGCCTCAGGCGGAGAGCTTCACGGGGATCTTCAAATACTGGATGCCGTTCAGATCCGGCGGCGGCAGATGACCCGCACGCATATTGACCTGGATCGACGGCATCAACAATTCGGGTGCCGCGAGCGTTGCGTCGCGCGCCTCGCGCATGGCGACGAAGTCAGCCTCGCTGACGCCCTCCTTGACGTGGGCATTATGCGCGCGCTGCTCGGCGACCGTCGTCTCCCAGGCGTAGTCCGCGCGTCCGGGCGCCTTGTAGTCGTGGCACATGAACAGCCGCGTCTTCGGCGGTAGCGAGAGCAGGCGCTGGATGGAGCGGTAGAGCTTGTGGGCGTCCCCGCCGGGGAAGTCCGCCCGCGCCGTGCCGAAGTCCGGCATGAACAGCGTGTCGCCGACGAAGACGGCGTCACCGATCATATAGGCGATGTCCGCGGGCGTGTGGCCGGGCACGTGCATCACTTCGACCTCGAGCGCACCGAGTGCGAAGCGCTCGCCGTCGGCAAAGAGATGATCGAACTCGCTGCCGTCGCCACTCAGATCCGTGGCGTTGAACACGGGCCGGAAGATTTTCTGCACGTCGCGAATATGCTCGCCGATACCGACCTTGGCGCCGGTCTTGAGCTTGATATAGGGCGCGCCGGACAGGTGGTCGGCGTGCGCGTGGGTTTCGAGCACCCAGTCGACGGTTAGGCCGTCCTTCGCCGCGGCCTTGAGGATGACGTCGGCCGATCGGGTGGCCGCCTTGCCGCTGGCGTGGTCGTAGTCGAGTACCGGGTCGACGACCGCGGCGCGCTTCGTCTGGGGATCGGACACCAGGTAGCTCACCGTGTTCGTGGCCTCATCGAAGAAGGCTTGGATAGTGGGGGTGTTGGGCATTGGTCACTCCATGGTCGAACGAAACTTCACGATCTCTGTTGACTAATATATTAGATGTCACTAAATTAGCAAGAGCTAATAGAGAAAAGGTCTGATCGATGCCCCGCGCTCCTGCCGACTTCGCCACGTTCGAAGCCAATGCCGCCATGGTGGCGGGCATTCTGCGTGCTCTCGCCAACGAGCGCCGCCTGATGGTGCTGTGCAAGCTGGTGGAGTGGGGCGAGGCGAGCGTCGGCGCCCTTGCCGAGGCCGCAGGGCTCTCCCAATCCGCCACGTCCCAGCACCTCGCCAAGATGCGCGAGGAGGGGCTCGTCGCTTTCCGCCGCGACGGACAGACCCTCTGGTACCGGGTCGCTGAATCCCGCACCGAGCTGCTGCTCGGCTACCTCCAGAAACTTTATTGCAGCGACTGACGACGCCAACTCAAGATCAAGAACAGGAGTTCCCCATGAGCCTTCCCACCATCAGTCCTACGGACGCCAAGAGCCTCATCGATCAAGGCGCGACCTTGATCGACATTCGCGCCGCCGATGAGCGCGCACGCGAGCACATTCCGGGATCACATCATGGCCCGCTGGCGGAACTGACAAAGTTCGCCGGCGTCGGCGCGCCCATCATCTTTCACTGCCGTTCCGGCATGCGCACGGCGAGCAACGCCGTTCGCCTCCGCGACTCCGCGCCGTGCGAGGCCTACATGCTCGAAGGCGGTTTGGAAGCCTGGAAGCAGGCAGGCCTTCCCGTTACCACCGACAAGAGCCAACCCATCGAACTCAGCCGTCAGGTCATGATCGCCGCGGGCACTCTCGTGCTGGGCTTCGTGCTGCTCGGGGCGGCCGTCGCGCCAGCGTTCTATCTGCTCGCCGGACTGATCGGTGCAGGGCTCGTCTTCGGAGGCGTGTCGGGCTGGTGCGGCATGGCCAAGCTGCTCGAGATCATGCCCTGGAACCGCCGCGCGGCTGGGGCCTGAGACCCATGCCCCTTGGTGTCGTCCCCATTGCGCTTCTCTTGGGCTCCGGCGCCCTTGTCGGCCTCATGCTTGGTCTCGTCGGCGGCGGCGGGTCGGTGCTCGCCGTCCCGCTCCTGGTCTATCTGGTGGGCGTGCCCTCGGCCCATGTTGCCATCGGCACGGCGGCGGTCGCGGTTGCGTTTAACGCCGGTGCCGGGCTCGCAGCCCATGCCCGGCTCGGAACCGTGAAATGGCCCTGCGCCATGGTGTTCACCGCATCCGGTGTCGCCGGCGCGTTTACGGGGGCAAGCCTCGGCAAGCAGCTTGGCGGCGCGGAGCTGCTCGCGCTGTTTGGCCTGCTGATGATCGGCGTCGGCATATACATGATCGCTGTCGAGCCGAAGCCGTCGGGCCACGATGTCCGCCTCACGCAAAAGAGCGCACGCCGCCTCTTGCCGCGCCTGATCCTGATCGGCGCGGGGGTAGGGCTACTTTCCGGCTTCTTCGGCATCGGCGGAGGCTTTCTCATCGTCCCCGGACTCGTCCTGGCGACCGGCATGGCGCTTCAGAACGCCATCGCCACCTCGCTCTTCGCCGTGACAGCCTTCGGCCTCACCACCGCCGCGAGCTATGCCGTCTCGGGCCTCGTGGACTGGCGGCTGGCGGCGCTGGTGATCGTGGGCGGCGTTCTCGGGACCATGTTCGGCACTCGCGTGAACACGCATCTGGCGGGTCACAAGCAGGCCCTCGCCGGGACCTTCGCCAGTGTCGTCATCGTTGTCGGGCTCTATATCTTGGCGAGCGGCATTATGAAGCTGATGGAAGTGGGTTAGCCCGGATATTCCGCTCAGCGTGCTTCTAATGACCTGGGAAGGCGTTGGTTTTTGCGAATGCGCAAGGTAGGCTGATTCAAACCGGTCTACGGTTTGGGTGTTGCTGGCGCGCCCCTGCGACATGTGGTAAGGCCAGCCAAACGTGCCTGAAGGCACCGCGTGAGAGAACACGTGGGCATTGTCCCTCAGGCCAGTCGGGATTTTGAGCTCGAGGAGCAGTTAGCCATGACGGCCAGTGATATTCGGCGCGCCGAAGCGCGCGAGGGCGATTTCTTCACCAAGCACTTGGAAGACGCCGATCCCGAAGTGTGGGATGCGATCGAGAACGAGCACGAGCGTCAGCAGAACGAGATCGAGCTGATCGCCTCGGAGAATATCGTTTCGCGGGCCGTGCTCGACGCGGTGGGAACGCTCCTCACCAACAAATACGCCGAAGGCTATCCGGGGCGCCGCTACTATGGCGGCTGTCAATATGTGGACGTGGTCGAGCAGATCGCCATCGACCGCGCCAAGCGCCTGTTCAACTGCAACTTCGCCAACGTCCAGGTCCACTCGGGCTCGCAGGCCAACCAGTCCGTGTTTCTGGCGCTCATCAAGCCCGGCGACACCGTCCTCGGCATGAGTCTCGCTGCCGGCGGTCACTTGACCCACGGCGCGCCTCCGAACATGTCCGGCAAATGGTTCAACGCCGTCCAGTATGGCGTGACGAAGGACACCAATCTCATCGACTACGACGAGGTCGAGCGCCTCGCCAAAGAGCACAAGCCCGCGCTCATCATCGCCGGTGGCTCGGCCTATCCGCGGGTCATCGACTTCAAGCGTTTCCGTGAGATCGCCGATGCCGTGGGGGCCTATCTTCTGGTCGACATGGCGCACTTCGCGGGTCTTGTCGCGGCCGGCCTCCATCCGAGCCCGCTGCCGCATGCTCATGTCTGCACCACGACGACGCACAAGACTTTGCGCGGTCCGCGCTCGGGCATGGTCGTCTCCAACGACGAGGAGATCGGCAAGAAAATCAACTCCGCCGTCTTCCCGGGCCTCCAGGGCGGCCCGCTGATGCATGTCATTGCCGGCAAGGCCGTGGCCTTCGGCGAGGCGCTCCAGCCAAGCTTCAAGCTCTACGCCCAGTCGGTCATCGACAACGCCAAGGCGCTCGGTGAGACGCTGGTCGAGGGCGGTCTGGCGCTCGTCTCCGGCGGCACCGACACGCATCTGATGCTGGTGGATCTGCGGCCGAAGAAGCTCACGGGCAAGGCCGCCGAGATCGCGCTCGGCCGCGCCCATATCACCTGCAATAAAAATGGCGTGCCGTTCGATCCGGAGAAGCCCATGATCACGTCGGGTATTCGCCTCGGTTCGCCGGCCGGGACCACCCGAGGCTTTGGCGTGACCGAGTTCCAAACGGTCGGCAGCATGATCCTCGAAGTTCTGGACGGCCTGGCGGCCAACGGCGATGAGGGCAATACGGACGTCGAGAAGAACGTGAAGCAGCGCGCCATCGAGCTTTGCGAGCGCTTCCCGATCTACGAGTAAGCCTCGGGCGTGACGGTGAACAAGGGGAGGGCGGTTGCCCATGCGGTGCCCCTATTGCGGCAGCACCAACACGCAGGTGAAGGACTCTCGCCCTAGCGAGGATCACACCACGATCAGGCGCCGCCGCGTTTGCGCGGATTGCGGCGGCCGCTACACCACGTTCGAGCGGGTGCAGTTGCGCGAGCTGACCGTTATCAAACGGAGCGGGCGCCGCATCCCGTTCGACCGCGACAAGCTCATGCGCTCGGTCCAGATCGCCTTGCGCAAACGCCCGGTCGATCCCGAGCGCGTCGAGCGCATGGTCAGCGGCATCGTGCGCCGGCTCGAGAACATGGGCGAAGGCGATATCCGCTCCGAGACCATCGGACGCCTGGTGATGGAAGCGCTGAAAGGACTCGACGACGTGGCCTATGTGCGCTTCGCCTCGGTGTATAAGAACTTCCGCGAGGCCAAGGATTTCGAGGCGCTGCTCGGCGAGTTGGCCGGGACAGAGGGCGAGGACGCCGATGTCGATGCCGACGAAACCGCCATCGCCGAAGATTAGGCTGGCACCTCTTTCATGAACACGCCCGACGAGTACCATATGGCGCAAGCCATTCGCCTCGCGCGGCGCGGCTTGGGCCTGGCTTGGCCAAACCCATCCGTGGGCGCAGTGGTGGTCACGCCTTCCGGAGAGATCGCGGGCCGCGGCTGGACCGCCCCGGGCGGCCGTCCCCATGCGGAGGCCATCGCGCTTGAACGCGCGGGCGCGAAGGCCGAGGGGAGTACCGTCTATGTGACGCTGGAGCCGTGCGCCCATGAGGGCGGCCGCGGCATGCGCTGCAGCGATGCGCTCGTCGCCGCCAAGGTGCGGCGCGTCGTCATCGGCTTGGGCGATCCCGATCCCCGCACCGCCGGGCGCGGCATCGAAAGACTGACGGACGCCGGGATTGAAGTGACGGACGGCGTGCTCGCGGCGGACGCTGCCTCCGTCACGTTGGGACATCTCATGCGGGTCAGCGAAGGGCGCCCCGCCGTCACCTTGAAACTTGCCGTCGGCGCCGACGGACGCATGCCCCAAGGCCACGGCGAGCCGGTCTGGATCACGGGGCCGGATGCGCGCGCGCACGGCCATCTCCTGCGCGCCATGAATGACGCCATCCTGGTCGGCCGGGGCACGATCACGTCCGACAATCCGACGCTGACCTGCCGTCTTCCCGGCATGTCATGCCGCTCCCCGGTGCGTGTCGTGCTCGACCGGCGCCTACGCACCCCGCCCGACGCTCAGCTCTTCGAGGACACCATGGTGCCGGTGTGGCTCTTCTGCGCCGCGGGCGAGACCCACGCCAATGCCGAGCGGCTGCATGACCTCGGGGCCGAGATCGTACCCGTGCCCATCGACGACCACGGCCTGATCGACGTACAGGATGCGCTGGAGACGCTGGCCCATCGCGGCATCACGCGCGTGCTGATCGAAGGCGGGCCCACAGTCGCGCGTGCATTCCTCGATGCGGACCTCGTGGATGAGGCGGTCATCTATCAGGGAGCGCGCCCGGCCGGCGAGGACGGCCTCAGCCCGTTCGCCGGCGACGGCCTTGATCGGCTCACGGCAAGCGGCCATTTCACTTTCATCGCCTCGCGATCCTTCGGGCCGGACCGGATGACGTGGTGGCGCCGGATCAGAACATGTTCACTGGCATTGTCGGCTGCATAGGAACGCTCGTGGCGCGGGACGGGTCACGCTTCGTGATCCACACGCCTTTCAAGCGCAAGAGCCTCGAGGAGGGCGCCTCGCTCGCCTGCGACGGCTGCTGCCTGACGCTCGCTGAAATCGACAAGGCGAAGGGCAAGGGCGCCGCCGTCACCGTAGACGTCTCCAACGAGACCCGCGCCCACACCACGCTCGGCACGTGGGAAACGGGGCGGAAGATCAACTTGGAGCGCGCGCTTGGGCTCGGCGAGGAGCTCGGCGGACACATCGTCACAGGCCATGTGGACGCCCGGGCGAAGATCGTCTCTCGCTTTCCCGATGGCGAAAGCGTGCGCGTGCTGGTGGAAGCGCCGCCCGAGCTTGCCCAATTCATCGCACCGAAAGGCTCCGTCGCCCTGAACGGCGTCTCGCTCACGGTTAACGAGGTGGATGGCCAACGCTTCGGAGTGAACATCATTCCTTACACTTTGACCCATACGACGTGGGGCGACTGCATGCCGGGCGATCTGGTAAACCTTGAAGTCGATCTGCTCGCGCGCTACGTGGCGCGCCTGAGGCAACACGAAGGCCCAACGCCGTGACCGTTATGAGTAAGACAGCGACCCGGGGCGCCCATAGCGAGTTCCTATCGCCCATCGAAGAGGTGATCGAGGACGCCCGCAACGGCAAGATGTTCATCTTGGTCGATGCCGAGGAGCGCGAGAACGAGGGCGATCTCGTCATCCCCGCGCAGATGGCGACGCCCGATACGATCAACTTCATGGCCAAGCACGGCCGCGGGCTTATCTGCCTGGCGCTGACCCCGGAGCGGGCCAAGCAGCTGCGCCTCGAATTGATGTCGCGCTCAAACCGCTCGCGGCTGTCCACCGCCTTCACCGTATCCATCGAGGCGCGCGAGGGCGTCTCCACCGGTATCTCCGCGCATGACCGGTCGCACACCATCTCCGTCGCCATCGATCCGACCAAGGATCATCGCGATGTCATTACACCGGGACATGTGTTCCCGCTGCTCGCCAAGGAAGGCGGCGTGCTGGTGCGCGCCGGACACACAGAAGCAGCCGTCGACCTCGCGCGGCTGGCGGGTCTCTATCCGGCCGGCGTGATCTGCGAGATCATGAACGACGACGGCACCATGGCCCGGCTTCCGGACCTCGTGACCTTCGCCCAAACCCATGGACTCAAGATCGCCACGATCGCCGATCTCATCGCCTATCGTCTGCGCTATGACCATCTGGTCGACGTGGTGGCCGAAACCACGATAGACAGCCCCTATGGCGGAACATTCCAGGCGAAAGTCTATGCCACCGCCGTGGATCCCGCGGAGCATATCGCGCTGGTCAAAGGCGACGTTGCCTCGGGTGGTCCGGTGTTGGTGCGCGTCCACGCGGTCAACACCCTGGACGATCTCCTGGTCTCGGGCGGCGGCAACGACACGCCGATCCACAAGGCCATGGAGATCATCGGCCGCGAGGGACGCGGCGTAATCGTACTGATCCGGGAGTCGCGTCCTGACGCGCTCTCCGCCCGTCTCAATCAGGCGGCGAACGGAAAAGTCCAACCGCGACTGATGGAGTACGGCATCGGCGCGCAGATCCTGCTCGATCTCGGCGTGCGCGAGATGGTGCTTCTGTCCAACTCGCACGCGCGCAAGATCGTCGGCCTCGAAGGCTACGGCCTGACGGTTGTCGGTCAGCGCGGTCTGGAGCAGACCTCATGAGCCGCAAGGGTCCGAACTCCGTCCTGATCATCGAAGCGCGCTTCTATGAAGACATCGCCGACGAGCTCGCCCGCGGCGCCACCGAAGAGTTGCGCGGCAACCAGGTGGAATATGAGCAAATCGCCGTTCCCGGAGCGCTCGAAGTCCCGCTCGCCCTCAGCCTGGCGCTCGCCAATGGGTTTGTGGGCCGGGCCGGACGGCATCGCGGCTGTATTGCGCTCGGCTGCGTGATCCGCGGCAAGACGAGCCATTACGACATCGTCGCGCGAGAGTCGGCCGCCGGCCTCAATCATTTGGCCGTGGCCCACAGCGTGCCGATCGGCTCAGGCATCATCACCTGCGAGACTCCCGAACAGGCCTGGGAGCGCGCCAGCGTCGACGGACGCAACAAGGGCGGCGACGCGGCGCGCGCCTGCCTTACCTTGATGCGGCTCGAGCAGCATTTCTCCTCCGCGAGCCGGCGCTAACCGCCGTGGCCGCAAGCAGCGAAACACCGAACCGGGCCTCGTCCCGAAGCGCTGCGCGGCTTGCGGCGGTCCAAGCGCTCTATCAGATGGACATGACCGGCATCGACCTGACCGACGTGGTCGCCGAATTCGAAGCGCACCGGCTGGGTCAGGAAGTCGAGGGCGAGCAGTACCGCGCGGCGGAAGCCAAGTTCTTTCGCGATCTCACGGAGGGAGTGGTGCGCGAGCAACGGCAGCTCGACCCCATGATCGATCAGCAGCTCGCCGAGGGCTGGCGGCTGAACCGCGTCGATTCCATTCTGCGGGCGGTCTTGCGCTCCGGCGCCTTTGAACTTTTCATGCGCGAGGACGTTCCAGCCCGTGTGGTGATTACCGAATATGTCGACATCGCCCATGCCTTCTTCGGCGAGGACGAGCCCAAGGTGGTGAACGGCATTCTCGACCGGTTGGCGCGTAAAGCGCGCGCCGCCGAGTTCGCGCGCTCCGGAGCCGGGAATGGCTGAGGAAGAGGCAAGAGACGAGGGCGAGTTCGAGATCATCGCCCGCATCTTCGCCCCGCTCGCCAGGGAGACCGGCGCCCTCGACTTGAAAGACGATGCCGCCGTGCTCATGGTCAGCGACGGTCATGAGCTTGTCGTGACGTGCGATACGCTCGTCGAAGGCGTTCATTTCCTGCACGACGATCCACCCCGGTCCATCGGGCATAAGGCCTTGGCCGTCAATCTCTCCGACCTTACGGCCAAGGGCGCGCGCGGCTACGTCTACACGCTGTCGCTGGCGCTGCCCAAAGGCACGGGGACATACTGGATCGAAGAGTTCGCCGCCGGCCTGGGCGACGTGCAGGCGGAGACGGATATCAGCCTGATCGGCGGCGACACGACGGCCACGCCCGGTCCGCCGACCATCACCATCACGGCGCTCGGACTGGTCTCCCATCAGCACGCCGTCATGCGGCTTGGCGCCAAGCCGGGCGACCGTCTCTATGTCAGCGGCACGATTGGCGATGCGTATCTCGGTCTGCAGCTTTTGAAAGAGCCGAATCTTGCCGAAACCTGGGGGCTCACCGAAGAGGATGTGGCCTTTCTCGTCGATCGCTATCGCCGGCCAGCGGTGAACAATCGCCTTGCGATTCTCATTCGCAACTTCGCGCAAGCCTCCATCGATGTTTCGGACGGACTCGTCGGCGACATTGAGAAGCTTTGCCGGGTGTCTCATGTGGGCGCGAGCGTTGAGGCCGAGCGCGTGCCGTTCTCCGATGCGGGCATGAAGGTGCTTGCACGCGAGCCCGGCCTGCTGCCGATTCTCATCACCGCGGGCGACGACTACGGCGTGGTGGTCGCTGTTTCGGAAAAATCCGGGCCCGGCTTCGAATCGGAGGCGGAGGCCGCCGGAGCGGTCTTCAGCATGCTGGGGACCGTTGCGGAGGCTTCGGAGGGCGTTCGCGCGGTCGATGCCGAGGGACAGGCTATTCCTCTAAAGCGTAAGGGATTCAGCCACTTCTGAGCGCTTCTGGATTCTCCGAGACAAAAATGCCGCTTGCACAGGCAGTCTGTTGCTTCCGCCTCACAACTTTGGCATTTTCCGCACGGCTTAAGTTCGCTTCCGGGGGCAACGCGGCTGCCGACATCTTTTCCGTGTCATCCTTGCAGTCACGCATCGCTCATTTCCAAATCAACCCAATTAGCGGGGACAGTCTGTCATGACCTGGGTTCTCTATCTGATTATCGCTTGCGGTGCGCTTTCGATCGCGTACGGCGTCTGGACGACCAGGGCCGTTCTCGCCGCGGACCCAGGCACGGCGCGTATGCAGGAGATCGCCGCGGCGATCCAAGAGGGCGCGCAAGCGTATCTCAACCGCCAGTATCAAGCCGTTGCCATCGTTGGCGTGCTGATCTTCATCGCCCTCTACTTTCTACTGGGGCTGCCACAGGCGATCGGGTTCGCCCTCGGTGCCATCCTCTCGGGCGCTGCCGGCTTCGTTGGCATGAACGTCTCGGTGCGCGCCAATGTCAGGACCGCGCAAGCCGCCACCAAGAGTTTGGCCGATGGCTTGAGCCTCGCGTTCCGGGCCGGCGCCATCACCGGCCTTCTCGTGGCCGGCCTCGCGCTTCTCGGCGTCTCGGTCTATTTCCTCATCCTCACACAGTTTCTCGGTTACAGCCCCGCCTCGCGCGTCGTCGTCGACGCGCTTGTCGCGCTCGGCTTTGGCGCTTCGCTGATTTCAATCTTCGCGCGTCTCGGCGGCGGCATCTTCACCAAGGGCGCCGACGTGGGCGGTGATCTTGTGGGCAAGGTCGAAGCCGGCATCCCCGAGGACGATCCGCGCAACCCGGCGACCATCGCCGACAACGTGGGTGACAATGTCGGCGATTGTGCCGGCATGGCGGCTGACCTGTTCGAGACCTACGTGGTCACCGTGGTCGCCACCATGGTCCTTGCCTCGATCTACTTTGCCGGCGGTGACCGTGTCATGGACATGATGGTCTATCCGATGGCGATCGGCGCCGTGTGCGTCATCACCTCGATTATCGGCACCTATTTCGTGCGCCTCGGCAGCAGCCAATCGATCATGGGCGCCCTTTATAAGGGCGTGATCGCGACCGGCGTGCTGTCTCTCATCGCGCTCTGGCCGCTCACCGCGTGGCTCGTGGGCATGGACACGGTCATGAAGGTCGGCGACGTGAGCTTTACCGGTCAGTCGCTCTATTTCTGTGGCGTGGTCGGGCTCGTGGTGACGGCGCTGGTCGTGGTCATCACCGAATATTATACCGGCACGAACTACCGGCCGGTGCAGTCCATCGCCAAGGCCTCCGTCACCGGCCACGGCACCAACGTCATTCAGGGCCTCGCGATCTCGCTGGAATCGACGGCGATCCCCGCGCTGATCATCGTCGGCGCAATCATCGTCGCCTACGGGCTTGCCGGCCTTTTCGGCATCGCCATCGCGGTCACCACCATGCTGGCGCTAGCTGGCATGATCGTGGCGCTCGACGCTTTCGGGCCGGTGACCGACAATGCCGGCGGCATCGCCGAGATGGCGGGTCTCCCCGAGGACACCCGCAAGACCACGGACGCGCTCGACGCGGTGGGCAACACCACGAAGGCGGTCACCAAGGGGTATGCCATTGGCTCAGCCGGGCTCGGCGCCCTGGTTCTGTTCGCGGCCTATACCGAAGATCTGAAATACTTCGCCGCCAACGCCGATCAATTTCCGTTTTTCACCGGCGTAGACCCCACGTTCAGCCTCTCCAATCCTTATGTGGTCGTGGGCCTCTTCCTTGGCGGTCTGCTGCCATACCTGTTCGGCGGCATCGCCATGACGGCGGTCGGGCGCGCGGCCTCGGCCATCGTCGAGGAAGTGCGTCGCCAGTTCAAGGAGAAGCCCGGCATCATGAAGGGCACCGAGCGTCCGGACTATGGGCGCGCGGTCGACCTGCTCACCAAGGCGGCGATCAAGGAGATGATCGTGCCGTCCCTCTTGCCGGTCCTCTCTCCGGTCGTGTTCTTCTTCATCATCGACTGGATCGCCGGCAAGAGCGCCGCGTTCTCGGCGTTGGGCGCCATGTTGCTCGGCGTCATCGTCACTGGGCTCTTCGTCGCCATTTCCATGACGGCCGGCGGTGGTGCCTGGGACAACGCCAAGAAGTATATCGAGGACGGCAACTACGGCGGTAAAGGCTCTGAAGCCCACAAGGCCGCGGTGACCGGCGATACGGTCGGCGATCCCTACAAGGATACGGCAGGACCTGCGGTGAACCCGATGATCAAGATCACGAATATCGTGGCGTTGCTGCTGCTGGCGGTGCTCGCCCACCAGTAGACCGACCAACGACGTAATGCTTGAGAAGGCCTCGCTCCTGAAAGGAGCGGGGCTTTTTCGTGGCTGCCGTTAGATGCCGGGGATGCCAGCGGGGCCGGAGCCGCCGCCTGCATCCTTGAACATGCTGCGGTTTGCGATATTGCCGAAGATCTGTTCGAGCAAACTGACGTCCTTACCCCGGGCCGGCGTCTCGCCGCTGTAGTAGTCGACCACGATGCCGTCCTTCATGCCGTAATGGGCCACCTTTCGGACCGTCTCGGTCCCGTCGAAATAGACGGCCACCACCTGGCGGTCGATCTCGCGCGGCTTGAGGAAGGCGATGGTCTTCGTCGTGGTTGAAATATAGTAGAAGGCGTCGCCGCCGATCGTGCTTTTGGTGTCGGGCGAGCCGAGCACGGTCTTGACCTCTTCCTTGGACATGCCCGGCTGGATCTGGTCGAGGTCCACGTCGATGAAGACATGCCCGTGGCGGTCGATCTGGGCCCCGCAGCCGGAGATCGGCGCCGCGCCCATTAGAAGCGCAGCAAGCAAGGGCAGAGGAGCCCAGGCGGGTGCCAGCTTGACCTTGCGCAAGATTACCACGTCCCCTCGGTCGGGCCCGCTCGCCAAGCAGGCCGGAATTTGTCAAGAAGCTAGACGAAATGGCCCTGTCCTTGAAGCCTCTCGCCGCCCTGCTGCCCTGGCGCAGCAAGTCGCCCCATGCAGACGAACTCTATGGCGCGATTGTGGCGCAGGCGCGGCTTCCCGTTTTCTATCAGGGATTTGGCGTGCCCGACACGCTCGAGGGCCGGTTCGTGGTTCTGTCGCTCCACCTGTTTGCCGTGTTCCACCGGCTGAAGGACGGCGGGCCGGAAGCGGCCGCGATGGCGCAGGCTCTGTCGGACCGGTTTACCGCAGACATGGAGACCGTGTTGCGGGAGCTCGGGGTCGGCGATCTGGCGATCCCAAAGAAGGTGCGAAGGCTCACCGCATCGGGGGCCGGATTGCTGCGGAGCTTTGAGATGGCCTTGGGGGAGGGCGACGTGGTGCTGGAAGCCGCGATCGCCGGCGCCTTGCCGGGGGATGAAACCGCTGCGAGGGCTGCAAGTGCGCGGCTCACCCCTTATCTAAAGAGATTGATCCGCCACCTGGAAGAAGAGCCTGTTCAAGAGCTTTGCGCCGGCAGGTTGAGCCACCCTGACATCTGAGAGGAGCGACGCTGGGAAGATGAGTGCGCCCACCGAACAAGAGCCTCACCGCCCGCCGCTGACACGGAAAATGCGCGTGTCAGAGATCGAGGACGAGGCCCCGCAGACCATAGCGATCACGGAAGCCGAACGCGCCGAGATCGTCGATCTGCTCGATCTCGTGGCTCTCGAGGCTCTCGAATTTGATTATCGCCTGCGCCGTGGCGGCGGGGGCAGGGTCCATCTTTCGGGCCACCTCAAGGCGAACGCCACGCAGACTTGCGTGGTCACGCTCGAGCCGGTGCCTGCCTCTCTCGATATCCCCGTGGAGATAGACTTCTGGCCCAGACCCGCGCTCCAGAGCTTGGAAAAAAGGGCGGAAGATCCCAGCCAAGCTGGGCTGATCGATTGGCCGGAGGCCATCACCGACGACACCATCGATCTGGGGCCGGTGGTCTACGAGACCTTTGCCACGGCGCTCGATCCCTATCCCAAAAAGGAAGGCGCGAGCTTCCAATGGTCGCAAGGGAACTCGGAGCCGGAAGACCGCGAGAGCAGCCCATTTGCGGCCCTGAAGCAGCTGAAGAAGCCCTGAGCCCGCCAATCCGGGGCAAAATCAGGTTGTCACTGGGATACTTTTAAGTCTATTCGGGGTCTGGCTTCCGGGGGTTGCCGCGGCGTGACCGCAGCTGGTTAAAAGTCTTCCTGATCGGTTCGGAGAATGGGTACTCCAGTCACCATAGCGCTCGACGCCATGGGCGGGGACCACGGTCCCAGTGTGGTCATTCCGGCCGCGGCCATTGCGCTTGTCCGTCACCCGGACTTGCGCTTCATCCTGGTGGGCGACGAGGCCAAGATCGCGGTCGAGTTCGAAGCCAATCCGCAAGTCGCGGAAAAGTCCGAGATCGTCCACACCGACGTCGCCATCACCATGGACGCGAAGCCCAGCCAGGCCCTGCGGCACGGCCGCTGGAAGTCGAGCATGTGGCTTGCCATTCAGGCCGTGCGGGACGGCCACGCCGATGCCGTGGTGTCCGCCGGCAATACCGGCGCGCTCATGGCGATGTCGAAGTTCTGTTTGAAGACCATCAAGGGGGTCGATCGGCCGGCCATCGCCGCGATCTGGCCCACTGTCGATGCCGAATGCATCGTACTCGATGTGGGCGCCAACGTGGGTGCGGATTCCCGCCAACTCGTCGAGTTCACCCTGATGGGCGCAGCCATGGCGCGTGCCTTGTTCGGCATGGAGAGGCCCACGGTTGGGCTCCTTAATATCGGGGTCGAGGAGGTCAAGGGCGTCGAGGAGATCCGCGACGCCGCCGCTCTCTTGAAAGAAGCGCCTCTGCCCATCCGCTATCACGGTTTCATCGAGGGCAACGATATCGGCCACGGGACGGTCGATGTGGTGGTCACCGATGGCTTCACCGGGAACATCGCCTTGAAGACGGCCGAGGGAACGGCTAAGCAAATCGCCCAATATCTGCGGGCCGCCATGGGGCGGTCGCTTCTCGCCCGCCTTGGCGCGATCTTGGCCCAGGGCGCCTTCCGTGCCCTGAAAGAGAAGATGGACCCACGTCAGATGAACGGCGGCATCTTCCTTGGGCTCAACGGCATCGTCGTTAAGAGCCACGGCGGAACGGACGCCACGGGGTTCGCCAGCGCCATCGATCTCGGCTACGAGATGGCCTCGAGCGGCGTGGTAAATCGGCTTGGCAATGATGTGGCCCATTTCCACACCAAGCTCGAGCTTGAAGGTGCGGCGTAGGCCGCCGGAGTGGCTGAATTGGAAATCTTGCGGTCAGTGGTGAAAGGCGTGGGCGGGTACTTGCCCGACCGGGTCGTCACCAACCAGGACCTGGCTCAGATCGTCGATACCTCCGATGAGTGGATTACCGCCCGCACCGGCATTCGCGAGCGGCGCATCGCGGCTGACGGCGAACTGACCTCGGCCATGGGCTTGGCCGCCGCCAGGGCGGCGCTGGCCGATGCCTGCCTGGAGCCCGGCGATATCGATCTGATCGTGCTTGCCACCTCGACTCCCGATCAGACCTTCCCCGCCACTGCCGTGACCATCCAAGCGGAACTCGGCATCACCGATGGCGCGGCCTTCGACGTCCAGGCGGTTTGCTCGGGATTCGTCTTCGCCATGTCCACCGCCGACAACTATCTGAAGAGCGGGCAATTCAAGCGGGCGCTGGTCATCGGAGCGGAGGCCTTTTCGCGGATCCTCGACTGGGAGGATCGCGCCACCTGCGTTTTGTTCGGCGACGGCGCTGGCGCCGTGGTGCTGGAGGGGGAAAGACTGAACGGTACCATGGCCGATCGGGGCATCCTCGCCACCAGTCTCAGATCGGATGGCCGCTACCGGGACAAGCTCTATGTGGATGGCGGGCCGTCATCGACGGGCACCGTCGGGCATCTGCGTATGGACGGCCCGGAAGTTTTTCGCCATGCGGTGACTAAGATCAGCCAAGTGATCGGCGAGACTTTGGACAAGGCCGGCTACACCGCCGCCGATATCGATTGGTTCGTGCCCCATCAGGCCAACAAGCGAATTTTGGACGGAGCCGCCCGGAAACTGGGCCTGGACCCGGAGCGGGTGGTCATGACCGTGGAGAAGCACGCCAATACCTCGGCGGCCTCCATTCCTCTCGCCCTGATGACGGCCTGTACTGACGGCCGCATCAAAAAGGGCGATTTGGTGCTGTTGGAGGCTATGGGTGGAGGATTCACCTGGGGTGCGTTGCTGATCCGCTGGTGACGTGCCGGGAATGTCACACCTCACCGGAATATGACGCAAAATCAGGAATTTGATCGCGCCGGAGATTGACCGGCGAACGCCTGCTCGGCTAGCATCTTGGTCCGTCCCGCGACTTTGGGGGAGCCGCAGTTCGATGAGCGGGAAGACATTAACGCGCGCCGACCTCGCCGAGGCGGTGTTCCAGAAGGTTGGACTGCCTCGGAACGAGTCCGCCGAGATCGTGGAGCTTGTGCTTCGCGAGATCGTGGCGAGTCTTGAGCGCGGCGACCCGGTGAAGTTGTCCTCTTTCGGCTCGTTCGGCATTCGCGACAAGGGCGAACGGATTGGCCGCAATCCCAAGACCGGTCAGGAAGTCCCGATCACGCCGCGGCGTGTGCTCGTGTTCCGCGCCAGCAACATCATGAAGCAACGCATCAACGAGATGCTCTCTCGGAGAAAGGCCGCAGAGTAGCTTTGAGTGATTTAACGCCAGGAGGACGAGCGTTGGAAAAGGCGCCCGAGGCGTTTCGCACCATCAGCGAAGTCGCTGACGAGTTGGAAGTCCCGAAGCACGTCTTGCGGTTTTGGGAAGCCAAGTTTGCCCAGCTCAAGCCAATGAAGCGCGGCGGCGGGCGCCGTTATTACCGGCCCGAGGATGTCGCCCTCCTGCGCGGGATCCGTTTTCTGCTCTACAGCGACGGCTACACCATCCGCGGCGTGCAGAAGATTTTGCGTGAACACGGTCCGCGCTACGTGATGGACTACCGGCGTTTTGCCGAAGAGGCGGACGGCGAGGAGGTTTCCGGCCCCGAAATTCCCGATGTGGCCGCGGAAGCCGCAAAAGGCGGTGCGGCGCGTGCTCCGGCCGGCGACGACGACGACCTCTACGCGGTCCTCGAGGAAATCGAGACGTGCCAGAGGATCTTGGCCGCGGCCGACGCCAAGGATTAGGCGCCTGCGTTGCTTTAACTTGTTTCCCAAGCCTGAAAGAGTATATGCAGGGCCCTCGATCAGCGAGACGTCGGAGCGTAGCGCAGCCCGGTTAGCGCACCGGTCTGGGGGACCGGGGGTCGGGAGTTCAAATCTCCCCGCTCCGACCACTTTCTCGCAAGTAAGGCGTCTGCGACGGACGCGCCAAAGCCATCCCCCAAATCATGGCCATGATCAGATAGAAGTGCCGCCAATGGTCCGTATCGACCACCGCGCCTTCCAGCATCATGCCGATAAAGGCCGCCACCAGCACAGCGCTCACCCCGTCGCCGCCCCGGTCGCGAACCACGAGTTTGAGCCCGAGCACCAAGGTCGCGAGCACGAGGAAGATGTAGAGCGTGCCCCCCAGCCAGCCGGTGTTCAGATACATGTTGAGGTAGACCTCGTGCACATCCTCGTGGTGATGGACGCGTCCGAACTCGAGGGCGCCGATGCCGAGGGGATGTTGCATGACAAGATGCGCGGCCTTCTCCTGGCCGCCGAACCGGCCCTCGGGACCGACATCGTAGGACTGCTCGAAGCTGGCACGCTCTCCCAATAGCTCCGCCACCTTGGGAATGCTCTGAGCCGCGGCGAGCACGCCGACGGCCAGAACGCCCGCCAGGACGATGGAGAGGATGAGCTTGATGCGCTCGCGGTTTGTCGCGGCGATGACGAAGACGAAGAAGCAATAGGCCGTCAGCGCGACGAAGAGATTGAGCCAGGCGCCGCGCGAGAAGCTGAGCAGCGTGCCGAACAGCAGGATCGTCATGGCGACGGCCCAGAGGCTCGCGCGCGACAAGCGAGACGTCAGCACCGCGTGGAACGCATAGAGCAGCGCCGGCACAAGAAAAGCGCCGAACACATTGGGGTCCTTGAAGGTTCCGCGCGCGCGCCCGAACTCTGTCAGGATGTCGTAAAGCGCTGGCACCACGTTGAAATAGCCGATCAGGGCCGCGGACGCGGCGACCAGCGCGGCCGCCGTATAGGCCGAGAGAATGAGGCGCACGTGAGCTTCAGGGCGGTAAGCCACGAACCCTGCGGAACTTGTAGACGTCGATCTGCTCGTTGTTGAAGCCAAGACGCTTCTGCCGGAACAGCACCGGGCCCTTGGAGTCGAGCTTGATGGCGAGGGCGATCAGCAGCATCACCGGGGCGAGAGCAATCAGCGCCAGCGACGCGACGATCTTGTCGAACAGCCACTTCTTGACGACGTCCCAGTTGGCGATCGGCTTGTCGCTGATGTCGATGAACGGGACGTTGCCGATATAGGAATAAGCCCGCGGCCGGAAGCGCAGCTTGTTTGTGTGCGCCGAGAGCCGGATATCGACAGGCAGCACCCACAGCTTCTTCAGAAGCTAAAGCAAGCGTGTTTCCGCCGTGACCGGCAAGGACACGATGAGGAGATCGAGCCGAGAGTTGCGGGCGAAGTCGACCAGCTGATCGATATTTCCGAGCTTCGGATAGCCCGCGACGATGGGCGAGACGCGATCGGCGCCACGACGTCGAAGATGCCGACAATGCGGATATCCGTGTCGGCCGAGGCTTCGAGCGCCTTGATGAGCTGCTCCGCCTCCGGTCCGCCGCCGACGATGACGGCGCGGCGGTAGAGGCGCCCTTCGCGGATCCATTTCTTGGCCAGGAACGAGAGCGCAAGCCGCTCGA
>Ga0075343_1000002_pt1 | contig 77729 bp, 68 predicted proteins | sample RushOxbow_ThreeS_2_FD_120072 | JGI IMG/M metagenome (GOLD analysis project Ga0075343, IMG submission 120072) | Natural and restored wetland microbial communities from the San Francisco Bay, California, USA, that impact long-term carbon... | ecosystem: Environmental > Terrestrial > Soil >...
GCGTTGAAACCGAAGCTGAGGCCGGCCCCTTGCGCGATGAGACCCGACGCGGTGTCGCGCGCGCTCTTCAGGGCGACGCGCAAGGCCTCCAGCTTGTTACGCTGCGCCGGTTCCTGGACCGCCTCGGCGATGGGCGTATTCTCCGCTTCGAGAATCCTAATGACGCGATCTAGGTCGAACAGGATCGAATCCTCGACGCCGGGAGACTCGCCCGCGACGATGGCCGCGAAGCCGCTCCCGACAAACAGCTCCCGCACGCCTTTGAGGTTGCCGGCCATGTTCGGGAAGCTGAGACCGCTGCGCCAGAAGGCGGCAAGACGCGGGCGCGCCCGCTCGGACGACTCGCCGAGCGGCTTGCCGAGCTTTTGGTCACGCACGAGCTCGATGCCGCCGCTGAACGCCTTGAACAGTTCGAGCGTCACGTCCTTCGGCGCGCGGTAAACCGGGTCGTTCGGACCCGGTGTCAGAAACGTCTTGCTGTAAGCCGAGCCCTCGCGCCAATCCTCGGCGACGGCGACGGCGATCCGCTCGATGCTCGTCGCGACGCTCAAGGCGAAATTGCAGCGAAAGCCGGTCTCCGGGTCGCCGCTCGTCAGGTCCTCGGCGCCCTTGCCGTACAGGAGATATTCGAGCGCGGGCAAGCCCTGAAGGGCGACGCTTTTCTCTACAAGCCTGTCCGGCGAGGTCACCGTCTCGTCCTTCTTCAGAAGCGCCCTCTGCACTTGACGCAGGCCGATGCCTTTCGGGTCCGGCCAGAAGAACAGCCGCTCATAACGGTGTGCCTGGTTAACCGGGCCGAACCTAAAGATCTCGACCTTGCTCCAGCTTTCGACGGCGGCGGCGAACGCCCCTTTCGCCGTCTCGAGCGCAGCCGCCGACGGCTTCGCGCATAGAGTCTCGGTCTTTTCCTTGAGAGCTCCGGCTTTCGTTTCGAAGTCGTTGTAGCCGGGGCGGATGGTTTTGGTCAGCGCGTCGTGTGCAATGGCCGCGTGGTCGGTCTCGGCATGCGCGGCATGCACGCCGATGCAGAGAATCGCGAAACCTAGGACAAATGACCTCATAAGGCCTCTTAAAGCGAATTCACGAAAGCCAGAAGGCGGTCGCGATCCTCCTTCGACAGTTCGGCAAAGGCATCGCGCGCGCCTTGCGCCTCGCCGCCATGCCACAGGATCGCCTCGGTGAGATTGCGGGCGCGCCCGTCATGCAAGAACAGGGTGTGCCCGCTCACGATCTCGGTCAAGCCGATGCCCCACAGCGGCGCCGTGCGCCATTCGGTGCCGCTCGCCGCGCCTTCAGGACGGTTGTCGGCCAACCCTTCGCCCATGTCGTGCAGCAGCATGTCCGTATAGGGATAGATCAGCTCGTTCGACAGATGCGGCTGATCCGGCACTTTTCCCGTAACCAACTTGGGCCGATGACACTTCACACAGCCCGCTTCGTAGAACAGCGCCTTGCCTTTGAGAATTTCCGGGTCGTCCGGGTTGCGCCGCTTGGGCACCGCTAGGTTTTGGGAATAGAACGTGACGAGATCGAACAGTTCATCGCCCACCTCGACGTCCTGATATTTCGGCGAAGCGCCCGACGGCGCATTGAGGCATTCAGGCTGCTTCTTGGTGCAGTCGCCAGCGTGGAACGGCACCATCGTCGTCGAGATGCCGATATCGCCGGCGAATGCCTCTGCTGATTGCTGGGCGATGGTCGGCACGCCGGCCTTCCAGCCGAAGCGGCCGAGCATCACCTTCTCGTGCTCGCGGGACCAGACCCGATTTGGCTTGCCCGAAATGCCGTCGCCGTCTTCGTCGTCCGGGTCGGCATATGCCAGGATTTGGTCTTCCGGCACGGCCTCGAGCAGTCCGAGCCCGATCATTTGCGGGGCAACCCGCGGGCTGATCATGACGTCGGGGCGCATGGGCCCGTATCCGAGGTCGGCGATCTCGTATGTGGGATGGCGCAGGCTGACGGTCTCTCCACCGGCTAGCGTGACCGTCTTCTCCTCGTAGTCGATATCCAGCTTGCCCTCGGCCTTGAAGCCCTGAATGGCGAAATCCTGCAGCTGGCCGCCATAGGTCGGATCCGGCAGCGTGTTGACGCTATGAGCGGCAAGCCGATCGTGCTCCTCCTCGGTCATGGCGGGCACGGAGAGCCGGACCAGCATGGAGCCCGTATTGTCGGGCACGTCCTGCGACAGCGGCGGGTGGCCGCGTCCGTCCTTCAGATGGCAGTTCTGGCAGCCGCGCGAGTTGAACAGCGGTCCGAGCCCATCGGCGGAGTCCGTCGACGCCGGTGCCGAGACCCAGAGCCGGCGAAAGATGCTGTTGCCGATCTTGAAATCGAGCTCCTTGCGGAAGCTCATATTGCCGGAGGAAAGCGAGAAGGCATTCGAGGTGTCGGTGGAGCCGCGCGAAGTAGCGCCGCCACCGGGCATGTCCTCGTTTTGCTCAAGCTTGGTGAAATCGGATGTTGGCGCCAACAGCGCCTCAATCCCCTCGTCCTTGCCGGTCGCAAAGGTTGTGGCCGCGCCGGCAAGCAACGGCAGGCACGCGCCCAATACGAGCGCACCGCCAAGCCAGAGTCTTGTCTGGCTCGGCGGCGCGCTTGGGGACTGACGTACGCAGTTTACTAAGTCGGATCTATGCACTCGCTTCGCATTAGAACGTGAACGTGTTGCGCGCTCCGATGACGGTCGCATCGTCCTGGCCGGGATCTCCGGACGGGTTCATGATGTACTGGAAGTCGGGTTGGAGAGTCCAACCGTTCATGATCTCCATCGTATAGGCGATTTCGATGAGCTGCTCCTCGCGGCGAGGCCCCGGCTCTCCGAGCGTGACGTCATTCGCCGTCACATCGTTGGAGATGCCGGTATAGGCATATCCGATCGCAAGCGCATCGTTGGGACGGCCCGGGATCATGCCGGTGAAGGTCAGGCCACCGTCGAAGTAGACGTCGACCAGGTTCCGGTCGTCGGGAGCGCCGGCGAAGCGGAGGAACATACCGACGCCTTGCGCCTCCTCGCTGCCCGGCACACGCCACAACAACTGATCGAGGATGATGTAGAGCGCCTGGTCGTTGTCGTGCGGCTTTCCGGAGTTGCCCGTGACGACGACTAGATCACCGCCGACGTCGACGCGGTTGTCCACGAACTCGCCGAAATGGTTCCAGCCACCGATCTTGATGGTGCCGGGAAGCCGGCCGCCGGCCAGATCGTAGCTGTAGGCGCCTTCGACCATGAGCAGCGGATCGTCATCGAGCTCGAACTCGAGGCCGTGCGGGTTACAGATCTGCGGATCGTCGGCCGCGCAAGCCGGAGACGGATCGCCGTTATAGACGCCAACCATCACGTTGGTGTTCTCCGTCGGTGCCACCGCTACACGCACACCAGGCGTGGCCAGAGGATAGGCCGGACCGCCGCCCGGGTTGTTCTCGGCCGCGATCGGCGCCCAACCCCAGGTGCCGTTGATGAAGAACCCGCCGCCATCGGCCGCGAAGAACTCCTCGTCGGCGGCGAGCTGACCGACCTTAATCGACACCGTGTCGTTGAACAGGAACTGCTCGAGCCAGAGGTCGAACAGACGCGTAGCAGGCAGGGCCTCCAAGCTCGTGACGGGCATCAGGCCGCCGATATTGGCGCCCGTGATGGAGTTGCCGTGAATCTGGAAGCCGTTGGCGTGGAAGCACAAGCCATCCCAGAGACCGAGCTTCTTCATATCGGCGTCCATATAGAGCTCGAGGACTCCCATATATTCACCGCCCTGATCGATGCCGCCCCAGTTGTAGAATGGCTCGGCGTAATAGGCGCCGCCGACCTGAATGCCGGCATTGGCGAGCCCCTTGCGGGCGCCGCCCACATCGAGAGGCACAAGCGCATCGTCCGGAATTCCGGTCGGGCTGACGCCGCAATTTGCCAAGGCGCCGCCCGGCATAGCCATGATCGATACGGCCAGCACGGAAGCAACGGCCGCCGTCTTCATGAGTTTGGTGGCGAGCCGCCCTATACACGTAGTCGAAGCGTGCGGTGGCCGGTCGCCTAATAGCAGTGTGTTCTTCGTCATGTTGTCAGCCCCCCAAGGCCTATCTGTTCGCTCGGCATATGCCTGTTATGTTATAACGTACGCCGACATTTATCCCCACGTCAACGGGGCTCAGTCATCATTCCGCTGCTCCAACCTTTTCCGGTGCGTCGAGGCTGTCGGAGCCTTCGAACTCGATGGACTTCAGGTCCAGGATCGCCACGGCCCGCTCGATGGCCTTGGTTTGACCGAGAAGGGCATCGACCACGTCCTGAACGACCTTGTTCCCTTCCTCGTTCCCCTCGCCGATCATCTGGTCGTAGGACTCCGTGGTCAGGGCGCGGAGATACAGCGCGTTCATGGCGTCCATGGTGGCGTCGAGCTTGGCGCGCAGCTCGGCGTCAACCTTCGGGTCCTTTGCCTTGACGAGATCGGAAACGCTGGCGCCAACAACAAACGAGCCGTCGGCGCGGCGATAGCGTCCGAGATAGACATTGCGGATGCCTAGCGCGTCAAAGAAGTGAGACGCGTGGGTGTTGTCCGAGAAGCAATCGTGCTCCTCCTCTGGATCGTGGATCATGAGGCCGAGCTTGATCCGCTCGCCAGCCAACTCGCCATAAGACAGAGAGCCGAGGCCGGTCATAATGGTGGTGAGACCTTCCTCGCCGCCGCCGACACCCTCGCGAGCGTCACCGCCAGGGGCCCACTGCTCGGCCATCCAGGCGAGGTCGTCGACGAGCAAGTCGGTAACGGTGCTCAAATACTCAGCGCGCCTGGCGCAATTGCCATTGCTGCAGTTCTTGGTGTCGAAGTCCGTGGCGGGACGATTGCCGGCGCCGGCGTCGGTGCCGTTCAGGTCTTGACCCCAAAGCAGGAACTCGACCGCGTGGTAGCCGGTCGCGACATTCGCCTCCACGCCGCCGGCCTCCTGCAACTCGTCCGCGAGCAGTTCCTTCGTGAACTTGGAGGTGTCGATCTTCTTGCCGCCCATGGTCAGCGAGACGTTCTTGATGACGTTGGCGACGTAAAGCTCGTTCTCCGGCGACTCGGCGCCATAAACTTCGGCAACGTAGTCGATCAGACCCTCGTCGAGCGGCCAGGCATTCACCTTGCCCTCCCAATCATCGACGATGGCATTGCCGAAGCGATAGGCCTCGGTCTGCATGTACGGAACCCTCGCGGCGATCCAAGCGGCGCGCGCGGCGCGCAGATTCGGCTCGGTCGGCTCGGACAGAAACTCGTTGATCGCCAGCTGCATCGTCTTGGCGGTCTCAAGTGAATCCTCGTACCCAGCTCGCGCGATGTCGGCATAGGTCTTCAGCACGTCCTTGGTGCCGTCAGCAGCCAAAGCGGGCGAAAAGCAGAAAAAGCCTAGCGCCATAGCGGCGGCCGGCAGAACAGTCATCGGTCCTCGGAACATCGTCATCCCTTTTGTTTATAGCTCGGCCCTTGGCACTTCGCTTTAGGCCCTTTCCCGGTTCTCCCCCTCAAAACCGCCCGAAGGCGGGAAGAATGCGGCGGCCCGCCAGCCGGGACCTTTGGGCCGCCGCAAGGTTGAGATGAGGAAGCGTCCAGGCTCTGGCTCAGACACTCCAGACATTCGGGCTGGGCGGCCGAATGCCTTGCCAAGACACTAGCCCAGCGCCTAACATGAGCGTACTGAACTCTTTTCAGCCGAATAGTTGAGCAAAATGCATCTTAAAGAGGTCGACGCCAATCTGCTCGTGACCCTCGACGCCCTCCTGGTGGATGCGAGCGTGACCCGGGCCGCGGAGAGACTGGGGCGGAGCGCGTCGGCCATCAGCCATGCACTGGCCAAACTTCGCGAAATTTTCAACGATGAGCTCTTCGTACGGGCCGGACAACGCTTGGTTCCAACGGCCAAGGCGCTCGAGCTTGCGCCTACGGTTCACGTCATTCTGGCCGGTATGGAAAGTCTGCTGAGGCCGAGCAAACCCTTCGATCCTTCGCTTTCCGTGCGCGAGTTTGCCGCAGCATCGAGCGAAGCGGGCGAGCTCATTTTGGTCGAGCCCTTGCGCAAACGCCTTCAATCGCTTGCCCCGAATGTGCATGTGAGCTGGACGCCGTCGCATCGCGACGAAAATATCGATTCGCTGCGCAACGCCCGCAGCCACTTCGTCATCGACATCGAGGGGGCGACGGTCGCCGCCCCGGACGTGCGCGTGGCCAGGCTGTTCGACGATACGCTCGCCACCTTGGCGGGACCCGATCATCCCTTCGTCAAGCGCAAGCCTAAAGCCGCCACCTTCGCGGCCGCCGACCATGTGGCGGTCAACACGCTGCCGACGCTCACGCTTTTGGATCAGGCGCTCAGGAGCGAAGGGCTCAGTTGCAATGTCTCCTCGCGGGTCTCCTCGGTGCTCGTGGGCGTGCTCGTGGTCTTGAACGGCGACGCGCTGTTGACGCTTCCCTCCTCGCTCGCGGCGGTCTTGGAGAAGCAATTCGGCCTAGCGCGCATCGCCCAGCCGGTGCCGCCTGTGGATCTCCCGTTAAGGCTCATGTGGCATTCGAGCTATGACCGTGACGAATGCCACCAATGGGTGCGCGGGGAGTTCGCCAATATCGCCCGGGAGATCGCGAGCGCGGCGTAGCGCCTTTCCTCCCCGTTCGCGTTTGAGCCTCCTTGCGAGGCTCTGGCTTCCGTCACGATGCTCCATTACCATGGCGAAGTCGCCCGCCTGCCGCCGAGGGTTGGGCGCTTGGAGGACGTCCATGGTCGCCTGGTTCCGCGCTGGCCTTGCCGCCGCGTTGTTGATTTTCGTCTCCATCCCCGCTTCCGCCGCCGACAAAGCTTTCCAAGACGACGCGCTCGACGAAGCCGCGATCACCCTCGCGGCCGACCTCAAGAACGAGTCGGGCACGGTTGAGCTTCCGGTCATCAAGCTGAAGGAGCAGGCCGCGGTCCAACTTAGGAAGCAGGATCTCGAGGGCGCCGCTTTCACCTATGGGCAGATCGTCACCGTGGCGCCCGACGACTCCACGGCCTGGCGCCGCCTGGCCGATATCTGGCTCGCCATCCCCCCGGATGAGACGGACGACGGCAGCGTCCGCTATCGCAATGCCCGCACCGCCGCCTATGTCGCCTATGTCCGGGCGACGACGCCGAAGCAAGAAGCCGCGGGCCTAGCCACGCTCGCCACCGCCTTCAGCAAAGGCGGCGACTGGCGCCCGGCGCTGAACGCGCTGCATCTTGCGCTCACGCTCGACGACAACCAGGGCCTCAAGGTCACCTACGACCAACTCCGCGAGAAGTACGGATTCCGCGTCGCAGATTTCAGCGTGGATTCCGACGCGGCGTCCCCACGCGCCTGCTTCCAGTTCACCGAACCTTTGCTGAAACGCGCGGACTTCTCGCCATTCGTGTCGGTTGCGGGACAGGACAAGCCGGCGCTCTCGGCGGATGACCAGCAGCTTTGTGTCGAGGGGCTGAAACACGGCGAGACCTACGACGTCACCTTGCGCGAGGGACTGCCCTCGATGGTGCACGAGGACCTGCTGAAGGACGCGGAATTCACGATCTATGTTCGGGACCGGAAGCCGTCCGTGCGGCTCGCGGGCAAGGCCTATGTGTTGCCGAGCACCGGACAGCAGGGCATTCCGCTTGTTTCCGTGAACACCGGGCTACTCGACGTAACGATTTACCGGATCGGCGACCGCAACCTGCTCGGCAACGTGCTGAGCTACGATTTCCAGCGCAATCTCTATCCGTACGATCTCGAGACCGTCGCCGATGAAAAAGGTCAAGAAGTCTGGAGCGGCGAGCTCGCGGTCACGCAGGAGCTCAATAAAGAAGTCACCACCGCTTTTCCCATCGGCGAGGCGCTGCCTGAGATGGCGCCGGGCGTCTATCTGCTCGCGGCGAATCCCGCGGACGTGCCCGGAGACGACTACGGTCAGCGCACAACGCAGTGGTTCGTCGTCTCCGACTTCGGCCTCACCGCCTATTCCGGCTCCGACGGCGTCCATGCTTTCGTCAACTCGCTCGCAAGCACGGCGCCCTTGCCGGGTGTCGAGGTCCGTCTGATCGCCCGAAACAACGAAGTGCTGGCGACGTCGGCGACCGACGACAAAGGCGCAGTCACGTTCGCGCCCGGCTTGGCCCGGGGCGAAGGCGGCCTGTCGCCGGCGATGCTCGTCGCTACGGGGACCGACGGCGACTACGCCTTTCTCAATCTCAAACAGTCCGGCTTCGACCTGACCGACCGGGGTGTCGCCGGACGCGAGGCGCCCAAGGGCCTCGATGCCTTCGTGTTCACCGAGCGCGGCGTCTACCGCACCGGCGAGACCGTGCACATCACGGCACTGCTGCGCGACGCTGCCGGGATCGCCGTGCCCGGCGTTCCCCTGACGCTGGTCGTCGAGCGTCCCGACGGCATCGAATATCGCCGCGCCGTGGTGCCTGACGAGGGGCTCGGCGGCCGCGCGCTCGACGTGGCTCTGATTTCCTCTGCGCAGACAGGCACTTACCGGGTCGAGGCTTATTCCGACCCCAAGGGCTCCTCCATCGGCAAGACGAGCTTCCTGGTCGAGGACTACGTGCCGGAGCGGCTCGAATTTGACATCTCGACCGGCGCCAAAGCCCTGTCGCCAGCGAGCCCCGCCGAGATCGCCCTCGATGGACGTTTCCTCTACGGCGCACCGGCCTCCGGACTGCCGATCGACGGCGAGCTGAAGATCGCCGCCACCAGCGGACGCCCGGGCTTCACCGGTTACGTGTTCGGACCGAACGACGCGCAATCGGACGACAGCTTCTCCTCCGAGAGCTTCCCGCTCGCCGACCTGCCTGAGACCGACGCTAAGGGCAAAGCGACCTTCGCGGTTGCGCTCGAGGAGGTTCCCGCTTCCGGCAGGCCGCTCGAGGCCACGGTCGTCGTGCGGCTTGCCGAGCCCGGCGGCCGCGCCGTCGAACAGGAACTCAAACTGCCTGTTACGCCGCGTTCCGACATGATCGGCGTGAAGCCGCTGTTCAAAGGCTCATCCCTCGGCGACCAGGACATCGCCAAGTTCGACGTGGTGATGGCAACGCCCGACGGGATGCAAGTCGCCGCGAAGGGACTGAAATGGCAGCTCTTGCGCATCGAGTCGAAGTATCAATGGTACCGGCAGTACGACAGTTGGTACTACGAGCCCGTCAAGGTCACCCGCCGGGTCGCCGACGGTACGATCGATGTGGGCGCGGCGCAGCCGGGCCAGATCGAGGTGCCGGTGAGTTGGGGCCGCTACCGGCTCGAGGTGGAAACCAACGACCCGCAAGGCCCGCTGACCACTTACGGCTTCGACTCCGGCTGGTATGCGGAAGCATCCGCCGACACGCCGGACCTTCTGGAGATCGCTCTCGACAAGAATGGCTATGCGCCGGGCGACACCATGACGGTGGCCGTGACCGCGCGCAGCGCCGGCACCGTGACGCTGTCGGTGATCGGGGACCGGCTCATCACCCAGACCACCACGGACGTCGAGGCGGGGCTGGTGAAGCTGCCGCTCACGGTGGGCGATGATTGGGGAACCGGCGCCTACGTACTGGCAACTTTGCGACGGCCGCTCGACGCGCCGGAGAAGCGCATGCCCGGGCGCGCCATCGGCGTGCAGTGGTTCAGCGTAGATCGCCCTGCACACACGATCGGCGTGGACCTCGACCTGCCCGATCTCATCCGACCCCAGACGACATTGCGCGTGCCGGTGCGGCTCGCCAATCTTGCCGCCGGCGATCAGGCGCGCATCGTGGTCGCGGCGGTCGACGTGGGAATTCTCAATCTCACCGGCTACGAGCCGCCGAACCCCGACGAGTACTATCTCGGCCAGCGTCAGCTCTCGGCCGAGGTGCGCGACCTCTACGGCCAACTCATCGACGGGATGCAAGGGGCACGCGGGCAAATCCGCACCGGCGGCGACTCCGGCGGGGTGATGCAAGGCAACCCCCCGACGCAGCCCCCGCTTGCGCTCTATTCGGGCATCGTCACCGTGGGCGAAGACGGCACGGCGGAGGTGACATTCGACATCCCGGCCTTTACGGGCACTGTCCGCGTCATGGCCGTCGCCTGGAATAAGGATCAGGTCGGGCACGGCTCCGGCGATGTGGTCGTACGCGATCCCGTGGTGGTCAGCGCCACGCTGCCGCGCTTCCTGCTCACGGGCGACACATCCACGCTGCGCATCGATCTCGACAATGTGGAAGGCGCGAGCGGGAACTACCAGGTTGCCGTGTCGGCCGCCGGTCCTCTTAGCGTCGCCAATGCCGATACATCCGTCTCGCTCGATGCCAAGACGCGCGGCGCGGCGACCTTCAAGGTCTCGGCGCTTGGCGTCGGCGACGGCATGATCGACGTCACGGTGACGGGACCGGAGGATTTCGAGGTGACGCGGCGCTACGCGCTCACCGTGAATCCGGCGACGCAGATTCTTTCGCGTCGCACCGTGAAGGCGCTCGAACCCGGGCAGAGCATCACGCTCTCCAACGACGTGTTCGCCGATCTCGTGCCCGGCACCGGAAAGCTGGCGCTGTCGGTCACGCCGACCGCGGCACTCGACGTGGCGAGCCTGCTCGCCGCGCTTGACCGCTATCCGCTCGGCTGCACCGAGCAAATCGTGAGCCGCGCGCTGCCGCTGCTCTACGTCAATGACATGGCGCTCGACGCGAAACTCGCCGCGGATGCCAATATCGACCAACGCATCACCAAGGCGATCGAGACCGTGCTGGCGCGCCAAGGCTATGAGGGCGCGTTCGGCTTGTGGTCGCCCGGCGGCAGCGACGCCTGGCTCGATTCATATGTCACCGACTTTTTGACGCGCGCGCGCGCCAACGGCCACGCCGTCCCCGATGACCGCTTCAAGCTCGCGCTGAGCCGCTTGCGCAACTATGTGAGCACCGCGCCCGACGTCTCCACCGATGGCGGGCTCGCGCTGTCCTACGCGCTCTACGTGCTCGCCCGCAACGGCATGGCACCCGTGGGCGACCTCCGCTACATCGCCGACGTGAAGCTCGACAAGCTCGGCACGCCGACGGCGCAAGCGGAGATCGGCGCGGCGCTGGCCATGCTCGGCGACAAGACCCGCGCCGAGACGGCGTTCCGCGTAGCCGCGGGCGCGCTGCCGGCGGAAAAGCCGAACGAAGGTGGGCGTGTCGATTTCGGTTCGCGCCTGCGCGATGCGGCCGCGGTGGTCACCCTCGCGGCTGAAGGCGATGCCGGCAAGCCGATCCTGGTCAGCGCCACGCGGCAGATCGGCGTGGCGCGCGACGCCGTGACCTACACCTCGACGCAGGAAAACGCCTGGCTGGTGCTCGCCGCCCGCGCCCTCGGTCAGCAAGGCGTCAGCCTGACGATCGAGGAAGGAAGCGGCGAAGAAGGCGGTCAACTTGGCCCGCTCTACCGATCCTTCAGCGAAGAGGATCTCGGCATCAATCCGGTAACCGTGACCAACAACGGCGACACGCCGGTCGACGCGGTGGTCTCGGTCAGCGGTGCTCCGACCACGCCGGAACCTGCCGCCGATCACGGCTTTGCGCTCGAGCGCACCTTCCACACGCTCGACGGCGAAGAGGTGGACATCGCCACGGCCACGCAGAATGAGCGTTACGTGGTACTGCTCACCGTGACGGAGGCCAAGCCGCAATTCGCCCGCGTTGCACTGACCGACCATGTGCCGGCCGGTTTCGAGATCGACAATCCGAGGCTCGTCTCGTCGGCCGATACCGGCGGTCTGTCCTGGATCGGTCAAGCCGCGACTCCTGAGCATACCGCGTTCCGCGACGACCGCTTCGTCGCCGCGTTCGAGCGTAAGGCGGACAGTCCCGTGGTCTACCGCGTGGCTTACGTGGTGCGCGCGGTCTCGCCCGGAGATTACGTGCTGCCGCAGGCCGTGGTCGAGGACATGTACAATCCCGACCGTTTCGGCCGCACGGGCACCGGCGCCGTCAAGGTGACCGCGCGCAAATGAGCCGGCTCACGCGACGCACGACCTATGCCGCGATCGGGGCGGTGTGGCTCGCGGCAATTGCTGCGGGCGCGCTTTCCGGGCTTGCCGACACCTTCGGCCCGCCGCCTTTGGGAAAAGACCTCGAATATTCCACCACGGTGCTCGACCGCGACGGTAAGCTGTTGCGCGCTTATTTGACGGACGAAGGCCGCTGGCGGCTTCCGGCCACGCCAGACGATGTCGATCCGCGCTTCATCGAGGCGCTGCTCGCCTATGAGGACAAGCGGTTCTTCTCCCATCACGGCGTCGATCCGCTGGCCATGATGCGCGCGGCCTATCAGTTCGTAACTCAGGGCCACATCGTCTCCGGCGGCTCGACGATCTCGATGCAGGTGGCGCGCCTGCTGGAGCCGCGGCGGGAGCGTTCGCTCTATGCCAAGTACCGGCAAACGGTCCGCGCACTTCAGCTCGAATGGGCCCTCGGCAAGGATCAGATACTGTCGCTCTACCTCACGCTCGCGCCCTATGGCGGCAATCTCGAGGGTATCCGCGCCGCCTCGCTCGCCTATTTCGGCAAGGAGCCGCGACGGCTGACGCTCGGCGAGACGGCGCTGCTCGTGGCGCTGCCGCAATCGCCGGAGTATCGCCGGCCCGACCGGCATCCCGATCGGGCGCAAGCGGCGCGGAACCGCGTGCTGGATCGCATCGCGGGCGACGGCCTTTTCAGCGCGGAAGAGCGCGCCAGCGCCAAGACCGAACCCGTTCCGGATGGGCGAAAGCCGATGCCGCTCTCCGCGCCGCACGCCGCGGACGAAGCGCGGTCCGCCTCAGCCGGTGCAAAGATCATCCACCTCACCATAGATGGGCGCTTGCAGCGCCGGCTGGAGCGGCTTGCCCGCGAGCGGGCGGCGGCGCTCGGCGAAACCATGTCGGCGGCGATCGTCGTGGTCGAGAACGACACCGGCGAGATCCGGGCCCGGGTCGCCTCGCCGGACTATTTCGATACGGCCCGCGCGGGCCAGGTGGATTTGACGCGCGCCTTGCGCTCGCCGGGCTCGGCCTTGAAACCATTTATCTATGGGCTCGGTTTCGAGGACGGGCTGGTCCACCCCGAAACGCTGATCGAGGACCGCCCAATCCGCTATGGCGACTACGCGCCGGAGAATTTCGACCAGAGCTTCCAAGGGACGGTCACGGTGCGCCGGGCCCTGCAATTGTCGCTCAACGTGCCCGCGGTCGCGGTGCTCGATGCGGTGGGACCGAACCGGCTCTTGGCCCGGCTCGGGGAGGCGGGCGCTTCGCTGAAGCTGCCGGACCACGAGACGGCCGGCTTGGCGCTGGGGCTCGGCGGCATCGGCGTGAGGCTGATCGACCTTACCGCGCTCTACTCGGGGCTCGCCCGGCAGGGCACGGTGGCTCCTTTGCGGGAGCGGAGCCCCGCGGCGCATCTCCCGAACAAACGGCTGATGGCGCCGGTGGCCGCCTGGTATGTGGGCAACGTGTTGCGCGGCGCGCCGCCGCCGCCGAACGCGCTCGGCGGGCGCATCGCCTTCAAGACCGGCACCAGCTACGGCTATCGCGACGCGTGGGCGCTCGGGTTCGACGGCAAATATACGATCGGTGTTTGGGTCGGGCGGCCCGACGGCGCGCCGGTGACCGGCCTCGTGGGCCGCACGGCCGCGGCGCCAATCCTGTTCGATGCCTTCGCGCGACTGACGCAAAAGCCGGAGGCGCTGCCGCCGCCGCCGAAAGGCATCGTCACAGAACGCACGGCGCAATTGCCGCCGCCGCTTCGGCGCTTCGCCGGACGCGGCGAGCAGGGCGAAGCCATGAGGCCGAAAGTCCGCATTGTGTTTCCACCGAACAATGCGAGCCTGGCGCTCGCTTCCGACGGCACCGGGCTCGATCCCATCGCCGTTAAGGTCGCGGGCGGCACGCCGCCGCTCAACGTGCTGGTTAACGGTCTGCCGTTCGAGACGGCGCGTGGCGCCGGCACTCTGTTCTTTGCGCCGGACGGGCCGGGTTTCGTGCGGCTGACGGTTACGGACGCAAATGGCGCCGCGGACAGCGTCACGATAAGGCTGCAATAGCCTTCTAGTCGGACTTCGACTTGTGTTCCGGCTTGCCCTTGCGCTTTGTCGAGGCCATCTCGTCGAGCTCCTTCTCCGACATCGACTCGTACATGCTCTTCGAGGCGCCTTTCAATTCGCTGACTTTCGTCTCGCCGCGTTTGGCAGATAGGGCCGCGCCGGCGGCTTTCTGTTGGGCTCCTGATTTCGCTGGCATCCTTACTCTCCACGACTGATCCTAATGTCGCAAAAACGCCTCAGGGGCACGCGCGTTCCCCCGTGTCCAACTCGGAGAACCAAGATATGGCAGCGCCTCTGACCCTCGCCGACCTCGCGGTGCCCCTCAGCCTGGAACCCATGGAGGCGAAGCTTGTGAGCGAGCTGCCCGACGACGGCGAATGGCAGTTTGAGCCCAAATGGGACGGCTTTCGCTGCCTCGCTTTCCGCGCCGGCGAGCACGTGGATTTGAGGGCGAAGTCGGGTAAGCCACTGACGCGCTATTTTCCGGAGCTCGTCGAGGCACTGAAGTCGCTCAAGCCGAAATGCTTCGTTCTGGACGGCGAACTCGCCATTCCAGCCAGCAATGGGCTGTCATTCGATGCCTTGCAACAACGCATTCATCCCGCCGAGAGCCGCATCACAAAGCTTGCGGCGGAGACGCCAGCGATACTCATCCTGTTCGACATGCTGGTCGCGAAGAACAAAAGCCTTGTGGAGGAGGCGCTCACCAAGCGGCGGGCCGCACTCGAGGCTTTTTACAAGTCAATCAGCGCATGCAGCAGCGTGAAGCTTTCCCCGGCAACGATTGCGTACAAGGAAGCCGAACGTTGGCTGAGCCAAACAAGCGCCTCGCTCGACGGCGTCGTTGGCAAGCGCCTCGACGGCCCTTACCTCCCCGGCGAGCGCGCCATGCTGAAGGTGAAACACTTGCGCTCCGCGGACTGCGTGGTGGGCGGTTTCCGCTACGCAAGCGGCAGCAAAGAGGTGGGCTCGCTCCTGCTCGGCCTCTACAACGAGGCGGGCCAACTCGACCATGTCGGCTTCACGTCTGCCATCACCGATAAAGAACGCCCGGCGCTGACCAAAAACCTGGAGGCCTTGATCGCGCCTCCGGGTTTCGACGGCAAGGCGCCCGGAGGCCCGAGCCGGTGGTCGACCGAGCGTTCCAGCGAATGGGAGCCGGTCAAGCCGAAGCTCGTGGTGGAGGTCCGCTACGATCACGTCACCGGCGACAGGTTCAGGCACGGCACCAAACTGGTGCGGTACCGGCCGGACAAGGCGCCGAAACAATGCACGTTCGAACAGATCAAGCCCGCCCGGAAGCCGCCCAAGTTGATCGCCACGATGCTGGGACAGTGACGGGGAATACTTGACGAACCGGGCCTTCCGGCCCAACAAACGGCAAATGGCGATGAGCCCCAAAAAGCTCCACATCAAAACCTTCGGCTGCCAGATGAATGCGTACGATTCCGAGCGCATGGCCGAAGCGCTCGAGCCTGCCGGTTTCGAGCTGACCGAGGCCATGGACGAGGCCGACCTAGTCATCCTCAACACCTGTCATATCCGCGAGAAGGCGGCCGAGAAGGTCTATTCCGAGCTCGGCCGCGTGCGCTTGACCAAAGAAGCGCGCAAAGCGCACGGCCGCGACACGATGGTGGCGGTCGCCGGCTGTGTCGCCCAAGCCGAGGGCGAGGAGATCATCGCGCGCGCGCCGGTGGTCGACATCGTGGTCGGCCCGCAAAGCCTGCACCGCCTCGCCGATCTTGTGGCAATCGCTTCGACCGGCAAACGGTCGATCGAAACGGAGTTTCCCGCTCAGGACAAATTTGCGGCGCTCCCCCAGCGCGCCACCGGCAAGCGGCAGACATCGGCGTTCGTCACCGTGCAGGAAGGCTGCGACAAGTTCTGTACGTTCTGCGTCGTGCCGTACACGCGCGGCGCGGAGTATTCACGTAACCCTTCGGAGATCGTCGCCGAGGTCGAACGGCTTGCCGACCGGGGCGTCCGCGAGGTGACCCTGCTCGGGCAGAACGTGAATGCGTATCACGGCGACGCTGCCGGCAGTGGCACCTGGGGCCTCGCACGGCTGTTGCGGCGGCTCGCCGAGATATCCTCAATCGCGCGGCTCCGCTTCACCACGAGCCACCCGCGCGACATGGACAATGATCTCATCGCGCTGTTCGGCGACGAAGAGAAACTGATGCCCTATCTTCATTTGCCCTTTCAGGCCGGGTCCGACCGCATCCTGGCGGCGATGAACCGCAAGCACACGGCGGAAGAGTACGAGGGGCTGATCGAACGCATCCGCGCCGTTCGGCCGGATCTTGCTCTGTCCACCGATGTCATTGTCGGCTTTCCCGGCGAGACCGATGCCGACTTCGAGGACACGCTTTCGCTGGTGCGCCGGGTCGGCTTTGCCCAAGCCTTCTCCTTTAAGTATAGCGCCCGGCCGGGCACGCCCGCCGCCAAGCTCGAAGACCAGGTGCCCGAAGCGGCCAAGAAAGAGCGTCTTGCCGCGCTTCAGGCGCTGCTCGAAGAGAGCCGGCACGCCTTCGACCGGAGCGTGGTAGGGCGCCGCCTGCCAGTGCTGTTCGAGGGCAAAGGGCGGAAACCGGGACAGGTCACCGGGCGTTCACCCTACCTCCAGGCGGTTCACGTGGAAGGCCCGGAAGCGTTGATAGGTCACATCGCCGAGGTTGACATCCGGGCGGCAGGGCCGAACAGTCTTACCGGTGTCATGAATTCGGGATTTGAATGGCGCGAGCCAGTTCAGGCGGCCGTGTGACCAGCAAGGCCAGCGTTCGGAAGCCATCTTTGACGCGCGGGCGAGCAGCAACGGCAACGCGTCCAGACGCGGCGCAAACCAACGGGGGCGGCGAGCCCCTGGTCGTCTATTTCGACGATATCCGGCTCGTGCGCGATCTCCTTGGCGACTATGACGCAAATCTCGCGGTCCTCGAGGATCGGCTCGGCATCTCAGCGACCGTCAACGGCAACGCCGTGGCCTTGCGCGGGCCGGACGAGGCCTGCGCCGCGGCGAAGGCCGTGCTCGAACAGCTTTACGGCCGCTTGGCCCAAGGCGAGATGATCGGCGCGGGTGAGGTGGTGGGCGCGATTCGCCATGCCCGCGTCACCGAAACGAACGATGATGGCGCGCCGGACGCCAAGGCCCAGCAGATCCGGACGCGCAAGCGCCTGATCACCGCGCGCACGCCGGCGCAAAGCGCTTATCTGGAATCCCTTCAGCGGAACGACCTCGTGTTCGCCACCGGCCCGGCCGGCACCGGCAAGACCTACCTCGCCGTCGCTTTTGCCGCGGCCTGCCTGGAGGCCGGGCGTTGCGACCGGCTGATCCTGTCGCGGCCGGCCGTAGAGGCCGGCGAGCGGCTGGGCTTCCTGCCCGGCGACATGCGCGAGAAGGTCGATCCCTATTTGCGCCCCCTATATGATGCCCTCTATGACGTGCTCGCCCCCGAACGGGTCGAACGCGGGCTCGATACGGGCGTGATCGAGATCGCGCCCCTTGCCTTCATGCGCGGACGCACCCTCTCCCATGCCATGATCATTCTCGACGAAGCACAGAACTGCACGGCGGTGCAGCTCAAGATGTTCCTCACGCGCATCGGCGAGGGGAGTAAGATGATCGTCACCGGCGATCCCACGCAAGTCGACCTGCCGCCCGGCAAGGACTCCGGCCTCAATGACGCCATCGAGATCCTGCGCGGGATCGACGAGATCGGTCACATCGCCTTCTCCAAGTCCGACGTGGTGCGCCGGGAACTCGTCGGCCGCATTGTCGAGGCCTACGAGGCCGCCCCCAACGAGCAGGCCGCCGCGACGCCTGCTCCGAAGACCGGGGAAAACGCATGAGCGACGACGGCTCTAGTGGCAACAGCGGGGAACCTCCGCAAGCGGTGACGCTCGCGGCGGAAGTCGTACGCCATAGCAGTGTCTGGAACGAAAGCGCTGTCAGCGACGCCACGCTGGAACTCGCCGCGTACGCGGCCTTCACCCAGGCTCTGCCCGCAAAGCCCTCGCCCTACGAAGCGACCATCCTACTGACCGACGATGCGGAGATGCGCACCCTGAACCTCACCTGGCGCGGCAAGGACGAGCCCACCAACGTGCTGTCCTTTCCAGCGGGCGCTGCGCCCGGGGCAGACGGCGCTCTCGGCGACGTCGCCATCGCCTATGAGACCGCCAAAGCGGAAGCCGACCAAGCGGGCATTCCGCTTTCCGATCACGTTTCTCACCTCGTGGTGCACGGCGTCCTTCACCTTCTCGGCTTCGACCATCTCGACGACGCAGAAGCCGATAAGATGGAAGACCTGGAAAGAGAGGCCCTCGCCTCACTCGGCATCGCGGACCCCTACGCACATGGGGACGAGGCCGGCCTCGCGGAGGTGACTTGATGAGCAACCCCTCGCCCGAACGCGAGCTTGAGACAGAGCAAGCGCGCAACGCCGACGAGGACTCGTCCTGGTTCGATCGCTTGTTGCAGACCTTCGGTCTCGGCGAGGAGCCGGACCTCCGCGAACTCATCGAGAGCGCGCTGGCCCGCAGCAAGAGCGACACGCTGAGTGCGCAAGAGCGCAGCATGCTGCTGCGGATCCTGCGCTTCGGCGCGCTCACGGTCGAGGACGTCATGGTGCCCCGCGCCGACATTGTCGCGGTGGACGACAGCGTCACCATCGAGGAACTGCTGCGGGTTTTCCGCAAGGCCGAACATTCGCGCCTGCCCGTCTATCGCAAGACGCTGGACGATCCGCGCGGCATGATTCACATCCGCGACCTCATGTCGTGGATGACCGAGGAAGCGAACGGAGGCGACGACGACAGGCTCGATCTCGGCAAGGTCGATCTTGGCCGGAGCGTGGGCTCGATCCAAATCGCCCGCGAACTGATCTACGTACCTCCGTCCATGTCCGTGCTCGATTTGCTGCTGAAGATGCAGACCTCGCAGCTCCATCTCGCGCTTGTGGTCGACGAGTATGGCGGCACGGACGGGCTCGTCTCCATCGAGGATTTGGTGGAGGAGGTCGTTGGCGACATCGCCGACGAGCACGACGTGGAAGACGAGCCGATGATCCATACCGATCCGCGGCTCGGACTGATCGCGGACGCCCGCATTCCAGTCGAGGATCTGGAGGAGCATCTCGGCGTCCAGCTCGTCACCGACGAGCAGGAAGAGGATATCGATACCCTGGGCGGCGTGGTGTTCACCCTTACGGGGCGCATTCCGGCGCGCGGCGAGCTCGTGCATCATCCGAGCGGAATCGAGTTCGAGGTGCTGGATGCCGATCCACGCCGCATCAAGAAGCTACGAATCCATCTGCCGAAAGAGCTCGACACCGCCTCCGCCGAAGGTCAGGCGGGTCAGCGCGCGTCTTGAGCCTCGCATCATCGCCGCTTTCCCGGACGGCGGCCTGGACGCGGGAGCTCGCCGGGGCAAAGCGCGCATGTGCCGCGGTGCTCCTTGGCGCGGTGTCGGTGCTGGCCTTCGCGCCAGTGCATTTTTGGCAGATTCTCTTCGTCAGTTTCGGCGGGCTCGTCTGGCTGCTCGACGGCTGCCATGGGTCTCGCGCGGCGCTTGGCGACCGCCTGAAATGCGCGGGCCTCACCGGCTTCTGGTTCGGATTCGGGTTCTTTCTCTCCGGGCTCTACTGGGTCGCCGAAGCATTCCTGATCGAGCCCTGGCGCCACGGCTGGCTGATCCCCTTCGTCATGACGGCCCTTCCCGCCGGGATGGCGCTGTTCTTTGCCGCGGCCTGCGTGCTCGCCATGGGTCTTTGGCGCCCCGGCCCGGCCCGCGTCTTCGCCTTGGCCATCGCTTTCGGCCTGGCCGAATATGCCCGCGGCCATGTGCTGACCGGCTTTCCCTGGAACCTGATCGGCTACGGGCTCCTGACAAACGGTCCGCTGATGCAACTCGCCGCGCTTTTCGGCGTTTATGCCCTGAGTTTGGTAGCCGTCCTCTTGTTTGCGGCCCCCGCGGCGATCTGGAACGCCAACGGACGAAGCAGAGGAACGGCTTTACTCGCGGGGATTCTCTTCGTGCTCTTGGGACTGGGCTATGTGTGGGCCGAGCGCCGGCTCGCATCCGCCCCCGAGGAAGCCACGACTGTCCGCCTTCGCATCGTCCAAGCCAATGTCGACCAGGCCGATAAGTGGCGGCCGGAGAACAGCGCAGAAATCTTCGCCGAATATCTCGACCTCACCCGGAGCGAAGGGCTCGGCGAGATGGACCTCGTGATCTGGCCGGAGACGGCGCTGCCCTTCCTTCTCGGCGACTCGCCCGATGCGCTTGCGGCGATCGGCGAGGCGCTTCCGCAAGACACCACATTGCTCGTCGGCGTTGCGCGGGTGGTCGACCAGCGAGACCCAAGCGGGCGCCTCGAAGGGCGCGCCGTGTTCAACAGCCTGCTTGCCGTCGGCACTGGCGGGCAAATTCTCGACAGCTACGACAAGATGCACCTCGTGCCGTTCGGCGAGTATCTGCCGTTCCAGGACTTCCTCGAAAGCCTCGGCTTCATGCAGATGACCGGCGTGCGCGGCGGCTTCAGCGCGGGGACGGGCCCGCGCCTGCTCGACATTCCCGGCCTGCCGCCTGTCTGGCCCCTTATCTGCTACGAAATCATTTTTCCCGACGAGATCGCCGACCGGGGTATGCGGGCCCGCTGGATGCTCAACGTGACCAACGATGCCTGGTTTGGATCGAGCGCCGGCCCCTACCAGCACTTCCATCAGGCCCAGGTTCGCGCCGTAGAACAAGGCTTGCCCGTGGTCAGGGCGGCCAATACCGGCATTTCCGCGGTGATCGATCCGTGGGGACGCGTTCTTACCGAGCTCGGGCTCGGCGAGAAGGGCCTCATCGACGCAAATCTGCCCAAAGTGGGCCCGATAACCACGTATGTTGCCCTTGGAATGAAGATGGACATCTTGGTTTTGATGCTCGGGATATTGGGGTGGCTGGTTTGCCGCAGTGCGCGCATAGGTGCAAACTTGACGGGTTCATATACCACCCCTATGAACCAAACCGGGCTGGGGACCCACCACCAAGACGCTGAACAACCTTCTGTTTTTGCCAACTAAAGGATTAATTTCGCCAATGGCAGGTAAGAAGCCTAACCCCGTGGACACACATGTCGGGAGCCGAGTGCGCTTGCGGCGGATGTTACTCGGCATGAGCCAAGAACGCCTTGGCGACAGCATGGGGCTGACTTTTCAGCAAGTGCAGAAATACGAAAAGGGCGTCAATCGCATCGGCGCCAGCAGGTTGTTTCAGATCTCCAAGATCCTCGACGTGCCGGTGCAGTTCTTTTTCGAAGAAGCCCCTTATGTGGGCGACGGAATCAAGGCTCCCGGCATGGCGGAGCCCGACTCCGAAGCCTTTATTCTGGAATTCCTGAACAGTCGTGAAGGACTGGAACTCAACCGCGCATTCGTCAAGATCAGCGACCCCAAGGTCCGCAAGAGCGTCGTCGACCTGGTCCGCGCTTTGAGCGCCGGCAGCGGAACCAACTAGTTCCCTCGCAAATTGCCGGGACTTGACCTCCGGCGCCACGATTGTAAGAACCGGGCCGTCCATTTCGGCCGCCCGGCCCAACTCGTTTTTCTAAAAGGGGAGAGCATGTCCCGAGGAAACTACCTCTTTACCAGCGAATCCGTGTCGGAAGGCCATCCCGACAAGGTGTGCGACCGCATCTCCGATGCCGTCGTGGACCTCTATCTGGCCGCCGACCCTCTGTCTCGTGTCGCGTGCGAGACGCTCGTAACCACCAACCGCATCGTGCTTGCCGGTGAGGTCCGCGGACCCGAGAGCGTCACCACCGATGCCATCGAAGACGCCGCGCGGGGCGCGGTGCGCGACATCGGCTACGAGCAGGACGGCTTTCATTGGAAAACCGCCACGTTCGAAAACTACCTGCACGAGCAGTCGGCCGATATCGCCATGGGCGTCGACGCCGACACCGAGAGCGACAAGGACGAAGGCGCGGGCGACCAGGGCATCATGTTCGGCTTCGCCTGCCGCGAGACCGAGCCGCTCATGCCGGCGCCGATCTATTATTCTCACCGTATTCTGCACGAGATGGCGAAAGGCCGGCACGCCGGGCGCACGCCGGAGCTCGGTCCCGACGCCAAGAGCCAAGTAACGCTGATCTACGAAGACGGAAAGCCGGTTCGCGCCGACTCCGTCGTGGTCTCCACCCAGCATGCCGAGGACGCAAGCCAGGAGCGCATCGCCGAGATCGTGCGCGGCTTCATCGACGAGGTGATGCCCGACGGCTGGGTCAACGGCAAGACCACGCTCTACGTCAATCCGACCGGCCGCTTTGTGATTGGCGGTCCCGACGGCGACGCAGGGCTCACCGGCCGCAAGATCATCGTCGATACCTATGGCGGCGCGGCGCCCCATGGCGGCGGCGCCTTCTCGGGCAAAGATCCGACCAAGGTGGACCGCTCGGCGGCCTATGCCGCGCGCTACCTCGCCAAGAACGTCGTGGCGGCCGGTCTTGCCGACAAATGCACGCTGCAGGTCGCCTACGCCATCGGCGTGTCCCAGCCGCTGTCGCTCTATGCGGACTTGCACGGCACGGGGTCCGTCCCCGAGGACAAGCTCGAAAACGTGCTGCGCAAGGTGATGGATTTGAGCCCCCGCGGCATTCGCGAGCATTTGGGCCTAAGCCGTCCGATCTACGAGCGCACCGCCGCTTATGGCCATTTCGGCCGGCAGCCGGAAAACGACGGCGGCTTCTCTTGGGAGCGCCTCGACCTGGTCGAGCCGATTCGCGGCGAGCTCAGCTAGCCGATTTCATTCCGGTTTGAACGCTGATGGCCGGGCTTCGCCCCGGCCATTTTGCGTTGGGCTGGAAATACCCGCCAATGCCGGAAGCTGCCTGCGCGAAGCCGAAGCGCCCGCTGCCGTGATGCGCATGTTAGGTAAGGCTCGCTTCGGTAAAGGCAGGCAAGGCCACGCATGACGGAAAAACGCGACGTGTCACCGCCGGCCGGACCTTCGCCGCTCAGATCCTACGGGCGGCGCAAGGGCAAGCGGTTGAGCCCGCGCAAGGAGCGGCTCATCGCGGAGCTGCTGCCGGCGCTTCGTCTCGGTCTTGAGGACGCAGCCCCGGAGGATCCATGCGCGCTGTTCTCCGTGCCCGTGCGGGAAGTGTGGCTCGAGATCGGCTTCGGCTCGGGCGAGCATCTGCTGTGGCAGGCGGCACGGAACCCGGATATCGGCTTCATCGGCTGCGAGCCCTTTATCAATGGCGTGGCCAGCCTGCTCGGCGCCATCGAGGATCGAGGCCTGAAAACCGTTCGCATCCATGATGGCGACGCGCGCGAGGTGCTCGGCTGGCTCCCGGATGGCAGCATCGCCCGCGCCTTCATCTTATTTCCCGATCCGTGGCCCAAGAAGCGGCAGGCGAAGCGGCGGCTGGTCTCGCCCGTGCTCGTGGATGCCCTCGCCCGTGTGCTGACGCGAGGTGGGGAACTGCGCTTCGCCAGCGACGACGTGGAGTATGCCGGCGAGGCGCTGCGGGCCGTCAACCAGAATGGCACTTTCGATTGGCTGGCCGGCAAAGCCTCGGATTGGCGCTTGCGGCCAGAGGACTGGCCGGAGACCCGCTACGAGCGGAAAGCCTTGAGCGAGGGCCGCAGGCCTGTCTATCTCAGCTGGCGGAGACATTAGAAAAGGAGCGTCCCATGCGCGCATGCGCCCTGGCTTTTGCGATCCTCCTCGTTCCGGCCGAGGCGTCTGCGGCCGATATTTCGGCGGCCTGCTATACGAATTGCGAGGCGCGGACCACGTCGAACCCGGAATACAAGGCATGCTTGGCGCGTGCAGCGGATGCCGCCGATGCGGAACTCAATCAAGCTTACACGGTGCTGAAGGCCGCCATCCGGCGCTTCGCAAAGGAGATGGGCCAGCAGCCGGACATTCAGCTCCAGTCGCTGGTCGATGCCCAAAAGAAATGGATCGCCTATCGGGACGCCAACTGCACCTTCGAGGACCAGCTCGCCTTCGGGGGCACTTCGATCGGCGGCAATTATTCGGCGTGCCTGTGCGCGCTGAGCCTGGAACGGGCGCAAGACTTCGCCCGCATTGCCGAGCACGTGATCCACATCGATTAGAAAGCATCGTTGCAAAACAAGCGTTTGCTTGAGGTCAAGCCGCTTGAAACCCTCGGGAAAGCACGTATATTAGCGCTCGAAACTCATGGTTGATTTGATCAGGAGTGGGCCGCGGCCCGCTCCTTTTTATTAGGGCCCACGCCTTCTGGCTGATTGGGGTCTTCGAGCCCTGCCGTCAATGCCGAGCACTGCGACACCCAAAGAACGCCGCCTCGTCCGGGAAACGGACCAGGAAAAGAAGGTCGCCGAGCTTGCCGAGCCGGTGATCGAAGAGCTCGGGTTCCGCTTGGTGCGGGTGAAGATTTCGGGCCGCGACGGCGGCACGGTGCAGATCATGGCCGAACGGCCGAACGGCGAGATGTCGGTGGACGATTGCGCCACGATCAGCCGGGGACTTTCGCCGGTGCTCGACGCCTACGATCCGATGCCCGCGGCTTACAACTTGGAGGTCTCCTCCCCCGGCATCGACCGGCCTTTGGTCCGCCCGAGCGATTTCGCGTTATGGGCGGGTCACGAGGCCAAGATAGAGCTGAAGGAGCCGGTGGACGGTCGCAAGCGCTTCAAGGGCACGATCGAGGACGTGGCCGGCGAGGAAGTGCATTTGAAGATTGAGTTGGATGGCAAGGCCGAGCCCGTGATTATCGGCCTTCCCTTCTCGCTCATTGGCGAGGCGAAGCTCGTCGTCGATCCCGACGGCTTCAGGATGGATCTTTCGGGCAGCAAGCCCGTGCATTGAGTTTTCCGCGGCGAGCGATGCTCCCTGCGAACGAACGCAACTTGAGTTGGAGGCTAGAGAATGTCGCAGGCAGGTGTGAGCGCCAACAGACTGGAGCTCCTGCAGATCGCCGACGCGGTCGCACGCGAGAAGTCGATCGACCGCGAGGTGGTGATCACCGCCATGGAGGACGCCATCCAGAAGGCGGCGAAGTCCCGCTATGGCAGCGAGAACGAGATCAAGGCCGAGGTCGATCCCAAGACCGGAGAGATCTCGCTGGCGCGTCTTTTGGAAGTGGTTGAGGACGTGACCATGGAAGCGACGCAGATTTCGCTCGCCGAGGCGCGCCGCAAGAACCCGGCTGCGCAAGAGGGCGACTTCATCGCCGAGCCGCTTCCGCCGCTCGATTTCGGGCGCGTCGCGGCGCAGAACGCAAAACAGGTCATCGTGCAGAAAGTGCGCGAAGCCGAGCGTGAGCGCCAATTCGACGAGTACAAGGATCGCGTCGGCGAGATCGTCAACGGTATCGTCAAGCGCGTCGAGTACGGCAACGTGATCGTCGATCTCGGCCGGGCCGAAGCCATCGTGCGCCGCGACGAGACCTTGCCGCGCGAGAACTTCCGCTATGGCGACCGCATCCGCGCATATGTCTATGACGTACGGCGCGAGCAACGCGGACCGCAGATTTTCCTGTCCCGCACGCATCCCGAATTCATGGCCAAGCTGTTCGCGCAGGAAGTTCCGGAGGTCTATGAAGGCATCGTCACCATCAAGTCGGTTGCGCGCGACCCCGGCAGCCGCGCCAAGATCGCCGTGGTTTCGCGCGACGCCTCGATCGATCCCGTGGGCGCGTGCGTCGGCATGCGCGGCAGCCGCGTGCAGGCCGTGGTGAACGAGCTTCAAGGCGAGAAGATCGACATCATCCAGTGGTCACCCGACGCCGCCACCTTCATTGTCAACGGCCTCGCGCCCGCCGAAGTGGTCAAGGTCGTGCTCGACGAGGACGCCGAGCGGATCGAAGTGGTCGTGCCCGACCAGCAGCTTTCTCTGGCCATCGGCCGCAAGGGCCAGAACGTACGGCTGGCTTCCCAGCTCACCGGCTGGGACATCGACATCATGACGGAAGCGTCGGAATCCGAGCGCCGCCAGGCGGAGTTCGCCGATCGCTCAGCCAAGTTCATGGCGGCACTCGACGTGGACGAGGTCATCGCCCAACTGCTCGCTTCGGAGGGATTCTCCTCGGTGGAGGAAGTGGCCTTTGTCGAGCCGGATGAGATTTCCTCGATCGAGGGCTTCGACGAAGACACCGCCGAGGAAATTCAGGCCCGCGCCCGCGAGCATCTCGATAAGCTCGAAGCGGAGCTCGACGCCAAGCGCAAAGGGCTCGGCGTGGCCGATGAGCTGTTGGAGGTTCCGGGGCTCACGACGGCGATGCTGGTCGCGCTCGGCGAAAATGGCGTGAAGACCGTCGAAGATTTGGCCGATTGCGCCACCGACGATCTCGCCGGTTGGAGCGAGCGGCAGGATAAAGAGACCATCCGCCACGCGGGCTTCCTCGACGGCTTTGGCGTGAGCCGGCCGCAATGCGAGGACTTGATCCTTGCCGCGCGGGTGAAGGCCGGCTGGATCGACGCGGCAGACTTGGCCACCCCGGAAGACGAGGCCGAAGGCGAAACGGACGCCGAGGCCGAGGCGGACACCGAGGCCGGTACGGAAACGCAAGCGGGCGAGGCGCCCGCGGCCGATGACGCGCCTGCGTCATGAGGCGATTAGGAGACAGAGCGGTTGCGGCTGGAAGCGGCAGAGCGAAACGAGACGCAGGAGCGGGCGGCGGAAACGCAGCGCCGCTGCGCCGTCACGCGCGCCCACCGCTCTAAGGACGACCTCATCCGCTTTGTGCTCGGGCCGGACGGCGCGGTCGTCCCGGACCTGAAAGAGAAGCTTCCCGGCCGCGGCGTCTGGTTGACCGCCGCCCACGAAACCATCGCCGAGGCGGTCAAACGCAAGGCTTTCGGCCGGGCGTTCAAGGCCCAGGTCAAGGTCCAGGAGGCGCTTCCGGACCGGGTGGGCGACCTTCTCGCCGAGGCGGCCCTAAGGGCACTGAGCCTCGCCAACAAGGCCGGGGACGTGGTTTTCGGCCATTCCAAGGTCGAGGAAGCCTTAAGCAAAGGCCGCGTGATCGCCGTGATCCACGCCTCGGACGCGGCCGAAGATGGTTGCCGGAAACTTGACGGCAAGGCCCGCGCGTCGACGCAAGGGCGCGGTCTCCCCTCGATCTGCGCCTTTACCGCAGATGAATTGGGTTTGGCATCGGGCCGGTCAAATGTGATACATGCTGCCCTAATCCAGGGTGGAGCGGCTCGAAAGTTTCTGGCGGCAGCCGCGCGCGCCGCGCGCTACCGCCAGGGAATTTCCGCATTCGCGGACAACTACGGATTGGATACGGACCAAGAATGAGTGAAACGAACGAGACTGAAGGCAAAACTCGCGGGCGCAAGATGACGCTCAACGTGCGCCGGACCGTGGAGTCCGGCCATGTGCGCCAGAGCTTTAGCCATGGGCGCTCAAAGTCCGTTCTGGTCGAGAAGAAGAAGCGCCGGTCGGTCGGCTCGAGCGGTGCGGCTGCACAGCCAGCCGAGGAGACCAAGCCGAAAGTCGCGGCGCCCGCCGCCGAGGCGAAACCCGCCAAGCCCGCCGCCGAAGAGAAGCAGCGCCGTTCCGGCGTCGTGCTGAAGCAGCTTTCCGAGGAAGAGAAAGACGCTCGCGCCAAGGCGCTCGCCGACGCAAAGGTGCGGCAAGCCGAGGAGAAGGAACGAGCTCAGGAGACCGCAGCCCAGGAGGCCGTTCTCGCCGAGCAGCGCGCCAAGGAAGCCGAGGAGGCCGAGGAGCGCAAGCGTAAGGAAGACGAGAAAAAGGCTGTCGAGGAGATAGTCCCGCCCAAGGCCGAGGAGCCCGCACGCGGCAAACATCTGAAGCAAGAGGCCGAGGAACAGCCGTCGCGCACGCCGGACGCCCGTCACAAGAAGAGCCCCGCCGCCCCGCGGCGCGGCGACGACCGGCGGGTTCGTGGCCGCTTGACCATTACCAACGCGCTCGACGAGGAGCAGCGCCAGCGGAGCCTTGCCTCCCTGAAGCGCCATCGCGAGCGTCAGAAGAAACAAGGTACGGGACCGCAAACTACGCAGAAGATCGCGCGTGAGGTGGTGATCCCCGAGGTCATCACTATTCAGGAGCTGGCCAACCGCATGGCCGCGCGCGGCGTCGACGTCATCAAGTACCTGATGAAGGACGGCGAGATGCACAAGATCACCGATGTGATCGACTCGGACACAGCGCAGCTCATCGCCGAAGAGTTCGGTCATACGGTACGCCGGGTGTCTGAGGCCGACGTCGAAGAGGGCTTCATCGGAGCCGAGGACGATGTGGAGGATTTGCAGCCGCGCGCGCCCATCGTCACCATCATGGGCCACGTGGACCACGGCAAGACTTCGCTGCTCGACGCGATCCGCCAGGCCAATGTCGTCGCCTCCGAGGCGGGCGGCATCACCCAGCATATCGGCGCCTATCAGGTCGTGGTGCCCTCTGGTCAAAAGATCACCTTTATTGACACGCCCGGCCATGAGGCCTTCACCGCCATGCGGGCCCGCGGCGCCAAGGTCACGGACATCGTCATCCTGGTGGTGGCGGCAGACGACGGCGTGAAGCCGCAGACCATCGAGGCGATCAATCACGCCAAAGCCGCCGAGGTGCCGCTGATCGTCGCCATCAACAAGATCGACAAGCAAGGCGCCGACCCCAAGCGCGTGCGCACGGAATTGCTCAGCCACGAGATCGTGGTCGAGAGCCTGGGCGGCGACACGCTGGAAATCGAAGTGTCGGCCCTCAAGAAGACCAATCTCGACAAGCTGCTCGAGGCAATCGCGCTGCAGGCCGAAGTGCTGGAACTCAAGGCCAATCCGGAGCGCGACGCCGACGGCGTCATCGTCGAGGCCAAGCTCGAACGGGGCAGAGGCCCGGTGGGAACGGCGCTCGTTCAGCGCGGAACGCTGCACCTCGGAGATATTGTCGTGGCCGGTTCCGCGTGGGGCCGCGTGCGCGCGCTGATCGACGATCTCGGCGATCAGGTCAAGGAGGCCGGCCCCTCGGTACCGGTCGAGGTCCTCGGCTTTGATTCAGCGCCTGAGGCCGGCGATCAATTCGCCGTGGTCGAGAGCGAGGCCCGCGCCCGAGAGATCACCGACTATCGCATGCGCGAGCGCCGCAAGCGGCTGGCCGTGGCCGGCCAGCGCGGCAGCCTCGAGCAGATGATGAGCCAGTTGAAGGAAACCGGCGTCCAGGAATTCACGCTCGTGATCAAGGGCGACGTGCAGGGCTCGGTCGAGGCCATTTGCGCGGCTCTCGCCGCTCTCGGCACTGACGAAGTCAAGGCGCGCATCGTGCATGCGGGCGTCGGCGGCATCACCGAGTCCGACGTGTCCTTGGCGGTGACGTCGGGCGCCGCGCTGCTGGCCTTCAACGTGCGCGCCAACGCGCAGGCGCGCGAGGCCGCAGAGCGTGACGGGGTCGAGATTCGCCAATATTCCGTCATCTACGATCTGGTCGACGATATCAAACAGGCGATGTCCGGCCTGCTTTCCCCCTCGGTGCGCGAGACCTTCCTCGGCAACGCCGAAATCCTGGAAGTGTTCACCATCTCGAAGGTCGGCAAGGTGGCCGGCTGCCGCGTGACCGAAGGCAAGGTCGAGCGCGGCGCCCAGGTCCGGCTCATCCGCGACAACGTCGTGGTGCACGAAGGCAAGCTCTCCACGCTCAAGCGCTTCAAGGACGAAGTGAAGGAGGTGGTGTCGGGCCAGGAATGCGGCATGGCCTTCGAGGGCTACCAGGACATGCGACAGGGCGACGTCATCGAGTGCTTCGAGGTCGAGCACGTCAAGCGCACGCTGTAAGCGCAGCGCGCCGATTTCCGGCGCGCTTTTGAGAGAAGCCATTCATGACCGCGCGAGACAAGGGCCCTAAGGCCCCGAGCCAACGCCAACTCAAAGTCGGCGAGGTGATCCGCCATGCGCTGGCCGAGATCTTCGTCCGCGGCGAGGTCATGGACGAGGTGGTCAGCAAGCACTCGCTCACCGTGCCGGAAGTCCGCATGACGCCAGACCTCAAGTTCGCCACGGCCTATGTCATGCCGCTCGGCGGTGGCGAGGCGGAAGAAGTGGTGGCGCATTTGGAGAAGCACAAGCGCTTCCTGCGCGGCGAGGTGGCAAAGCGCGTCAATCTCAAATTCATGCCCGAGTTGAGGTTCAAGGTGGACGTCTCGTTCGAGGAATCCGCCCGGATTGACGCTCTGCTCGCCTCGCCGCAAGTCGCCCGCGACCTCGACGACTAGCAGGATCAGGGGCAAGCGGCATGGCGCGGCGGCGCAAGGGCCAAGCGGTCAGCGGCTGGCTGATCCTCGACAAACCGGAAGGCCTGACCTCGACCAAGGCGGTGGGGCGGGTGCGCTGGCTCTACGACGCCACCAAGGCGGGACATGCCGGCACGCTCGACCCGCTCGCCACCGGCATCTTGCCGATAGCCTTCGGTGAGGCGACCAAGACGGTGCCTTTCGCGGTCGAAGGCGCCAAGGCCTATCGCTTCACCGTGCGTTTCGGCTCGGAGACCGACACGGACGACACGGAAGGCAAGATGACCGAGACCTCCGACCTCCGGCCTTCCCGCGAGGATATCGTGGCGGCCCTGCCCCAGTTCACCGGCGCCATTTCCCAGGTCCCTCCGCGCTACTCGGCCCTCAAGGTAGACGGCGCGCGGGCCTACGATCTCGCCCGTGACGAGGAGGAGTTCGAACTCTCCCCGCGGACCGTGACGATCGACCGCCTCACGCTCGTGGATCTGCCCGACTCCGGCCATTGCGTGCTCGAGGCCGAATGCGGCAAGGGCACCTATGTTCGGGCGCTGGCGCGCGATCTCGGCCGGGCCCTCGGCTGTCTCGGTCATGTCTCGGCGCTGCGCCGCACCCGGGTCGGCGGGTTCAGGGAGGCCGAGGCCGTCAGCCTCGAAGAAGTCGAGGAGGCCGCCGGCGAGAGCCGGGAGGCGGCGCTTGCCCTGCTCCATCCGGTCGAAACGGCGCTTCAGGACCTGCCGGCCCTGAACTTGAGCAGTTCCGACGCGGCCAGGCTCCGCCAGGGCCAGCCGGTGCTGCTCCGAGGCCGTGACGCCCCGATCATCACCGGTCCCGTCTACGCGGTCTCAAAGGGGGGCCTGGTGGCCCTGGGGGAGGTCTCCCAAGGCGAATTCAGGCCTCGGCGGATCTTTAACCTGCCGGGGTGACAGGCCAAATTCCGCTGGTCTCGGGGACGATAATCCCTATAGTGCGCGCATCGCGGGCCCCGCTTTTCGGGGCTTTTTCGCGTATTCCGAATGACCGTGCTGGACGACATCCCGGCTCGGCCCCGACAAACCCTCAAATACAAGGATATCCCGATGTCGATTAGCGCTGAGCGCAAGCAAGAGCTTATCAAAGAGTACGCGACCAAATCAGACGACACCGGATCTCCGGAAGTTCAGGTCGCGATCCTGACAGAACGCATCACCAATCTTACCGAGCATTTCAAAACGCACGGCAAGGATAATCATTCGCGCCGTGGGCTGCTGAAAATGGTCAGCCAGCGGCGGCGTCTGCTCGACTACGTCAAGGCGTCAGATCAGGACCGATACCAGAAGCTCATCAACCGGCTCGGTATTCGCCGGTAGGCCATGTCCGCCGTGCAGACGGCGGTTGAGCTTCCACGCATATGAACGGGCCAGTCCCTGCGCCACCGGGCGACAGGGGCGGCCTTATCCTTCCCCGCTTATTGGGATACGCACATGTTTGATAAACACACCGTAGAGATCGAATGGGCCCGACGCCCACTCAAATTCGAAACCGGGCGCATCGCCCGGCAGGCCGACGGCGCCGTACTGGTCACCTATGGCGAGACGTCCGTCCTGGCCACCGTCGTCTCCGCCAAGCAGGAGCGGGTCGGTATCGACTTCTTCCCGCTGACCGTGAACTACCAGGAAAAGACCTTCGCCGCGGGCAAGATTCCCGGAGGCTATTTCAAGCGCGAAGGACGCCCGACCGAAAAAGAGACCCTCACCTCACGCCTGATCGACCGGCCTATCCGGCCGCTGTTCGCCAAAGGCTTCAAGAACGAGACCCAAGTCATCACCACCGTGCTGTCGCACGACATGGAGAACGATCCCGACGTCGTCGCCATGGTCGCCGCCTCCGCGGCACTAACGCTTTCCGGCGTCCCGTTCCTCGGTCCGATCGGCGCGGCGCGCGTCGGTTATATCGACGGCAAGTACGTGCTGAACCCGATGGTTGACGAGATGCCCGAGACGTCGCTCGACCTCGTCGTGGCCGGTACCGCCGACGCCGTTCTGATGGTGGAATCGGAGGCCAACGAGCTTCCCGAGGACATCATGCTCGGCGCCGTGATGTACGGCCATGAGCATTTCCAGCCGGTGCTCGACGCCATCGTCAAGCTCGCCGAGCGCGCCGCCAAGGAACCCTGGGAACTCAAGCCGGTGGACAACGGGGAGATGGTCGACAAGGTGCGCGCACTCGCCGAGAGCGGCCTGCGCGAGGCCTACGTTATCTCTTCCAAGCAGGAGCGCCGCGACGGCATCTCCCAGGTCAAGGAGAAGGTGGTAGCCGAGCTCGTCCCCGAGGACGATGACGGCACGATCGCCGCCAAAGTCTCCAGCGCCTTCAAGGAAGCCGAGAAGGACGTTGTGCGCGGCAGCATTCTCGACACCAAAAAGCGCATCGACGGCCGCGACCTGGTGACGGTGCGACCAATCTCGTGCGAAGTGGGTATCCTGCCCCGGACGCATGGCAGTGCGCTGTTTACCCGCGGCGAGACGCAAGCGCTTGCCGTCACGACCCTCGGTACGGGAGAAGACGAGCAATTCGTCGACGCCCTGGCGGGCACCTACAAAGAAAGTTTCATGCTGCACTACAACTTCCCGCCCTACTCGGTCGGCGAAGCGGGCCGCATGGGCTCTCCGGGGCGCCGCGAAATCGGTCACGGCAAGCTTGCCTGGCGGGCGATCCACCCGGTCCTGCCCGATCGCGAGCAGTTCCCCTACACCATCCGCATCGTGTCCGAGATCACCGAGTCGAACGGCTCCTCGTCCATGGCCACGGTGTGCGGCTCCTCACTCGCCATGATGGACGCAGGCGTTCCGCTGAAGCGCCCCGTCGCTGGCATCGCCATGGGCCTCATCAAGGAAGGCGACAAGTACGCCGTCCTGTCCGACATCCTGGGCGATGAGGACCATCTCGGCGACATGGACTTCAAGGTGGCCGGTACGTCGGAGGGCGTCACGTCGCTCCAGATGGACATAAAGATCACCGGCATCACCGAGGAGATCATGAAGATCGCGCTCGATCAGGCAAAGGACGGGCGCATGCATATCCTCGGCGAGATGGACAAGTCGCTCAATGCGGCGCGTCCGGAGCTTGGCGAGTACGCGCCGCGCATCGAGACGATCCACATTCCGACCGACAAGATCCGCGAAGTGATCGGCTCAGGCGGTTCGGTGATCCGCGAGATCGTGGCCGAATCCGGCGCCAAGATCGACATTTCGGACGACGGCACAGTGAAGATCGCTTCGTCCAACGCGGAGTCGATCCGTGCGGCCATCGCCCGCATCAAGGGCATCGCTGCGGAGCCCGAGGTCGGCGAGATCTACGAAGGCAAAGTCGTGAAGGTGATGGAGTTCGGCGCGTTCGTGAACTTCTTCGGCCCCAAGGACGGCCTGGTGCATATCTCGCAGCTCGCCGAGGGGCGCCCGAATGCGGTCACCGATGTCGTCAAAGAGGGCGATCAAGTCTGGGTCAAGCTGCTTGGCTTCGACGAGCGCGGCAAGGTGCGCTTGTCGATGAAGGTCGTCGACCAGAAGACCGGCAAAGAGATCGAGAAGGCGGAGGCCAGCTAGTCAGCGGCCGGCCTTCAGCGAACAGACGATGAGCGGGGCGTTTCGGCGCCCCGTTTTCTTTTGGGGTTCCGGCTAGCTGTTGGGCGCGACGGGAGCCTTGGCGTCTTTCGCGCAACGCGTGCCGACGAGGGCGTACTTGGTGTTCTGGCTTTGCCAGGCGGCGCCCTCCCCGTGGCTGTCTCGGATGCAGCTCACCGCGTCGCGGTATTCCTTATCGGGGAGCTTGAACTCCGTGCATTGCTCACCCGTGGCCGCGAGACACACCATGACAATGATTTCGAACATTCGTCCTCCTTCGGGCGGCTTCGCCGCGAGCGTGACACGCCGCGTCAGCTGCCATTAATCTCGATAGCTCACGCGGCAAAATCGTGGCCGTGTCCCGCCCTGTCAAGATGGAGGCCGGCGACAGCGTTACCCGCTATTGCGCCGCCTCGCGAGGGGTCACCTTCTCCACGGCGTTCTCGAGTTCCTCGGCACGCTCCATCGCTTTGAGGGCGCCCAGATCTGGCATGAACGTGGTCGAGTAGCCGCAATCCACAAAATGCACCTCGCCGGTAACGGCGCCCGACAGGTCCGAGAGGAGATAGAGCGCGGCGCCGCCGACTTCATCGAGGGTCGGCGACCGGCGCATGGGCGCGTGCCGCTGCTGATAGTGGAACAGAGTGCGCGCATCGGAGATGCCGGCACCGGCGAGCGTCCGCATGGGTCCGGCGGAAAGCGCATTCACGCGAATACCTTGCGGCCCGAAATCGGAGGCAAGATATTTCACGCTGGCCTCGAGGGCGGCCTTGGCCACCCCCATGACGTTGTAGCAGGGCACCACGCGGGTCGAACCGCCATAGGTCAGCGTCAGCAGCGAGCCTCCCTCGTTCATCATGTCCGACGCGCGCTTGCAGATCTCCGTGAACGAGAAGCAGGAGATCACCATGGTGTGCTCGAAATTCTTCCGTGTGGTGTCGCAGTAGCGACCCTTGAGCTCGGTGCGGTCGGAAAATGCGAGCGCATGCACAACGAAATCGAGCGAACCCCACTCCTTGCGGACCACGCCCAGCATGCGGTCGACGCTGTCCAAATCCTCGACATCCACTTCTTCGATGATCTTGGCGCCGATGGACTGGGCCAATGGCACGGCACGGCGGCCAAAGGCGCCGCCTTGATAACTGAAGGCCAGCTCCGCACCCTGCCCGTGCAGGACGCGGGCGATGCCCCAGGCGATGGAGCGGTCGTTGGCGACGCCCATCACCAACCCCCGCTTCCCTGCCATCAGCGGTCCGGGTTCAGCAATGTCTTTCGTTGTTGCCATGATACGTACTCTGCTTGGGGTTAAATTCCGCAGGCTCCCGCCCGTCAGCTGTCCAAACGGCGGAACACGAGTGTGGCGTTGGTGCCGCCAAAGCCAAAACTGTTCGACATTACGGTGTTAATGGCGACACCATCCTTGCGCTTGCGCACGATGGGCATGTCCGCCATTTCCGGGTCCAGATTCTCGATATTGGCGGACTCGCAGATGAAGCCGTTGTTCATCATCAGGAGCGAGTAGATCGCCTCGTGCACGCCCGCGGCGCCCAACGAATGACCACTCAACGACTTGGTGGCGCTGATAGACGGGCAATCCTTGCCGAACACTTCGCGGATCGCCTCGATTTCGAGCAAGTCGCCCTGCGGCGTCGAAGTGGCGTGCGGGTTGATGTAATCGATCTTATCGCCGTTCAGATTCTGCATGGCCATGCGCATGCAGCGCACCGCGCCCTCGCCCGAAGGCAGAACCATGTCGAAACCGTCGGACGTGGCGCCGTAGCCGACGAGCTCCGCGTAGATATGCGCGCCGCGCGCCTTGGCATGCTCCAACTCCTCGAGCACCAGGACGCCCGCGCCGCCCGCAATGACAAAGCCGTCGCGCGCGGTGTCATAGGCGCGGCTCGATTTCTCCGGCTGATCGTTGAAGTCCGATGACATGGCGTTCATGGCGTCGAACAGCACCGACAGGGTCCAGTCGAGCTCCTCGCCGCCGCCGGCGAACACAATGTCCTGCTTGCCGAGCTGGATCAGTTCGCTGGCATTGCCGATGCAGTGCGCACTGGTCGAACAGGCCGACGAGATGGAATAGCTCACGCCTTTGATATGATAGGGCGTGGACAGGGTCGCCGAGTTGGTCGAGGACATCGATTTCGGCACCTCGAAGGGGCCGACCTTCTTGGGACCCTTCTCGCGGGTAGTGTCGGCGGCCTTCACGATGGCGCGGGTGGAGGGGCCGCCCGAGCCCATGACGAGCCCGGTGCGCTCGTTGGAGACGTCCTTCTCCTCGAGCCCCGCGTCGCGGATAGCCTGCTCCATTGCGATGTAGTTCCAACCGGCGCCGGCGCCCATAAAGCGGCGGACTTTCCGGTCGATCATCGCCTCCCAATCGAGCTTGGGCGCACCATGGACCTGGCAGCGAAACCCGAGCTCCGCATAGTCGTCCGCCTTGACGATGCCGGACTTGGCCTCGCGCAGGGATGCGAGCACCTCCTGGGCACTATTGCCGATGGAGGACACGATGCCCATGCCGGTCACGACCACGCGTTTCATTCGTTCAACATCCTCGATGCTTGCGCCGCAACAGATCAAGTGCCGGCGGGAGCGGCTTCGTCCGCCTGGAACAGGCCGACCTTCAGGTCCTTGGCCGTGTAGATCGTCTCGCCGTCGGCCTTGAGCCAACCATCGCCGGTGCCCAAGGTGAATTTGCGGCGAATCACGCGCTTGAGATCAACAATATATTCGAGCTTCTTCATGGTCGGCAGCACCATGCCGGAGAATTTCACCTCGCCGACGCCGAGCGCGCGGCCCTTGCCGGGGGCGCCCATCCACCCGAGGAAAAAGCCGAGCATCTGCCACAAGGCATCGAGGCCAAGGCAACCCGGCATGACCGGATCGCCCTTGAAGTGGCAGGCGAAGAACCAGAGGTCGGGCTTCACGTCCAGCTCCGCCACAATGCGGCCATTGCCGTGCTCGCCGCCTTCCTCCAGAACGCTGGAGATGCGATCGAACATGAGCATGGGCGGCAAGGGAAGCTGGGCATTGCCTGGGCCGAACAGCTCGCCCCGGGCGCAGGCGAGCAACGCCTCGTAGTCGAAGCTGGCCTGCCGTTCCGACGTGGATTTCTGCACTCTCATGAAGTCCTTCATTCGCTTCGGTACGTCGTTGGGGTGGTTCCTAACACATGCCAGGGCCCATCAAAAGCCCGCGCACGGGCACCCGACGGGCGGCAATCGGCCTCGGACCCTGGACCTTTTTTGGGCCCGGCGAGGCGCCGGGATCCGGGTTAACGCGGCAAAAAGTCAGCCAGAGCACGGCGTTGCGATAAACAGTGCTTGCGCCTATATTCGGGGGGAACAAGGCTTTGGATAGTCGCGAGATCATGGAAAAGCTGTCCCACGCAGACGATACCGTTGCGGCCGCGGCCGGTAACGTCGCCGAGCTGTTGCGCGGCGCGGGCTTGCGGCCTACACGCCAGCGGGTCGCGCTCGCGCGCCTGCTGTTTGCCGAGGGCGACCGGCACGTTACGGCCGAGTGGCTGCATGAAGAGGCGCTGGCTTCCAAGGTGCCGGTGTCGCTTGCCACGGTCTACAACACGCTGCACCAGTTCACCGAGGCTGGACTCTTGCGCGAAGTGGCGGTCGAAGGGGCCAAAACCTATTTCGACACCAACACGTCGAACCACTACCACTTCTTCTGCGAGCGGTCTGGCAGGCTACTGGATATCGATACGGACGCGATCCGCATCGAGGGTCTACCCGAGGCGCCGGAAGGCATGGCCATTTCCCGCGTCGACGTGCTGGTGCGGCTCGTCAAGAAAAGCGGCTAGAGCGCATTCATCTTCAGATTTGAAACGCTACTCTATCTCCTCGCCGCGATAGACGCCCCACAACTTGTTCTGCTCCACAAAGCCGGAATAGTCGCCGACGGTGAGTTCGCACCATTCCCCGTCGCAGGTGACGACGTTGCCAAGTACGCCCGATTGAAGTTGGGCCACGGCGCGCGACCCGGTGGAACGGCTGCTGTGCAGCGCCACGGCTTCCTGCCCCTTGGACCAGGGGCTGATGAGCACGGTGCGCCGTCCGCTCAACAAGCTATGGAAGACCCAGCCATCGGCGCCCTCGCTGTCGCGGACCCGGCGCCAGTTGTCTGCCTCGGCGATGATCTCAACGGGAAGGCCGGCGCGCGCGAAGACCCAGACAATGGACTGATCGTTGCTGGGGCCCCGGCGCACATTGACCTTGTCGGATTTGAGGCTGACGAAGCGGGGCACGCTCAAGCCGGAGCTCGGGCCTTTGGTCACCGCGGGCTGGGCCCCCTCTTGCGCGCCCGCCTGACCCGAAGCGCCTGCGAAGGCCAGCCCCACCGCCAGAGCGAAGGCCAGCCCCCATGCCATCCCAATCCCGGAAATCTCGCGAAAGCGCACCTGTTTCTCCCCCTTGGCGACCGAATCGGCCCGCCCTTGAATGGCCGAGAAAAGTGAACGGATCGTGGCCCGGCGGTCCCTAAGCCAATATGACGCTTTATCTCTTAAAGCCCCTTCTGTTAGACAAAGCGCGCAAATCAACGCAATCCGGGGACTTCCCCGCCGCTAGCCTCCTGACTGGACAAATTATGGCTTCTGAACGCCCGCTCGTTATCGTCACGCGTAAGCTTCCCGAGGTTGTCGAGACCCGACTCCGGGAGCTATTCGACGCGCGGCTCAATCTGGAAGACAAGCCGTTCTCGCGGGACGAACTCATCGAGGCGGTGAAGACGGCAAACGTGCTGGTGCCCACGGTCACCGACCGGATCGACCGGGCGGTGCTGAGCCAGGCCGGGCCGGACCTCAAATTGATCGCCCAGTTCGGCACGGGCGTGGACAATATCGACCTCGACACGGCACGGAACCGCTCGATCATCGTGACCAACACGCCCGGCGTGCTGACCGAGGATACGGCCGACATGACCATGGCGCTGATGTTGGCGGTGCCGCGACGCCTGACCGAGGGGGCGAACATCCTGCTCGGAGACAGCGATCAATGGCAGGGCTGGTCGCCAACCTGGATGCTCGGCCACCGCATCTTCGGCAAGCGGCTCGGCATTGTCGGCATGGGGCGCATCGGTCAAGCGGTGGCGCGGCGCGCCAAGGCGTTCGGTCTTCAGATTCACTATCACAACCGGCGCCGGGTCCAGCCGGACGTCGAGCAGGCGCTCGAGGCCACCTATTGGGACAGCCTCGACCAAATGCTGGCGCGCATGGACATCATCTCCATCAATTGCCCGCACACGCCGGCTACCTATCACCTGCTCTCGGCACGGCGGCTGTCGCTGCTGAAGCCCACCGCCTATATCGTCAACACGGCGCGCGGCGAGGTGATCGACGAAAACGCGCTCGCCCGCATGATCGAGAACAACGAGCTGGCCGGCGCCGGCCTGGACGTGTTCGAGCACGAGCCTGCCGTGAACCCGAAGCTCTTGCGGAACGAGAAGGTGGTCGTGCTGCCCCATATGGGCTCGGCGACGCTCGAAGGCCGCGTCGACATGGGCGAGAAGGTCATCATCAATATCAAGACCTTCCTCGACGGCCACGCCCCGCCGGACCGCGTCCACCCCGCAATGTTCTAAGACCCGCGGCGGGGCGCCTCGGGTGTCCGCACGTGCTCGGGCCGGAAGCCCATGCCGATAAGCCGTGCAGGCAGCCGGCGCAGCACCGGAAAGCGGTTCAGCAGCCTGACCGCGAAAGGCGGCTTTGGCCGTGATTTCATGGTGAGCACGTTGGAGACGACGCGGTTCTGGATGAAGATCTGGAGCGCCTGGGTCATCTCGGTCGGCCATTGCCGCCGCTTCTGCACCTTGCGCAGATCCTCTTCGGTCACCTTCCCCTCGCGCAGCGGCGCGGCGAGAATATTGGCGGTGGCGACCGCGTCCTGAACGGCCAGATTGATGCCGACGCCGCCGATGGGCGACATGGCATGGGCCGCATCGCCAATGCACAGCAGCCCCGGCGCGTACCAGCGTTTCAGACGATCGACCGCCACGGTGAGCAGTTTCACGTCGTCCCAAGAGCCAATCTCGCGCACCCGGTCGGACAGTTTCGGGTTCAGCGCAACAATCGCCAAGCGGAAGGCTTCGAGGCCTTTGCGGCGCAGTTCGTTGAAGCCGCCTTTCGGGATGACGAAAGCGCACTGCCAATAGTCGCCGCGGTCGATCATGATGAAGAAGCGGCCAGGCTCGATGCGCCCGAGGCTGTCGACCCCGTCGTCCGCGTGTCTTGAGAGGCGCAGCCACAGCACGTCCATGGGCGCGCCGCGGTCTTCCACCTCGAAGCCGGCAAGCTTGCGCACGGTCGAGTGACGGCCGTCGGTGCCGACGACGAGATGGGCGTGCACTTCCAGATCGCCTTGCGGCGTCGCCGCTTTCAGGCCCACGAACCGGTCGCCGTCCTTCAGGAGCTCGTCCACCTCCGCCCGCATGCGCAGATGAAAGGTCGGGTAGCGCTTGCCCGCCTCGGCCAGAAAGTTGAGGAAATCCCATTGCGGCATGAACGCCAGGAACTTGCAGTGGGTCGGCAGATGCGAGAAATCGGCGATCTGCACCAGCTCATCGCCGATCTGCGCGCCGAGCTCGCGGACCTCCTGGTGGGGCCGCTTGAGGAATTCATCGATCAAGCCGAGCTCGTACATGAGCTCCAGGGTCGAGGGGTGGATGGTGTCGCCCCGGAAGTCGCGGAAGAAGTCCTCGTGCTTCTCCAGCACGACCACGTCGACCCCGGCCCGCGCCAAGAGAAAGCCGAGCATGACACCGGCAGGACCGCCGCCAGCGATGGCGCACTCCACGGTGATGGTCTCTGTGGCCATGGCGCAGCCTCATGGTGACGCCCGGACGCGGCCGGGCAATGCAAGGATCCCTCGCCCGCAACCTCGGCTGAAAAGATTGAAAAACTCTATTGCGCGGCGGCGGGGGCTCGGGCGCGATGGTGGCTCAGGTCGCGAAAGCGCGAATTCCTGCCGTTCAACGGGTTCTCCGGGTCCCAAGCATAGTTGACGGCGGAAAACCGGGCTTGGAGAGCATCGTAGAGAAGGAGCCGGCCAACCAGCCCTTCGCCAATGCCGAGCAGTTCCTTGACCACCTCGACCGCCTGGAGACACCCGAGCACCCCCGCCACTGCACCGAGAATGCCCGCTTCCGAACAAGCCGGCACGGTGCCTTCCGGCGGGGGCTCCGGAAACAGACAGCGGTAGTTGGGGCGCGGGTTGCCCCCGGCGTCGGTCTCGAAGGCGCGGAAGGTGGTCAACTGGCCGTCGAAGGGGCCGAGCGCGGCGGCGACCAGCGGCACCCTCGCGAAATAGCTGGCGTCGTTGACCAGATAGCGCGTGGCGAAATTGTCCGAACCGTCGGCAACGATGTCATAGCCGCGCAAGATATCGAGCGCGTTTTCCGCGACGAGGCGCGTGGTGTAAAGCTTCGTCGCCACATGGGGATTGAGACGTTCGACGGTAGCGGCCGCGCTCTTCGTCTTCGACCGGCCGACGGCGCCGGTATCGTGCACGATCTGGCGCTGAAGGTTGTCGAGACTCACCCGGTCGTCGTCGATGATGCCGATCTGGCCGATGCCAGCCGCAGCGAGATAAAGGATCAGAGGCGAGCCGAGGCCGCCCGCGCCAACCACCAGCACGCGCGCGGCTTTGAGGCGTTGCTGGCCTTCGCCGCCAATCTCCTTCAGCACCAGATGGCGCCGGTAGCGGGCAATTTCGTCCTGGGTAAGCATGGGCTCAATCTATGCTTTGCGGGCAGAGGCTGCCAGGGCGACTAGCCGGTGGAGCCGAACCCGCCACCGCCGCGCGTCGTGCCGCTTAGCGCGTCCGCCGCGACCATCTCCACATGGGTCACCGGGGCGATGACGGCTTGGGCGATGCGGTCGCCGCGCTGAATGAGAAACCGCTCGCTGCCGAGATTGATGAGCAGCACCTTCACCTCGCCACGATAGTCCGCGTCGACCGTACCGGGGCTGTTCAAGACCGTAATGCCGTGTTTGAGCGCGAGCCCCGAACGGGGCCGCACCTGGGCTTCGAAGCCTTGTGGCAGTTCGAAGACGAGCCCGGTCGGCACCAGCACGCGATCGCTCGGATCGAGCGTAAGCGCGCCGTCCTCGGGCACGGCAGCCAGGAGATCGAAGCCTGCTGCGTGTTCCGACTGGTAGGCGGGAAGCGGCAGCCCCTCACCGTGCGGGAGGCCCAAGATCCGGAGCGTGACGCTCATTCGGCCGCCGAGCGCACGCTGGACAAGGACTCGGCGGCCCGCGCCAGGAGGCGCGCCGCCATCTCGTCTTTGCTCATGGCCGGCCAATCCTCGACGCCAGCGCCGGTCACGAGATGCACTTGCGTGCGGTCGCCCCCCATGATGCCGGTGCCCGCCGACACGTCATTGGCGAGGATCCAATCCGCACCCTTGGCGCGGCGTTTGGCACGCGCGTGGTGCACGACGTTCTCCGTCTCGGCGGCGAAGCCGATGACCAGCTCCGGGCGCTGCGGCCCCGGAATGGCGATGGTGGCCAGAATGTCCGGATTCTGGGCGAGGGTCAGCGACACGTCGGCGGCGCTCTCTTTCTTGAGCTTCTGCGCGGCTTCGGCACTCGCGCGCCAATCGGCGACGGCGGCCGCGCAAACGGCGATGTCGGCGGGAAGCGCATCGAGCACCGCGTCCAGCATCTCTTGAGCCGTCTCGACCTTGACCGCGTTCACGCCGTCGATGTCGGGCAAATTCACCGGGCCGGAGACGAGCGTTACGCGGGCCCCGAGAGCAAGCGCGGCGCGCGCCAGCGCATGGCCCTGCTTGCCGGAAGAACGGTTGGCGATATAGCGCACGGGATCGAGCGGCTCGTGGGTCGGGCCCGAGGTGATCAGCACGTGACGCCCGGTCAGTGGGCCCTTCCGCTTTTCGGAAAGAAGCCGCGCGATGGCGCTTACGATCGTTTCAGGCTCTGCCATGCGCCCGGGACCGAACTCGCCGCACGCCATGTCACCCTCTTCGGGGCCCACGAAGCGAATGCCGTCGGCGCGGAGCGTCGCGACATTGCGGCGGGTCGCCGGATGCTGCCACATGCGCACGTTCATGGCGGGCGCCACCAACACGCGCTTGTCGGTGGCGAGCAGCACGGTGGACGCAAGATCGGTGGCCGTGCCCGTCGCCATCTTGGCGAGCAGGTCGGCGGTCGCGGGCGCCACCACGACGAGATCGGCTTCGCGCGACAGGCGGATATGCCCTATCTCCGCCTCGTCCTTGAGGTCGAACAGATCCGTGAAGGTCTTGTCCTCGGACAGCACCGAGAAGGAGAGCGGCGTGACGAACTCGGCGCCGCCTTTCGTCAAAATGACGCGCACGGAAGCGACACGTTCTTTCAAGCGGCGGACGAGTTCGAGCGCCTTATAGGCGGCGATGCCGCCCCCGACGATCAGAAGAATGCGCTTTCCTTGCACTTTCGTCTTGCTCCGCGTCAGTCCCGCGAAAGCGGGACGCCAGTAGCCACGACCTTACCAACAATGGTTTGACGGTGGTTACTGGATTGCCCGGCCCTTCGCCCGCCGAAGGCTTCTGATTGAGGGCTTCAATTACCATAGCTTCGGGCCGCCGGCGGGTCATGTCGGGCAACGACATTAAATAGGGTTAGCAGGGCCCTCAAAACAGAAGCGCGAACGCGATGGCGACGAGCGCGGCCGCGCCAACCCAGATGCCGGTCCGGCTCCAGCGGTCCTTATGGGCTTGCGCCTCGGCCAGCCGCTCAACGCTCCGGTCGTCCAGGTGCACGCCGTCCTCGACCATGGCCCCGAACGCGTCCACCGTACGCTCGGCCTGAAGCAGGAGCCGCGGCAGATCGCCGACGAAACGGCCCACGGAGGCGGCGCTTTCGGCGGCCTGCTCCAGCCGCGCGCCGGCGCCCAATTGGCTCTCGAGCCATTCCTTGGCCACGGGCTCAGCCACCACCCAGATGTTGAGCTCCGGATCGAGGCTGCGACCCACGCCCTCGACCACCACCATGGTCTTCTGCAGCAGGATGAGCTCGGGCCGGGTCTCCATGTCGAACACCTCGGTGTACTGGAAGAGCTGGCCGAGGAGTTGCGCCATAGAGATCTCGCTCGCCGGCCGGTCCATGATCGGCTCGCCGATGGCGCGCAGGGCTTGCGCGAATTGCGCGACGGAATGCTTGCGCGGAACGTAGCCCGCCTCGAAATGCACTTCCGCGACCCGCGCATAGTCGCGGGTGATGAACCCGTAGAGGATTTCGGCGAGGAAGCGCCGTTCCTTCGTGCTCAAGCGGCCCATGATGCCGAAATCGACGGCGACGATGGTGCCCTGCGCATCGACGAACAAATTGCCCTGGTGCATGTCGGCATGGAAGAAGCCGTCCCGCATGGCGTGGCGCAGGAAGGTTTGCACCAGCCGCGTGCCGAGCGCCTTGAGGTCATGCCCTGCCGCGCGCAGTCTGTCGTGATTGCCGATAGGAATGCCGTCGATCCAGTCGAGCGTCAGCACGCGGCGCGCGCTGCGCGTCCAATCGACCTTCGGCACGCGGAAGCCTTGATCGTCCTTGCTGTTGTCGGCCATCTCGGAGATGGCGGCGGCTTCCATGCGCAGATCCATCTCGATGCCCACGGACTTCGCCAGCGTGTCCACCACGGCGATGGGACGCAGGCGCCGTGACGGCGCATGGAAGCGCTCGATCATGCGCGCGGCGAAGAAATAAGAGTCGAGGTCCCTCTTGAAGCGCTGCTCGATGCCAGGCCGCAGCACCTTCACCGCCACGTCTTTCAGCGTGCCGTCCGACTGTTTCACCTTCGCCTTGTGCACTTGGGCGATTGACGCCGCCGCGACCGGCGGACCGAACTCGGCGAAGATCTCGCCGATCGGCGCTTCGAGCTCCGTCTCCACCGCCTTCACCGCATCGTCTTGGGAGAACGGGGGCAAGCGGTCTTGCAAGGTCGACAGGTCGCGGGCGAGCTCGCGCCCGATGATGTCATCGCGGGTGGCGAGAAACTGGCCGAGCTTGATGTAGGACGGCCCGAGCGAGGTCAGCGCGTCGGAGAGCCGCGCCTGGTTGCCCGAGGCGGCGCCGTGCTTGCGCAAGGGTGCCGTGACCCGGCCGAATACGGCGAGCGGCCCCGACAGCTTCGTGTCCGCAGGCAGGACGCGCGCGCCGCTCCAGGCAAGGGTCGCGCCCGCCTTGGTCAGCCGCGCCATATTGGCGATGGCATTCACGTCTGTCGCCTCATCAAATTCGCCAGCCCGAATGGATGGCCGCGATGCCACCTGTCAGATTTCGATAGCCTACGCGCTCGAAGCCCGCATCTCTTATCATCTCTGCGAAGCGTTCCTGATCGGGGAAGCGCCTTATGCTTTCCACGAGATAGCGATAGGACTCCGCGTCACCGGCGACAAGTTGGCCCAGGCGCGGGATGGCGTTGAAGGAGTAGGCGTCATAGAGCGTGTCGAGCAGCGGCATCTCCACGGACGAGAACTCCAGGCACAGGAACCGGCCGCCGGGCTTCAAAACGCGAAAGGCCTCCGCCAGCGCCCGGTCGATATGGGTGACGTTGCGAATGCCGAAGGCGATCGTATAGGCGTCGAAGCGCCCGGCCTCGAATGGCAAGGCTTCGGCATTGCCTTGCACGAAGGTGAGCGGTCCTCTGCCTTTGGCGCGGGATTTTCCGGCCTCGATCATCTCCTTGGAGATGTCGCAGATCACCGCGCTGCCGCCCGGCCCCACCGCATCCAGAAAGCGGAAGGCGATGTCGCCGGTGCCGCCCGCCACGTCGATAAGGGCAAACGGCGTTCCGCTCTTCGGCGGCGCCAGCATGTTGATGAATTCGGCCTTCCACAGCCGGTGCAGGCCGCCCGACATGAGGTCGTTCATCAGGTCGTAGCGGCCGGCGACCTTGGAAAAGACCTCGTTCACAAGGCCTTGGCGGTCGCTCTCGGGCACGCTGGCAAAGCCGAAGCTGGTCTCGGCGGCACGGTTCTTGAGGTCCTCTGACATGGCAGCGGACAATAGCCTAAGCCCCCAGTTCAGGCTATTGTTGCAGTGCAATGAGACTTGTTCTGCGCTGCACTATACTGGAACGCCATGCCGGAACTGCCTGAAGTGGAGACCGTGCGCCGGGGGCTTGAGCCCCTTCTCGTGGGCAACGCCTTCGCCCGCGTGGAGCAGCGGCGCCCCGATCTGCGCTTTCCGTTGCCCAAGCGTTTCGGAGAGCGCCTCGAGGGCCGCAGGATCGAGGCGCTCGACCGGCGGGCCAAATATCTGCTTGCCCGGCTCGACGACGGCGAGGTGCTCGTCATGCATCTCGGCATGACCGGACGCTTCGCCATCGACAAGGCGAACGGCACGGCGGCGGCCCCCGGACGCTTCGCGCACCCGCAAAAAGGGGTCCCGAAGCACGAGCACATTGTCTTCCATCTCGGGGACGGCTCGGCGATCCGCTATTCCGACGTGCGCCGCTTCGGGATCATGGATCTGGTGCCGGCCGCGACGCTCGAGACTCACGCGCTCTTCAAAGGCCTGGGCGTCGAGCCCCTTGGCGACGACCTCACCTCCGAATGGCTCGCGGGCAGGCTCAAAGGCAAAGCGACCTCGATCAAAGCCGCCCTCCTCGATCAACGGCTGATCGCGGGTCTGGGAAATATCTATGCGTGCGAGGCGCTCCATCGGGCGCGCATCTCGCCACTCAAGCTCGCCGGAACGCTCACCACCAAATCCGGCAAGCCAACTAAAAAGACGGAAGCGCTCGTCGAAGGGATCAAGACGGTGCTGCAAAGCGCCATCAAGGCCGGCGGATCGTCCTTGCGCGACTATCGCCACGCGGACGGCCGGCTTGGACGGTTCCAGCATCGTTTCAAGGTCTATGGCCGCGCAGGGAAACCCTGCAGCCGGACCGGCTGCGGCGGCATCATCCGCCGCGTGGTTCAAAGCGGCCGTTCGACCTTCTTCTGTCCAACCTGCCAAAAATAAGGGAACGCAATCATATGTATGTCGAAGAGATCGCACGGGGCGAAGAGGCGCCCGGAGCAAACCCCTATGAAACGCTGCTGGTCACCCGCGAAGGCAAGGTCGGGCTCATCACGCTCAACCGGCCGCAGGCGTTGAACGCGCTGAACACGCAGCTCATCGCCGAGCTCAACCAAGCACTGAAGGCCTTCGAGGCCGATGCCACCATCGGCTGCATCGTCATCACCGGCAACGAGAAGGCCTTCGCCGCCGGCGTGGACATCAAGGAGATGCACACCAAGACCTTCGTGGAAGCTTATGGCAGCGACTTCCTTGCGCCGTTCGACAAGATCGGGAACATCAGAAAGCCCATCATCGCCGCGGTGGGGGGCTATGCGCTAGGCGGCGGCTGCGAGCTCGCCATGAGTTGCGACATCATCCTCGCCGCCGATACCGCCGTGTTCGGCCAGCCCGAGATCAACCTCGGCATCATGCCGGGCGCCGGCGGCACACAACGTCTGACGCGGGCGGTGGGGAAGGCCAAGGCCATGGAGCTTTGTCTCACGGGCCGGATGATGAAGGCGGAGGAAGCTGAGCGGGCGAACCTGGTCAGCCGGGTCATCCCGGCGGACGAGCTGCTCGAAGAGGCCATGAAGGTCGCCGACAAAATCGCCAACCTGTCCCAGCACGCCGTGATGATGATCAAGGAGGCGATCAACCGGGGCTTTGCCACGACGCTCGCCGAGGGCACCCGCTTCGAACGCGGCCAGTTCTACTCGCTGTTCGCCACCGAGGACCAAAAAGAGGGCATGGCGGCCTTCATCGAGAAGCGGACGCCCGCGTTCAAGAACCGCTAGGGTTCGGCGCCAGCGGGCCCTGCGGGCATGGCAGGCGCGCTGTCGGCCGGTGCCGAGGGCGATACGGGCATCGCCGCGGCGGCCTCGCCGCCGGACCTCCTGAACACGGACGGATCGCTGATAACCTCCGGATCTGCCCGCCTCGCCGCTTCGGCGAGCCCGCCCAACGCGGCTTCGATTTTCTGTCTGTCTTCGGATTTGGGATTGAGCGCCAGCGCGGTCTGATAGTCCGCTCTCGCGCTCTCCAGATCACCCCGATGCCGCATGAGCTCCGCCCGGTTCCAGTATGGATAGTAGTTGTCGGGATCGAGCTGGATCGCGCGGCTGAAGTCGGCGAAGCCCTGAATGAGGTCGCCGCCGATCATGCGTAGATAGCCCCGGTCGTTGTACAGATAGGCGAGATTGGCGCCACTGAATTTCCCGGACTCGATGGCACGGTCGCAGGCCGCGATGGCCGCTTCGCCCGACCTGGTTTCGCAAGCCTCGTAGTCGGGGTCGGACTTCTCGACCTCTGCAAGCGCATCCTTCAGCTTCGCCTTCAGCGAATCGTCCGGGTCCAAGGCCAGGGCCTTCTCGAAATCCTTCCTGGCACGCTCCCCCTCTCCCTTCTGATGATAAATCCAGCCTCGGCTCGCCAAGGGATCGGGCTTATTGGGATTGAGCGCGAGCGCGCGGTCGTAGTCGGCAAGCGCTTCGTCGTACTGCCCCGTGTCCCGATAGATGTTGCCGCGGTTGTTGAAGGCCATCACGAGCCGCGGGTCGAGCCTGATCGCCTCCCCATAGTCGGAGAGCGCCCCGGGGAGGTCATCCTTGAGATGCCGCTGGTAGCCCCGCATCGCATAGAGGTCGGCCGCCTTGGCACCCTCGAAGGCTCCGGATGCGATCGCTTCGTTGCAGCCTTTCAGCGCGATCTCGCCTTCGAGGTTGAGGCAGGCGTGATGGTTGAAGGTCTGGTCGCCGGCGGGACTCCAGAGCCACAGGATACCGACAGCGACTGCGGCGAGGGCGGTGGCGGCGCCGATGCCAAGCACAAGCGGCGATGCCAACCGCCGTGCGGGCTTCGGTATCGGGTTCGCGGAAGGCTCAATTCCTTCTTCGTCCCCGAGGAGCCCCGCCAGGCGGTCGATGTGAGCATCGAGCTTCCCGGCATACGCATCGATCCATTGCGTGCTCGAGATGAAGAACTCGAGGGACGGCGATGGCACGACATTCTCGATGCGGATCGGGAAAACCGGCTTGTTCTTGCTGACGGCGCGTTCGATCTCGCGCGCCACGAAGGCAGACTCGTTGCTCGCCTTCGAGAGCACGAGGATCAGACAGCGAGCGCTCTCGATGCCCCGGATGATCTCGTCGCCATAGGAACGGCCCGGCCTGACGTTGCGCGGCGCGATCCAGCATTTGAAGCCGCGGGCTTCGAGACCGTCCGCAATCTCTTCGGCAGCGTCCTTGTCGGCTTGGGAATAGCTGACGAAGGCCGCGTAGGAGTCGGAGCGCTTTGTCCCTTTGGCAGCCAACGCGGAGACCTTTTTGATCTTCCCTTGGCGATCATGGCCGTCCGATGGGCCGTGTCAATCGCCCCCCGAGCCGTTCGGGGCCTCCCTGCCAGTTGACGCTTTGGGGGCCGCTCGCTATAGAGCAGCTCAAATTTCGCGTTCTTGCCGCAATTTCCGCGTGCTTTTCCGCGAACCGAAATCCGCCTCAAGGACCCTACACATGGCCAATACGAAGTCGGCGAAGAAAGCCGTTCGCCAGATCACCCGCCGTACCGCCGTCAACAAGGCGCGGCGCAGCCACATGCGCAGCTCGATCCGCAAGGTCGAGGAAGCCATCGCGACCGGCAACAAGGAGGCCGCCCAGGCCGCCCTGAGAGAGGCCGAGCCGGTCATGGCGCGCACCGCCCAGAAGGGCATCCTTCATCGCCGTGCCGCGTCCCGCAAGGTCTCGCGGCTCTCCAAGCGCGTCGTCGCTATGGGTGCGTAACAGCGCCAATTCGGGTGCATGGCTGCGCGATAATGGGTGTTTAGGAACGCCTCCTAAGTGCGTGCAGAGAACCCCCCTGCTCTATCCTTCTCGAAGTTTGTTGCCTTTGCGCCACAGCGTTGCGCGGAAGCGCTGACCTGCGCGCGGGCGCGCCATGTCAATTCTACGACTATATCAATCGCTTGAGGTGCGGCGGGCCCGGCGGCGGCGGAGAGTTTTCCACCGGCTACCCCCTGGGAAAAAAAAATTGCGGCAACGCATGGGGCAAAAGTCCCGATTTCGTCGCGATTTCCTCCCAAACGCGGTCGATTCACGCTTTCGACACAGAGGCTTGGGCGCGGGCACTCGTAGAACCGCTTACTGGTCAATACTACCATTTGCACCCCCTTCGTTCGCTTGATTGGCCGGGTTTGCGTGTGTATAGTCTGGTTAACCGAGCGGGGAAGTCCCCTCCTTACAATTGAGTATCTTGCCCTTGGCTGTTGCCAGGACAGGTTTTCTTTGTCTTCGCAGTAAGGAGGGATGAACTTCTTGTGGAATTCTTATGCGTAAGCTGTGAATATTGCGGGTGTAAATTGCGTCAAGTCACCATGTATTGTCGTCAGCCCGGAAACTGTTCTTATACGGTGCTGACTTTTTTGGGGGAGGAGGCTCGATCTTGGGCGCGCACTCCGATGAAAACGCGGTCGATGAGGTCGATGTGGCAACGGCCTGGAAGGGCCTTCAGGCGAACCCTCGAGCGCAACTTGTCGATGTGCGAACCCGCGCGGAGTGGACCTATGTAGGGATTCCCGATCTCGGGCCTTTGGGCAAACGGACTGTCCTCGTGGAGTGGCAGACCTTTCCCGATCAGTCCGTGGATCCGCGCTTTGCCGAACGCCTTGCCAACGAGTTGGAGGCGCTCGGTGTCCAGTCAGACGACGACCTGTTCTTCATTTGCCGTTCGGGAAGCCGGAGCCTGGCCGCGGCCAGGGCAATGGCGGCGGCGGGGTATGGCGCTTGTCATAACGTCTCGGAAGGGTTCGAAGGCCCGCTCGACGACGCGCGACACCGCGGCACCCTACAAGGTTGGAAAGCGATCGGACTGCCCTGGCAGCAAGGTTAGGGGTCCGGTCGATGGGACGGTTGTGGCTGTCCGCGTCTATATCAGTTGGCTGCTCAGGTTGATGCGTGCGGTGCGTAATGGCGCGACAAAAAATGAATAGGAAAGAAAAACACCGTGGCAGAGGCACAGGCACGGGCTCCACACGCAGAGCCCCAGCAAGAGGAGCAGTGCGCGCCGAGCAGCGCTTGGGCGCGGGTAAAATCGCGGTTGCGCGGGGAACTGGGCGAGGACGTCTACGCAAGTTGGTTTAGGGGCGTGGAGATTGAAGAGGTGGACGGCGGCATCGTCCATCTCAGCGTGGCCACGCGTTTTTTACGGAACTGGCTCAAAACGCATTACTACGACTCCGTCTTGAAGCAGGCGCAAGGCGAGTGGCCAAGCGCCGAGCGGGTCGAATTCACCGTGCGGCAGCCGCACTTCACCGACGAGCCGCCCAAGGAAACGCCTTGCGCGCGTCAAGCTCCATCGCCGGCGGCGACCGACCGGGCGCAGCTGCCCATGCCGCTGCGTACGGGCTATGAAGGTTTCGAGGGGTCGCCTCTCGATCCGCGCTTGAGCTTCGCAAGCTTTGTCGTGGGCAACTCGAACAAGCTGGCGCACGCCGCGGCGAAGCAAGTGGCCCATGCCTCGTCGAGCCCGCAGTCTCCGTTCAACCCGTTGTTCCTGCATGGAAATGTCGGGTTGGGGAAGACGCATCTCCTCCACGCGATCGCCTGGGAGGTGAAGCAGCAGAACCCCGAAGCCGAGGTGCTCTATCTCACGGCCGAGCGGTTCATGTCCGGCTTCGTGCAGGCCTTGCGCGCCCGGGATGCGCTTGCCTTCAAGGAGAAGCTTCGCAACATCGACATTCTTCTGATCGACGACATGGAATTCCTGCAAGGTCCGACCATCCAGCAGGAGTTCTGCCACACGCTGAATTCGCTGATCGACGGCGGCCGGCAGGTGGTGGTCGCCGCCGACCGCGCCCCAACGCATCTCGACAAGCTCGACATGCGTATGCGCTCGAGGCTCGGCGGCGGGCTCGTGGCCGAAATGAAGACCATGGACTACGAGCTGCGTCACAAGATCCTGGAGAAACGCGCGCAAGAGGCCTGCGCGGAGACGGCGGGGCTCGAAGTCTCGGATACCGTCCTTGCGTTCCTGGCCGAGCGGCTGACGGAGAGCGGGCGCGAACTCGAAGGCGCGGTGCATCGTCTGAGGGCGAGCTACCAGCTCACCGACGAGCCCGTGACCATCGCCGGGGCCGAGCAGATCGTGCGCGATCTCATGCGCGGCACGGAGCCCCGCCGGGTCCGCATCGACGACATCCTGCGGACCGTGTCCAAGCATTACGGGGTCAACCGCGGCGATCTCCTGTCGGGCCGGCGTAACCGGTCGATCGTGCGGCCGCGGCAGATCGGCATGTACCTCGCCAAGCTGCTAACCTCCCGGTCGCTGCCCGAAATCGGCCGGCGCTTCGGGAACCGCGACCACACCACCGTGCTGCACGCGATCCGCAAGATCGAGCAGCTCATGACCGACGACAACCAGCTCCGCGAAGAGATCGAGCTTCTGAAGCGCCTGCTGCGCGACTAGAGGGAAAGGCGGGAGAAGCCTTGTCTGGACCAAGGCCTCTCCCGCCGCTCTTGCAAATTGCGCGGCGGCGCTGCAAGTTCGACCGGGTTTTCCACCCGCCTCGCCAAGGCCTTCACCAGGTCGCACCGGAGCCTCAAAGGGCTCTCCGGGCTAGGGATGGTCCAGCGAAAAGACGCTAGCTTTCGGGGTATCCTCCAACCATGCGCCTCACTATCGACAAGCCCGGTCTCGCGAAGGCGCTCGCCCATGTGGCCAGCGTGGTCGAGCGGCGCAACACCATTCCCATCCTGTCGAACGTGCTGCTCACGGTCGGCTCGAATACGCTGAAGCTCACCGCGACCGATCTCGACATGGAGCTCGTGGAGACGGTGGGCTGCACCTCCAAGGGCGACGGCGCCGTCACCGTGCCGGCGCATATGTTCTACGACATCGTGCGCAAGCTACCCGACGGCGAGATCGAGCTCAGCCGCGACGCCGAGCAGGAACGGCTCGTCATGACCAGCGGCCCGGCGCAGTTCTCGCTCCAGACGCTGCCCGCGGACGATTTCCCGGAGCTGTCGATCGAGGATCTCGGCTATGCCTTCACCCTGCCTGCCGCCGACCTCAAGCGCCTGATCGAGAAGACGCGCTTCGCCATTTCCACGGAGGAGACGCGCTATTACCTGAACGGCATCTACCTTCACCAAGCGGAAACCGACGGCAAGCAAACGTTGCGTGCGGTCGCCACGGACGGGCACCGGCTGGCGCAAGTGGAGCTGCCGCTTCCTTCGGGCGCCAAAGGCATGCCCGGGGTGATCGTGCCGCGCAAGACGGTGACGGAACTTTCCAAGCTCGTGGAGAGCGAGGATGGCGAGGTCCGCATCGAGCTGTCGCCGTCGAAGATCAAGATCTCCGACGGGCGCGTCGTGCTCACCTCGAAGCTGATCGACGGCACCTTCCCGGACTATGAGCGGGTCATCCCGCAAGGAAACGACAAGCGTCTCGAAGTGGATAACGCCAGTTTCGCCCAGGCCGTCGACCGCGTCTCGACGCTCTCCAGCGACAAAGGCCGCGCGGTGAAGCTCGCGCTCAGCGACGGCAAGTTGACATTGTCGGTGAACAACCCTGAGTCGGGCAGCGCCACGGAGGAGCTTTCCGTCGAGTACGGCTTCGATCCGCTCGAGATCGGCTTCAACGCCCGCTATCTGCTCGATATTTCGCAGCAGCTCGAAAGCGAAGCGGCCGAGTTCCTGCTCGCCGATCCGGGCTCGCCGACCATGGTGCGCGACGTGAAAGATCCGTCGGCGCTCTACGTGCTCATGCCGATGCGGGTATGAGCGCAAAGCCGCGCGAGCACGATATCGACGACGCGCAGACGTCCCGCCCCGGCCTCGAGCGGCTTGCCGTCCGCACGCTCAAGCTGACCGACTTCCGCAATTATGCGCAAGCGCGGCTCGATCTCGACGCGAGACCCGTGGTGCTCGTTGGCGACAACGGTTCGGGCAAGACCAATCTCCTCGAAGCGGTGTCCCTGCTCGGCCCGAGTCACGGCCTGCGCGGACGCCCCTACGCGGAGCTCGCGCGCAAGGACGGCGCCGGAGGATTTGCGATTGCCGCGACGGTTTCGACGCGGCTTGGCGAGGTCGAGATCGGCACCGGCTTCCTGCCCGGCACGCGCGAGGAAGGCGCGGGCCGCACGGTGCGCATCGCCGGCAAGGACCGCAGCACGGGGGCGCTCGGGGACTACGTCAAGCACGTGTTCCTGATCCCCGCCATGGACGGGCTGTTCACGGGCGCGGCCTCGGAGCGGCGACGCTTTCTCGACCGGCTTATGCTTGCGATCGATCCTAAGATGCGCACGCCGCTGTCCCGGTACGATCGGGCCATGCGCCAGCGCAACCGTCTGTTCCAGATGCGGGAATATTCGCGCGCCCTGTTCGAGGGGCTGGAGGAGCAGATGGCGGAAGCCGGCGTGGCCATCGCCGCCGCGCGGCTCGACGCGGTCGAGCGGCTGACGGCGCTCATCGAGGAGACCCAGGAGGCCCGTGGACAAGGCCCCTTTCCGCACGCGGTGCTGGCGCTCCACGGCACGCTCGAAACGGAGCTTTCGACCCGCCCGGCGACCGAGGTCGAGGACGTGTTCCGCATCCTTCTGGAAGAAGGCCGGGAGCGGGATCGTGCGGCTTCGCGTACCCTTGAAGGACCGCATCTGAGCGACCTATTAGTGGTGCATGGGCCGAAAAACGCGGCCGCCGCCCAGTGCTCCTCCGGGGAGCAAAAGGCCCTCCTTCTCGGCCTCGTGCTGGCCAAAGCCGAGCTGATCAAGACGCTCGAAGGCACCGCCCCGCTCGTCCTGCTGGACGAGGTCGCGGCGCACCTGGATGCAAGCCGCCGGGAGGCGCTTTTTGGCGAAATTCTGCGGCTTGGAGTCCAGGCCTGGATGACTGGAACAGACAGAGAACTTTTTTCGCCGATTGCGCAAGATGCCCAAATCTTGGCGGTGAATCGGGGTAGTATCGAGACGTGAATCAGGGGGGCTTTCGGAGCCCTCGGCGGAAGACCTAAAACCACCTTCAAAGACACCTCAGGGAACCATGACACCAGCTGCCAAACGCAAGGCTGAAGCCGCTGCCGATTACGGCGCCGAGTCGATCAAAGTGCTGAAGGGACTCGATGCCGTGCGCAAGCGGCCGGGCATGTATATCGGCGACACGGACGACGGCTCGGGTCTTCACCACATGGTCTACGAGGTGGTGGACAACGCCATCGACGAGGCGCTCGCGGGCTATTGCGACGCGATCAACGTGACGCTCAACGCCGACGGCTCGGTCACCGTGGAAGACAACGGCCGCGGTATTCCGACCGAGATCCACAAGGGCGAAGGCGTGTCGGCGGCCGAAGTGATCATGACGCAGCTCCATGCCGGCGGGAAGTTCGACCAGAACTCCTACAAGGTGTCGGGCGGCCTGCATGGCGTCGGCGTGTCCGTGGTGAACGCGCTGTCGAGCACGCTCGATCTCACGATCTGGCGCGACGGCAAGGAGCACCAGCTTCGCTTCGCTCATGGCGTTCCCGTGGCGCCGCTCAAAGCAACGGGCGACGCCGAAGGCAAGACCGGCACGCGCATCACCTTCGTGCCGAGCACCGAGACCTTCACCATGATCGAGTTCGACTACGCGACGCTGGAGCATCGCTTGCGCGAGCTCGCGTTTTTGAATTCCGGCGTGCGCATCATCCTATCGGATCTGCGCGGCGTCGAGCCGAAGACCGAAGAGCTGCACTACGAGGGCGGCTTGCGCGCCTTCGTGCAGTTCCTCGACCGCACCAAGCACCCGCTCATCACCGAGCCCGTGGTGGTGGAGAAGACGCAAAGCCGGATCACCGTGGAAGCCGCCTTGTGGTGGAACGACAGTTATCACGAGAACGTCCTGTGCTTCACCAACAACATCCCGCAGCGCGACGGCGGCACGCATCTGGCCGGTTTCCGCGCGGCGCTGACGCGCACGGTCAACACCTATGCCGCGGAGTCGGGCATCGCCAAGAAGGAGAAGGTGGCGCTGACCGGCGACGACGCGCGCGAGGGCCTCACCTGCGTGCTTTCGGTGAAAGTGCCGGATCCGAAATTCTCGAGCCAGACCAAGGATAAGCTCGTCTCCTCGGAAGTGCGCCCGGTGGTCGAAAGCGTGATGGCCGAGCGGCTCTCGCAATGGTTCGAGGAGAACCCGGGCGAAGCGCGCAACATCGTCCAGAAGATCGTGGAGGCCGCGGCTGCGCGCGAAGCCGCGCGCAAGGCCCGCGACCTCACCCGCCGCAAGGGCGCGCTCGACGTGGCGTCACTGCCGGGCAAGCTCGCCGACTGTCAGGAACGCGATCCCGCCAAGTCGGAGCTGTTCCTGGTCGAGGGCGATTCCGCCGGCGGAAGCGCCAAGCAGGCGCGCGACCGGGCCTTCCAGGCCGTGCTGCCTCTGCGCGGCAAGATCCTCAACGTGGAGCGCGCGCGCATCGACAAGATGCTGTCGAGCCAGGAAATCGGCACGCTGATCACCGCGCTCGGCACGGGCATCGGCGATGAGTTCGACGTGGCGAAGCTTCGCTACCACAAGATCATCATCATGACGGACGCGGACGTGGACGGCTCGCATATCCGCACGCTGCTGCTCACCTTCTTCTACCGGCAGATGCTGCCGATCATCGAGGCGGGTCATCTCTTCATCGCCCAGCCTCCGCTCTACAAGGTGAAGCGCGGCAACCAGGAGCGCTATCTCAAGGATGAAACGAGCCTCCAGGATTATCTGATCGGCGAGGGTCTCGAAGACGCCGTGCTCCTGACCGGCGACAATGCCGCGCGGGGCGGCGGGGACTTGCGCGACATCGTCAATCAGGCGCGCAAGATCACGAGCATCCTGAGCGGTCTGCACAGCCGCTACCCGCGCTTCATCATCGAGCAAGCGGCCATCGCCGGGGCGCTTGCCCCGAAATTCCTCAAAGACGCCAAGGAAGCCCAAGAGGCGGCCGCCTATATCGCCAGGCGGCTCGACATGCTGTCGGAGGAGACCGAGCAGGGCTGGCACGGCGAGGCGTTGCCCGAGGGCGGGCTTCGCTTCTGGCGGGAGCTGCGCGGCGTGATGGAATCCCATCTGATCGACGGGCCGTTCATCGCCTCCGCCGACGCGCTCAAGCTCGACCAGTACGCGGGGCACCTGCAAGAGGTCTATGCCAAGCCCGCCACCTTGAAGCGCAAGGAGACGCGCCTCTTCGTCTACGGGCCGTCCGACCTCCTGAGCGCGGTGATGGAGACCGGCCAGAAGGGTCTGTCGCTCCAGCGCTACAAGGGTCTCGGAGAAATGAACCCCGATCAGCTGTGGGCGACCACGCTCGATGTGGAGAGCCGCACCATCTTGCAAGTGAAGATCAAGGAAGGCGAGGACGCCGACGACATCTTCTCCCGGCTGATGGGCGACGTGGTGGAGCCCCGGCGCGAGTTCATCCAGGACAACGCGCTGCAGGTCGCAAATCTGGACGTGTAGCGCCCCGCCGCCACATCCTTAACGCCATGGCAAGGCGCGGCCCTTAAGGTTTCCACGCAAACAGCCTTGCGATTCTCTCCTTTCGGCGGCGAGTGTCGTTTTCCGTGTGTTTTCTTGGCGTGAGTTGACATGAGCGGCGCGAAGCGCAGGCCCAAACCTCAAGGCGCAGGCCGCCGGCGCGTGGCGCCGAAGCCGCTTTCGCGGCGCAGGGCGCCCTCGAAGCGCCGCCCGCAACGAAAGCGCGCGAGCGCCTGGCTGCGCCTCAAGCGCGCCGCCCGGCGCCATCCTTACGTCTTCAAGGCCTTGCGCTTCGGCATGCTGGCCGCGATCTGGGGCACGATCGTGCTCGGCGGCGCGGTGGTTTACTTCATCTCGCGGGTGCCGGACCCGCTGCTCGCCACGCTCGACAACCGGCCGCCCAATGTCACCATTGTCGCCGCCGACGGCGCGGTGCTCGCCGAGCGGGGCTTACGCCGGGGCCATATCCGCGTCGACGTGCTGCCCGACCACCTCATCAAGGCGGTGATGGCGACGGAGGACCGGCGGTTCTACGCGCATTTCGGCATCGATCCCTTGGGTCTGGCGCGCGCCAGCTATCGCAATTTCCGCGCCGGCACCGTGGTCGAGGGCGGCTCGACCATCACGCAGCAGCTCGCCAAGAATCTGTTCCTCAGACCTGAGCGCACGATGGTGCGCAAGCTCGAAGAGCTGGTCTACGCGGTGTGGCTGGAGCAGCGCTTCACCAAGGACGAGATCCTCGAACTGTATCTCAACCGTGTCTATTTCGGCGGCGGCACGTACGGCGTGGAGGCGGCGGCCCGGCACTATTTCGGCAGGTCGGCGCGCGACGTCTCCCTGCCCCAATCGGCGATGCTCGCAGGCCTGCTGAAGGCGCCGTCGCGCTACGCGCCGACGCGCAGCGTCAAAGCCGCCAGCGCCCGGGCCGAGGTCGTGCTCGACAACATGGTGGATGCGGGTTTCCTCACCGAGAAGCAAGCCAGCGCCGCGGGACACGAGCCCTTGGAGCTCCGCGCCAAGGGCGACGACACCGGCTATCCTTACGCGGTCGACTGGGTGGCGGAGCTCCTGCCCGAATATGTGGGCGAGCATGACGGCGCGCTGATCGTCGACACGACGATCGATGCGCGGCTCCAGCGCTCCAGCCAAGAGCAGCTCCGCAAGCTGCTCGACGGTGAAGGCCGCGCGCTGCACGCGAGCGAAGGCGCCGTGGTGGTGCTCGACCCCGCGACCGGCGCGGTGAAAGCCTTGGTCGGCGGCCGCTCCTACAAAGCGAGCCCCTACGACCGGGCGCTGAAGGCCCGCCGCCAGCCGGGTTCGGCTTTCAAGCCGTTCGTCTATCTGACGGCTCTGGAAGCGGGCTATTCGCCGGATTCGATCGCCTATGACGGGCCGGTCAATATCGGCGGCTGGCAGCCGAAGAATTACACCAACGACTACAAGGGCAAGGTCACGCTGCGTTATAGCATGGCCCATTCGCTCAACACCGTGGCCGTCAGGCTCACGTCGCAGGTGGGAGCTCAGCGCGTGATGCAGACGGCTCAGCGCCTCGGCATCGGTTCGGAGCTGCATGCCCAGCCCTCGATCGCGCTCGGCACTGGCGAAGTGACGCTGCTGGAACTCGCGGGCGCCTATGCGCCATTTGCCAATGGGGGCATGCGCGTCTTGCCCCATGTGATTACCCGCATCCGCAACGGTGACGGCAAGGTGCTGTATCAGCGCCGCAAATCGGCCACCGGTCAGGTGGTGGCGCTCCACAACGTGGGCGCCATGAACGACATGCTGAATTCGGCGCTGGTGCGCGGCACCGGCAAGCGCGCGGCGATTCCCGGCCACGTGGCCGGCGGCAAGACCGGCACGACGCAGAACTCGCGCGATGCCTGGTTCGTCGGCTATACGGCCCATTACGTGGCAGGCGTGTGGATCGGCAATGACGACAACACGCGCATGAAGAAGGTCACGGGCGGCACGCTGCCGGCCTCGCTGTGGCACGACATCATGGTCTATGCGCATCAGGACAAGGCGCCGTTGCCGCTGCCTGGCACGCGTGGGCCCAGGCCCAACCAAGACGCCATCGCCGCCCGGCTGCCCTTCGGCGTCCAGGCCGACACCATCAAGAGCACCAGCCAAGACCGGCCGTTCTATCAGCGCGTCTTCGGCTTTTTCGGCGGCGGCTAATTCCCTATTCGATGCTGGCGGTGGGAGACACGCCTTGCGAGGGCTGGGACAGGCCCTCGGCCCCGTAGGCATGCAGGCTGGAACCGTGCTTGTGCAGCCAGGCCCTCGCCTCCTCGTGCCGCGGCATGGTGCGCGCCACCAGGGCCCAGAAGCGCGGGCCGTGGTTCATATGGCCGAGGTGAGCCACCTCGTGCGCCGCCAGATAGTCGAGCACGAACGGCGGCGCCAGCACCAGCCGCCAGGAGAAAGACAGCGCACCGGACGTGGAGCATGAGCCCCAGCGCGTGGTCTGGTCGCGGACGAAGATGCGCTTCGGCTTCAGGTTCAGACGCTTCGCGTGCAGATCCACCCGCAGCTTGAGGTCGAAATGGGCCTGGCGCTTCAGCCAATCGAGCAGGCGGCGCGGCGCGTGCTCGCTCTCGCCGGAGACATGGAGACGCGGCAGGCGCCTCTTGGCCACGCGTGCGCCGGCCGGCCAAGCCGGGGCGATCTTCGCGTCTTCGGGCTCCTCGACCCACACCACCCCACGGCGGCGCACGGAGCCCTCGAAGCGCAGGACATGTGCTAGGCCTCGCAGGGGAATGATTGCGCCTTCGGTGAAGGGAACGGGCTCGGGCAGGCCCGCCACACGCTCCTTCAGCCAGTCCAAATGGCGCGAGAGAAACTCGTCCGCCTCGGCGAAGCTCGAATAGGCCGGCATGGTCAGAACGGCGCCCCGGCGGGCTTCGCTGACCTGAAGACTGAAGCGGCGCGCACGGATGCTCCGCCGGAGCAGCATGGGGATGTCCAAGCCCCTGATTTTGACTTCTATGGTCTCGCCCCGCCCGAGGTTGAGCCGCTTCAGCATGCCAAGCTCCCTACTGCTACACTTGGTTGGCCACCGAATCTGAGAGACCCAGCGTAGCACACGGGTTCGCGGGAACGCTCGCCTGTGGTTTAGGCAACCCGGGCCAAAGCGCGCTTGAACACGCTTCTAGGGCGCTGTTGGGCTCTGATAAAACCCCGGATTTTCGGCAAAATTTCGCCCCGGAAGCGCGAACCATTAAAAACGCCGTAGTGGCCGACGTCAGGCTGCAAATGGTGTTCGCGCATGCCTTCGGGGAGGTTTTTGCACAATGTTTGGGCAGCTCGGGTCTGGCCGATCCCGGAGATATCGTCCTTCTCGCCCTCGACCGTCATCAGGGCCACCCGATGGACCTTGGAGGGGTCCACGGGCGTGCCCCGATGGTGCATTTCGCCCTTGGAGAGCCTGTGTTCCAGGAACACGGTCTCGATGGTCTGGAGATAGTACTCGCCCGTGAGATCCATCACCGCCAGGAACTCGTCGTAGAACTCCCGGTGCTTGTCGGCAGAATCGCCATCGCCGCGAATAAGATTGTGGAACAGATCACGGTGGGCATGCAGGTGCCGGTCGATATTCATGCCCATGAAGCCCGAGAGCTGAAGGAACCCCGGATAGACGAGACGCATCATGCCGGGATAGGGCCACGGCACTTGCGTGATGACATTGCGGCGGAACCAGCTCAAAGGCTTGGTCACGGCGAAGCGATTGACGGCCGTCGGGCTTTCGCGCGCGTCGATCGGACCCGCCATCAGGATCATGGAGCGCGGCGCGGCGCGGTCGCGCCTCGCCGCCATCAGCGACACGGCGGCGAACACCGGCACGGTCGGCTGACAGACGGCCATGACATGCACGTCACCGCCAAAGAACTCTAGGAATTCAGTGATGTAGTCGATGTAAACGTCGAGATCGAAAGGGCCGGCTGCGCGCGGCACGAAGCGCGCATCATGCCATTCGGTGACGTAGACATCGTGATCTGGCAACAGGTCGCGAACGGTGCCGCGCAGCAGGGTCGCGAAATGCCCCGCCATTGGCGCCACCACCAGAACCTTCGGATCTTTCTTGGTCCGCGTCGCCGGCAGGTCGCGCTCGAAATGAACGAGATCGCAGAAAGGCTTCGACAGAACGGTGCGCGCAGCGACCGCGGCCGGCGTGCCGTCTACCTCCACCGTGTCGATGTCCCAGGTCGGCTTGCGATAGCGGCGCGTGGAGCGCTCGAACAATTCGAGCGCGGCCGCGGCGCCGCGGCCCAGCGCCGTGTGGGAAGCCGGGTTCAGCGGATTGCGCCACAGGAGACGGTAGGCCTCCGCCGTGGCCCGGGCCGGATGCAACGCGGCCTGGTTCAGTTCGTAGAGGTGGTACAGCATTAATGAGCCCTCCGACTCAGCAGCATTCTAATGCTGCATCGCAAGATGAGATGGTGATTCTATGCTGCAGTGCAATGACAGATGGCCGCAGGGCGCATCCGCCGCGCGTCAAAGATAACGGCGCAGTGTTTCAGCCATTTTGTCGGGGGGTGTGCCGTAAGGAACGTGCGTAATAAATTTGCCGTCGGGGCCCATAAGGTAAACGAGCGCCGAGTGGTCGATGCTGTAATTGTCGCCCATGCTCTCGTCCTGAAACTTTTGATAGCTCACCCGGTAGGCTTTCGCCGCTTTTGCGATTTGCTCCGGCGAGCCAGTGAGCCCGACGAATTCGTCGCCGAAATTCGCCACGTATGCAGAGACCGCTTCGGGCGTATCGCGCTCGGGATCGAGCGTGATGAAGATCGGCACGACCTCGTCCGCGTCCGCTCCCAATTCATCCAACGCCGCGCTCATGACCTGGAGCTCGGCGGGGCAAATGTCGGGACAGTGCGTAAAGCCGAAGAACACGAGCATGTGACGCCCGCGAAAGTCTTGGTCAGTGACGGTCTTGCCATCCTTGCCGACAAGCTCGAACGGACCGCCGATCAACGCGGTGCCACTCGTCACCACGCGCTTCTGCTGCATGTCCGTGTTGAAGATCAACGCAGCCATGCCGATTAGTGAGCCTAGCAGAAAACCGCCGACAATCACCAAGAGCCAACGTCGTCGCATCGTCCTCACTCACCAAGCTGCAGCAGCGTGCCGTTCTTCCGCGCACTGCGGAGAAACCAACTGAACGTGGCATAACCGGCGGCCAGATAGACCGTGTTCAGGCCAAGCGCCCACAAGAGATCCGTCGGGTCGAAGGTGTGATCCAAGAGAATCGCGCGCATGCCCTCGAAGACATGCGTCGGCGGGAGCGCGAGTGCAACCGGCTGTAGCCATTCGGGTAGTACCGAGACGGGATAATAAACGCAGGTAAGCGGCAGCAGCAGGAAGGCCAGCGACCAGGCCAGTTCCTCGGCGCCCAGTCCGTAGCGCAGGATGACGCCTGCGGCGATCAGGCCAAGCGACCAGCTCGTGAGCACCAGCACGAAGAAGAAGGCGACCAGCGCGAGCCCGAGATCGAGCAGATTGAAGCCGAAGAAAAAGAATGCGGCGATAGCGACCGGCACCATGCTGACGGCGAGCCTGATGATGCTCCACAGGCTGAGTGCAGCCACAAGCTCGTATGGCCGCAACGGGCTTGTCAGCAGATTGCCGAGATTCCGCGACCACATCTCCTCGATGAATGTGGTGGAGAAGCCGATCTTGGAGCGGAACAAGATGTCCCACAGCAGCACGGCGCCGATCAGCACGCCTGCGGCCTGGGCGTACGGGTTGTCCGTGCCGGCGAGATATTTCTGAAGAAAACCCCAGGTCAGCATCTGGAGGAACGGCCAGTAGATCAGCTCCACCAGCCGCACGCCGGAACTACGCAGGAGATACATGTAGCGCCGCACGAGCGCCGCGATGCGGCGCAGCGAGGCCGACACGCCGTTCGGCGGCAGGAGCACGGGCTCCACGCGGGGCATGGCTTGCGGCGAGTTCACGACGCTTTCCGGTCCGGCTCGGCCGGGAGTTTTTGCGCCGTGCGTCCGCGCACCACATCGAGGAACACGTCTTCCAGCGTCTCGCGTCCGTAGTTCTCGATCAGCGCGCGCGGCGTCTCGTCCTCGATGATGCGGCCCGCCTGTAGCACGATCACCCGGTCGGCGAGACGTTCCACCTCGGCCATGTTGTGCGAGGCGATCAGGAGCGTGGCATTACGCTCGCGCGCATAGTCTTTCAGCTTGCGGCGAATCCAATCGGCGGTGTCGGGATCAAGCGAGGCCGTCGGCTCGTCGAGCAAGAGCAGCTCTGGCGCGTTGAGCAGCGCCTTGGCGAGACCGACGCGCGTTTTCTGTCCGGCGGAGAGCTTTCCCGTCGGCCGGTCGAGCAGCATATCGACCTGCAAATGCGCGGCGACGCTGGCGATGCGCTCACCCGCGTTGGCGATGCCGTAAAGGCCCGCATAAACAGTGAGGTTCTCTTTCACGGTGAGGCGCGCCGGCAGATCCACGTAAGGGCTCTGGAAGTTGATGCGCTGGGCCACGTCATAGCGATTGCGGCTCATATCGGCGCCGAACACGCGCACCTCGCCCGCGCTCGGCTCGATCAGCCCCAGCAGCATGGCAATGGTCGTGGTCTTGCCGGCGCCGTTGCCCCCGAGCAGCGCCACCGTCGTCCCGGCCTCGATGGTAAAACTGATGTGATCGACGGCCGTGACGGCGCCGTAGCGCTTGACGAGGTCGCGCACGACGACGGGCGCTTGCGCGAAATCGCTGCCGCCAGTCCCGTCTCCGACAAAATTTCGAGCCGCCTCAACCATTTCCTTGCGCTGCGCGCCTGCTTTGTCCGAATTATGGCTCACCGCCAACGTGCTAGGGTTCACCTATGGCCGTACTCGACAATAGTCAAACCGCCCCGGAGGCATCCGTGCCGGAATGGCTGCGTGCCGGCGACAGCCGCTTGCGCCTCCAGACCATCGTGCGCTTGCGCTGGCTCGCGGTGCTCGGCCAGAGCCTCACAGTCGTGGGCGCGTATTGGGTGCTCGGCATGGACTTGCCGATCGGCGGGTGTTTCGCGGTCATCGCGCTGTCCGCCTGGCTCAACGTGGCTTTGCGCATTCGCTTCCCCGCGAGCCAGCGGCTGCGCAGCAATTCTGCCTTCATCCTGTTGGGCTACGACATTATCCAACTTGCGGCGCTGCTCTACCTCACCGGCGGACTAGAGAACCCGTTTGCGTTTCTCATGATCGCGCCGGTCACCGTGTCTGCCTCCACCCTTCCCTTGCGGATTACGGTTGCGCTCGGTCTGCTCGCCATCGGTGCGGCGAGCGTGCTCACCACCTTCCATTACCCGCTTCCCTGGTTTCACGATTCTCAGCTCAATCTGCCGATGCCCTATGTGTTCGGCGTGTGGGCCGCTGTGGTCTCCGGCATCCTCTTTATCGGCTTTTACTCTTGGCGGACGGCGGAAGAAGGACGGCGCATGGCCGAGGCTCTGGCCGCCGCCGAAATGGTACTGGCGCGCGAGCAGAAGCTTTCCGCGCTCGATGGGATGGCCGCAGCCGCGGCGCACGGCCTGGGCACGCCTCTCGCCACCATCGCCGTCGTCACCAAGGAGCTCTTGCGCGACGCCGACGAGGCGGACCGTCATTACGAGGACCTGCTTCTTTTGCGCGCGCAGGCCGAGCGCTGCCGCGAAATCCTGAAGGAGCTTGCGGGGCGCGGCGAGGAACTCGACATCATCGTCTCGCGAATGCCCGTCAGTCATCTAATCGAGGAGGTTGTCGAGCCGCACCGCCTACTTGGCGTTCCCATCGAGGTGGAGATCGGACCGCGTGACGGGTTGGAGCCGGGCAGCGCCGCCGCCCGCGAGCCGGTGACACAGCGTAATCCCGGCGTGATCTACGGTCTCGGCAATCTCGTGGAGAACGCCATCGACTTCGCGTCCCACACGGTCGAGGTCGACGCCTCCTGGACCCAAGACGAGGTGCGGTTCGTCATCGCCGATGACGGCGAGGGTTTTCCGCCGAACGTGCTGGAACAGCTCGGCGAGCCGTTTGTCACCACCCGGCCGGGAAAGTGGGGCGAGGAGCAACCGGACGAGCATATCGGCATGGGGCTCGGCTTCTTCATCGCCAAGACCCTGCTCGAGCGCTCCGGCGCCCGGCTCGAGCTGGCCAACCGGGCCGAGCCGCAGGCCGGGGCCGTGGTGACCGTGATCTGGCCACGCGCCAAGTTCGAGAAGGCGCCAGGCGATACGGGGCTCGGACCGGCGTCTTTTCTCTGATTTTGGGTTTCGCCGCGGGTTTTAGGGTGTCTTGGGACCGAAACTTGCCAGTTTTTCCCGGATTTCGTTCACTTTGATCGACGGTTGCACCCCGCCAAGACTTGCCTCACCAAGCGAAAGCCCCTACCTACACCCACAATAATTTCACAAAGACTCTTGGGAGGTTACGTCTGGGTTGGGCTCGCTAGTCACGACAAGGAGCTCAACAATGGACGTCCAGCCGGTCTCGACCATGTCACAGGACCTCAGCCCGCCGCCGCCGGACAACACCCTTTTGATTGTCGACGACGATCGCGCATTTCTGCAGCGTCTCGCCCGCGCCATGGAAGCGCGCGGATTCGAGGTCGACGCGGCCGCATCGGTCGAAGAGGGCCTCGGCATGCTCAAGCGCCGCCCGCCGGCATTCGCCGTGGTGGATATGCGCCTCGACGACGGCAACGGCATCGACGTGATCGCCACGCTGAAGGAGCTGCGGCCCGATTCGCGCGCCGTCGTGCTCACCGGCTACGGCAATATCGCCACCGCGGTGACCGCCGTGAAGATCGGCGCCGTGGATTACCTGGCGAAACCCGCGGACGCGGACGACGTCTACAATGCGCTTGTTGCCTCTGATGACGACAAGGCGCCGCCGCCGGAGAATCCGATGTCGGCCGACCGCGTGCGCTGGGAGCACATCCAGCGCGTTTATGAGCTTTGCAATCGCAACGTCTCGGAGACGGCCCGGCGCCTCAACATGCACCGGCGCACGCTGCAGCGCATTCTCGCCAAGCGCGCGCCGAAATAGGCAGCTTCTCTATTCGAGGCTCGTCATGCACGGCCATGACAAATATAGAGAGAGTGTCAGCTCTCGAAACCACAACCGGGATCGAGATGATGTTGAAGGCGCAGCGCCGCAGCGCGTGCGAAGCATAGCATCATGGCCTTGCGTCTGGCCGCGCTGAGCCGATCCTCGGCCGGCTCGCGCACCAGTTCGGCGCCGTAACGGTCGGCGAGGATGAGCCCCGCCTCTTCCGGAATGACCTCGCACGGAAAGTCGGCGGCCACGGCGAAATAGAGCCGGTCGCAATAGTCGAGATAGTCGTGCCATTTGCCGTCCGTGCGGTAGTCGATCAGGCACGACTTGATCTCGACGATATAAATGTCTCCCGACGGCGATAGGCCCACCACGTCCGCGCGCCGCCCATTGGCAAGAGGCAACTCACATACAATCGAATAGCCGAGAGCACGAAAGCTGCGGCAAACGCCGCGCTGAAGCGCCGCGGCGGCTTGCGATTGGCGGCCGTCGAGCCAAACTAACGTGTCTTGTTGGGTGTCGCGCACGGAAGGGCTTCTCTTTAGAATCAAACAATCGTCACGGAATTGTGCATGGTTGCTCGTTTCCTGAGCCGGAACAAGCTGCTAAATGGCGCGTTGCGAGTCAGGTCCCCGAGCCCCCACGGGAGGAAACATGAGCCTGAGCCATACCGTTCTCGCCGAGCCCCGGCGGGAAGCTTCCACCAAACGGTCTTTCCTGCACGACCGCCTGATGGCGACGCGGCGCCTATCGCTCCGGTTGGCGGAGCCATTGAGCGACGAGGATCAAGTCGTCCAGGCGATGGACGATGCGAGCCCCACCAAATGGCATCTCGCGCACACGACGTGGTTTTTCGAGGCGTTCGTGCTGCCGCGCTTCATGCCCGGCTACCGGCTGTTCGACGAAAGTTTCGAATATTGCTTCAACTCCTATTACGAGAGCGTCGGCCCGCGGCATCCGCGCCCAAAGCGCGGATTGCTTACGCGTCCCTCGACGGAAGCCGTGCGCGCCTACCGCGCCCATGTGGACGACGCGCTCGATGAATTTTTGGCGCAGGGCCTGCCGCCCGAGGCGGAGGCATTCATCGAGCTCGGCATCAATCACGAGCAGCAGCATCAAGAATTGCTGCTCACCGATATCTTGAGCCTGTTTTCGGCCGGCCCGCTGAAGCTCGCCTATCGCGAGGCCGACCCCGGCGTGTCAACCCATGCGTCCGTGCCGCTCGCGTTCACGACTTTCGACGGCGGCATCTACGAGGTCGGCCATGATGGAAACGGCTTCGCCTACGACAACGAAGGGCCACGGCACGAGCAATTGATACGGCCGTTCAAACTCGCCAATCGCTGCGTCACCAACGCTGAGTGGATCGAGTTCATCAAGGACGGCGGGTACGAAACCGCCACGCTGTGGCTTGCCGACGGCTGGAATACGGTCAACGCGCAAGACTGGCGCGGCCCTCTTTATTTCGAGGAGGCCGAAGGCGGTTACATGCAGATGAGCCTACTCGGCTATCGCCCGGTGGACCCGGCGGCGCCCGTCACCCATGTGAGCTTCTTCGAGGCCGACGCCTTCGCGCGCTGGGCCGGCTACCGGCTTCCTTCCGAATTCGAGTGGGAGGTCGCCGCGGTGGGACGTCCCGTCGAGGGACGCGATCTCGGCGCCGATCATTTGCGGCCCCGGCCCGCGGACGCCGGCGACGGCCTCCGCCAAATGTTCGGCGATGTGTGGGAGTGGACGGCGAGCGCCTATCTTCCCTACCCAGGCTTCAAGGCCGCGCCCGGCGCCGTCGGCGAGTACAACGGCAAGTTCATGTGCAACCAGTTCGTGCTCAAGGGCGGCTCCTGCGCCACGCCTCAAGGGCATGTCCGACGGACCTATCGCAACTTCTTCTATCCCCATCAACGCTGGCAATTTACCGGCTTGCGTCTCGCGGCGGACGCGTAATGGCGAGCGACATCTCCACTTCGCTGGCCGAGGGCCGGACCTCCGGCTCGGCAAGCAAGTCCTCGCGGCGCACGGCCGAAATTGCGGAGTTCGCGGAAGCGGTCCTGCATGGCCTGAGCAAACGTCCGCGCAGCATCCCCTCACGCTTCCTTTACGACGCGACCGGCTCGGCGCTGTTCGAGGACATCACCCGGGTCGACGCGTACTACCCGACGCGCACCGAGACCGCGCTGCTCGACGCCTATGGCGGTGAGATCGCCGCGCTGGCGGGCGACGTGGAGACCCTCGTGGAGTTCGGCTCGGGCTCCAGCCGTAAGACGAGCCTTCTCATCGAGGCGCTCGCCGGGCTCGACACCTACATCCCCATCGATGTCTCGGAGTCCTTCCTGGCGGACGCGGCCAAGCGCCTCGAAGCCAAACATCCCGGGCTGAACGTCAAGCCCCTGGTCGGCGACTTCATGCGCACGCGCAACCTCGCCGGCGCGCCGCGAGGCGAGAGGCTCGGATTCTTCTCCGGCTCGACGATCGGCAATCTGACGCACGAGGAGGCGAAGGCGTTCCTCGAGAACGCGGCCGAGCTGCTAGGCACGGGCAGCACATTCCTCATCGGCGTCGACCTGAAGAAGAGCCTCGATATCCTGTTGCCCGCCTATGACGACGAGGAAGGCGTCACCGCAGCCTTCAGTCTCAATCTGCTGGCGCGCATCAACCGGGAGCTCGACGGCGATTTCGACACGACCGGCTTTGCGCATACGGCCCTCTACAACGATGAGAAAGGCCGCATCGAGATTTATCTCCAAAGCCTCACGGACCAGGATGTCCGTGTCCTGGGACGCAGCTTCTCCTTCGCGAAGGGCGAGCGCATCCACACCGAGAACTCTCACAAATATTCTGTTCCGGAGTTCCAGGCGCTCGCGCAAAGCGCCGGCTGGCAACCGGTGAAGGCCTGGACCGACGCGGGCGATCTCTTCAGCCTGCACCTTTTGCGCCGCGCCTGAGCTTCGCCGGCTCACTCGTTCTGTCCGCTAGCAGACAAAATCCGTTCATCCCGGGCCCAGCCGCGCCGAATTTACTTCTTACATGGTGGCAACCTGAGCCGCCGAAATTCCCCATCATGGAGGTCCAATGCTCGACACCAAGCGCTTGCTCGATCAGTTTCTCGGTACGCCCACAGCCCGCCAATCCCTGCCGCAGACCGGCGGCCAAAGTCCGGGCGGACTGTCCGATCTCGCGCAAAGTGCCGGTGGATTCCTCGGAGGTAATCTCGGCGGGATCGGCGGCGGCGCGGTCGCCGGCGGACTTGCCGCGATCCTACTGGGCTCCAAAAGCGGCCGAAAACTCGCGGGCAATGCTGTCACGTACGGCGGAATGGCCGTTCTCGGCGCCCTCGCCTATCGCGCGTACCAAAACTATCAAGAGGGTAAAGCACCGGCCGCGTCACAAGCTTCAGCGCCCTCTGCGATCGCCGCCCTTCCCGCACCGCAGGGAACGCCATTCAATCCTTCGAATGAGGCCGAGCAGCAATCGCTTGCCCGCAATCTGCTGCGTGCCATGATTGCCGCTGCAAAGGCCGACGGCCACGTCGACGCCGCCGAACAGGCCAACATTTTCTCGCAGATGGATCAGCTCAATCTATCGGCCGAAGAGAAAGCGTTCGTCATCGACGAATTGCGGCGCCCGCTCGATATCGATGCCGTCGCGAGCGGGGTCAGTACGCCGGAGGAAGCCGCCGAGGTCTACGCGGCCTCGCTGATCGCCATCGACGTCGACAATGCGGCGGAGCGCGGCTATCTCGGCATGCTCGCCGCGCGGCTTAATCTCGACGAGAAGCTCGTTGAGCATCTTCACGCGACGATCGAGTCGGCGACCGAGAAAGCCCACGCAAAGGCCGGCTAGCCGACTGCCTTGCTCTGAGGGCCGAGACAAGCCTCGGCTTGCCTCCGGCAACACCGTTGGGGCATGGTGCCGCCTCCAAAACACAGGAGGGGGAGCGTGGCTGATCTTCCAACCGGCAATGCGGTCATCGGGCAATCTGGCGGGCCGACCGCGGTCATCAACCAGTCGCTGGCCGGCGTGATCGAGGGCTTGCAGCAGGGTCTGGCTGCATCCGGAAAGGTGCGGCAGATCTTCGGCATGCGCCATGGCGTGCGCGGCATCGCCAAGGGGCGCAGCGGAGAGGGACGCGGGGGCTACCTGGTCGACCTCACGCGCCTGACGGCGGAGCAGCTCGACGCCATCGCCCGCACGCCCTCCGCGGCGCTGGGCTCGACGCGCGACAAGCCGGACGAGGTCTATTGCGGGCAGATTCTCGAAGGCTGCCGCGCGAACGACATCCGCTACTTCTTCTATATCGGCGGCAACGACTCCGCCGACACCTGCCGCATCGTGAGTGAGAAAGCCGCGGAAGCGGGCTACGAGATGCGCTGCTTCCACGTGCCGAAAACCATCGACAACGATCTGCGCGAGAACGACCATACGCCGGGATTCCCATCCGCCGCGCGCTTCGTGACGCTGGCGCATATGGGGGATGCGCTCGACAATGCCAGTCTCGGCGGCATCAAGATCAATGTCGTCATGGGCCGCAATGCCGGCTTTCTCACCGCCTCAGCGGCGCTGGCGCGCGGCGTGCGGGACTCTGACACCGATCCCGCCAAGCGGGCTGCGCCGCATCTCGTCTACGTGCCCGAGGTGCCGTTCGTGATGGAGGAGTTCCTGGCGGACGTGGACGCAGTCTATTCGGCGCTTGGCCGCTGCCAGATCGCCGTGAGCGAAGGCATTCGCGACGCCGACGGCAAGGAGATCGGACCGCAACTCATGCGTTCGGGCGAAGTGGACGCGCACGGCAATGTGCAGCTCTCGGGTTCCGGCGCGCTCGGCGATGGCTTGGCGGACTTCATCAAGAAAGGCCTGACGCCCGAAGGCGGGAAACCGCCGCGCGTGCGCGCCGACACATTCGGCTATCTCCAGCGCTGCTGGCCAGAGCCGTCAGCCGTCGATGCCAAGGAAGCGCGCGGCGTCGGGCGGCACGCGGCTGCGCTCGCGGCGCAGGGTGACGCCGGCGCGTCGATCACCATCGTCCGCACGTCGAACACCATCGACGGCTATCGCAGCGCGTTCGGGCGGGCGGACCTGTCGGCCGTCGCCCGTCACGCGCGCCATATGCCGGAGGACTTCGTCGTCGGGCGCAACAATGTCAGCGCTGCGTTCTACGACTACTGCATGCCGCTGGTCGGAGACCTGCCGGACTTCGAGCGGCTCTAGATTTAGGGCGCCTCGACCAGCTCGCGGATATAGGTCGGCAGCGCGAAAGCCGCGATCTGCATCTCCGGGCTCCAATAGCGCGTGGGGAAGGTGCCCGCCTTCTTGTAGCGCCGCGCGATCTTCGCGAGCTTGTGCTCCCTCAGCGTCTTGTCGTCGGTGGCCCAGCCATAGGACATGGAGCCGCCGAAATAGCTCGGCGTGGTGGCGACATAAGCAAAGGCGTCGTCGAACAGGTCGCGAAAGTAAGTCACGGACTGCTTGAGCTCCGGCGCTTGCAGGAAGGGCAGGCCGTTCTGGGTGACCAGGATGCCGCCAGATGCGAGCGCGCTGCGGCAATCGGTATAGAACTCCTTGGTGAACAGCACGGCGCCCGGCCCGACCGGGTCGGTGGAATCCACGATGATCACATCGAAGCGCTGGTCGGTCTCGCGCACGAACTTGGTGCCGTCGGCGATGACCACCTTGGTGCGCTTGTCGTCATAGGCGCCGCCCGAGACGTCCGGAAAATGCTCGAGGCAAAGATCGATGACGCTGCGGTCGATCTCGCACAGCGTCGCACTCTTCACCTCCGGATGCCGCAACACCTCGCGCAGCACACCGCCGTCGCCGCCGCCGATAATCAAGACCTTCTTCGCCTTGCCGTGGGCGAAGAGCGGCACATGCGCCATCATCTCGTGATAGACGAATTCGTCCCGGGTGGAGAGCTGGATGATACCATCCAGCATCATCACCCGGCCGAAGTCCTCGTTCTCGAAGATGATCAGCTGCTGGTGCTCGGTCTCGCTATCGAAGAGAACCTTGTCCGCCTTCAGGCGGACGCGGAAGCCGCTATGGAGCGTCTCTTCGACCCACCGTTCCATCGCTGAAGTTCCTTGCCCCGAAGTTGCGTTTTGACGACGACCTTGCCGGGCGAGAACGCCTCTTTCATCACGTCGATGGTCGCGTTGGGATTGGCGTCGCCGCACATGAAGACGTCGAGCGCGGCGTAACCGTACTCGGGCCAGCTATGGATCGAGATGTGCGACTCGGCAAGCACCGCGACGCCCGAGACCCCGCCATTCGGCGTGAACCGATGCAGATGGATGTGCAGGAGAGTCGCGCCCGCCGCATCCACACACCGTTTCAGGGTATGCTCGATATGTTCTAGATCGTCGAGCCGCTCAGCACGGACGAGATCGATGATGAGATGAGTTCCGGCATAGCGGACTCCGTCTCGCTCACAGAAAAAATCCTTGCGCTCCTCACCCATTTCGGGCTCGAGGCACGTGGAATGCTTTTCTTCCGTTTGGGCGGTGCTTGAACCATGATCCAAGTCCATCCCCAATTGGAAGAGGGCGTCACTGGACATGGCGTCCTCCCCAACCAGCAGATAGATCCAGACGAACTCAAGGGCAGAGCCCCGTTCGAATAAGAGGCGGTATTTGCACCCCGTGTTCTTCGTATGCAAGAGATTTCTGGTTTGCTGGGTCAGAATGACCTGCCCGGCGTTCGCCAGAGGAATTGTGACGGCCGGCTGCGGGCTCGAGCCGGCCGAGAGAGAGCCGCAATGGGTGTGAGCGTCAAGGCAACGACCGGCTTCCTGGCTGCGCTGCTCTTCGCCTCCTCGGGTGCTTGCGCCGAGTCCTTACCGGCGCTCGGCACCGCGCTCTCCGAGACCTCCGTCTCGGGTCTGTCGTCGGGCGCCTACATGGCGGGGCAACTCCAGATCGCCCATGCCGAGAACATCGTGGGAGCCGGCATCGTGGCGGGAGGACCGTTCGCCTGCGCCGAGTCGGCCAATTCGCGGCTGTTTCCCTTCTGGCCGACAGCCGTGATCCAGAACGCCGCCAAAGCGCTCAATAGCTGCATGGACACGAGCATGGGCGTGCCGGACCCGGAAGACTTGGTGGAGCGCGCGAAGGAGCTGGCGGCGGACGGAGACATCGCGCCGCTCTCGGCGCTCGCGAACCACACCGTCTATCTCTACTCGGGCAATGACGATCAGACGGTAACGCGGCCCGTCGTGGAAGCGGCCAAGCAATTCTACGACCTGGCGGGCGTCGCGCTCGGCAATGTGACGCTGGTGAAAGGCGCGGGCGGGCACGCCTTCATCACGGAAGAAGGCGGCGCGGCCTGCGGGCTCTCGGAAGGGCCTTATGTCAGCGACTGCGATTACGACCAGGCGCGCGCCATCCTGGGATGGATGTACGGGCCGCTAGAGCCTCAGTCTGCCGAGCCGCAAGGCGAGTTTGTCGTGTTCGACCAGGAAGAGTTCTCCGAGCCCGGTGACGGCTTCGCCGATCAAGGCGTGGTGTATATCCCGCCCACATGCCGGTCGGAGCCCGGCTGCCGGGTGCATGTGGCGCTCCATGGCTGCCGCCAGTCGCGGGAGAACGTGGGGGACACGTTCGTCAGAGACACGGGATTCGCCGAGATCGCCGATACCAACCGCCTTGTCGTCCTCTTTCCGCAGGCACGAGCGATCTCCGGGACCAACCCGGAAGGCTGCTGGGACTGGTGGGGCTATACGGGCCTCGACTATCTCGGCAAGGACGCCCCGCAGATCGCCGCCATCTGGGCGATGGTCGAACGCCTGGCGGCACAGGAGTGAGCGCCGTGGCCGACCAACCGATTGTCGTGATTTTCGAGGCGCCGCTCGGCTCCGACCTTTACAGGCAGTCTTTGCGGCTGCGGGAGGGCATCTTGCGCGCGCCGCTCGGGCTCACCGTCTCCGACGAGGAGCTCTACGACGACGGCATGCGGCAGCATTTCTGCGCGGTGAATTGCGGCGCGGTGGTGGGCACGGTCTCTTTGCGGCCGCTTGACGAGGCCACGCTGCACCTCAAGCAGATGGCGGTGGATGAGGCGAAGCGGCGAATGCGAATCGGCGCACAACTTCTTGCGCATGCCGAAGCCTGGGCCGCGGAAGCCGGCTTCCGGCTGATGATCGCGCATGCCCGCGTCGGCGCCGAGGGCTTTTATCTGAAGCTCGGCTATGCTCAAGAAGGCGGGGCGTTCGAGGAGAACACCATCCCGCATGTGCGGGTGATCAAGCGGCTCGGCTAGGAGGCAGCACGATGAGCGTAGACGTCGGCGACAAGGCGCCCGGCTTCACCCTTCCCACGGACGGCGGGGGCGAGATCTCCCTGAGCGACTTCAAGGGCAAGCCCGTGGTGCTCTACTTTTATCCAAAGGACGACACGTCGGGCTGCACGGCCGAGGCCTGCGCCTTCCGCGACGCGCTGCCCGATTTCTCCAAGGTCAAAGCCCAGGTCATCGGCATCTCGCGGGACCCGGTCAAAAAGCACGACAAGTTCAAGGAAAAATACGCGCTCAATTTTCCGCTCGCCTCCGACGAGGAGGGCGAGGTCTGCGAGGCCTACGGCACCTGGGTCGAGAAGAGCATGTATGGCCGGAAATATATGGGCATCGAGCGCTGCACCTTTCTGATCGATGGCAAGGGCGTGACCCGCGAGGTCTGGCGGAAGGTAAAGGTGCCGGGCCACGCCGAAGAGGTGCTGAAGGCCGCGAAAGCGCTGAAATAGCTTGCCGATGCGTTTCGGCCTCCCCCGCAGCTTCTGGTTCATGCTGACCGTCATTGTGCTCGTGACGGCGGCGGGGATCGTTGGCCCGCGTCTCTACCGCATGGCGCTGCTCGGCTCCGGCTATATGGCGCAGTTACTGTGTTCCGGGATGTTCGTCTCCGGTCGGGACTACGAGGATCTCATGGGACAAGATCTCTCGGGGCCGGGGCTCGAGGCCTTACGCCTGTTCACGCCGTCCGTCGATACGGACGCAAAGGATGTGAGCGCCGCGGTGTTCGGGCTCGCCGGCCAGACGTCGATCTATCGCGATGGTCTCGGCTGCACGCTGATCGACGGCCGCGACGAGGCGGTGCTCCGCGCCGAGGCCGAAGGCCTTTTCCCACCGGCGCCGCCCCTTGACCGTGACGCCGAATGGCCGGACGGCGCACGCGTCACGAAAGGCCCCTGGCCCGAGGGCGTCGACGGGGGAGCGGCGGCCCGCGCCATCGAGGCGATCTTCGCCGAGCCCTACCCGAAGCGTCCGCGCGGCACGCGTGCGCTGGTGGTCGTGCATCGGGGACGCATCGTGGCCGAGCGCTATGCGGATGGATTCGACGCACACATGCCCCTGATCGGCTGGTCCATGAGCAAGACGGGAACCAACGCGCTCGTGGGCTTGAGGGTGCAGGACGGGGTGCTCGCGCTCGACGACACGAACCTGATGCCGGAATGGCGGGGACATGACGATCCGCGCGGCGCCATCACGCTGAACGAGCTGATGCGCATGACGAGCGGTCTCGCCTTCGACGAGAGCTATGACGACAAACTCAGCGACGTGTCGCAGATGCTGTTCACACACGGCGACACGGCGCGGTTCGCCGCCGAAAAGCCGCTCATCCACGAGCCTGGAACGGTCTGGTCCTATTCCAGCGGCACCACCAACATCCTCGCCGCGATCGTGCGCGAGACGTTCGAAGGCAAAAGGGAGTATCTGCGCTTTCCCCACGAGCGCCTGTTCGCGCCGCTCGGCATGCGAACCGCGACTCTTCCGCCCGACGCCTCCGGCACGCTCATGGGCGCCTCGTTCCTCTACGCCTCGGCAAGGGATTGGGCGCGGCTCGGCTTGCTCTTCTTGCAGGACGGGATGTGGCAGGGGGAACGGCTCTTGCCGGCGGGCTGGGCCGCGTATTCGCTAAGGCCGACGCCACAATCGCCGCACGACGACTACGGCGCACAGATCTGGCTCAAGCTGCCCGACTCTCCCGGGCGTGGCGAGCCGCCGATGCCGGACGACACGTTCTACATGTCGGGCTATGACGGGCAGGTGGTGGCCATGGTGCCGTCACGCGATCTCGTCGTGGTGCGGCTCGGGCTCTCGCGGAAAGGGAGCGACTGGGAGTCCGCGCGCGATCTGGCGCCGCTGGTGAACGCCTTCCCGGCGCGGGCGCCATAGACCTCAGTCGAAAAAGAGGGGCCACAGCGCAGAAGCGATGCAGCCCCGCTCTCGGATCAAATCAAGAATTACTCCGCGGGCGTCTCAGCCGGCGGCTCAGCCATTGAATCGTCGGGCTTGGCGGGCATTTCCTCGGCCGGCTTCGCCGGCTCCGCCGCCTTTTCTTCTCCTCCCCCGCACTGGTTGGCCGACAGGCCGACAAGCGCAATAGAGGCCGCTGCGGCAATCAAAAGAAATCTGCGCATGTCATCGGTCTCCTCGTTGCACGCGCCTTTTGTTTCGGGCTCAAGTCTTCGTGGCGCGGGTGCCCGAAAAATAGCCGACCGGCGGGGGGAAAACCATAGCCTCTCTAGACTGTCCCCAGCCATCGCGGACGATGAATTCCTGCGGAGGAGCGCGAAAACCACCGGTTTTCGTCGTCGATCGATCGCTTATGAGAGGAGTTGTGGCGCACCCGAGAGGATTCGAACCTCTGACCTCTGCCTTCGGAGGATTGTTGTTCATGGTTTAAAGCTCCAATTTCTGCGGTGTTTCGAGTCAAAGGGATGCGGAACGCATCGAAAACGTCATGCAATTACGCGGACATTCTGCGGACGCCTTCCGATGCTCTCAGCAGCGCCTCGTAGGAAGTCAGGGTGATGGTGGCGGTAAACCCCTCTCAGCGTTTCGACCGACATGCTGAGGTAGTCAGCGGCATCCTCAAGGGTTGTTTCGCCGTCCCGGGCGATCCAGGTCGCCGCCGTGTGCCTCAGCGTGTGCGGCGTAAGGGTCGGCACGGGGAGGACAAGGGTGGAAGGTCTCCCCTCTACTGTGGCCTCACCCTTGTTGATCCAGCGAACGAGCCCTGCCCGCTCACATGCGCCAGCGAAGCCTTTCTTGATGTCGCCGATGCGCTGGCCGTGATCGTGAACAACATAGCCGAGGTCGGTGCCACGGCGACGGGCGCGTCTCAGGTGCGGCAAGAGGCGGGGCGGGATCGGGATGATGCCGCGCTTCTTGTTGGTGCGCTTTCGGCCCGCTATCTCGAAGTTGATCACGCCGCGCTCAAGATCAACTTGCGGCCAGCGCAGAGAGAGGATGGCCTCCTTGCGGCGTCCAGTATAGAGACCGATCAGGATAAAGAGCGGCATATAGAGCCTCGCCTGTGGCGTACAGGCCGCGCGGATCAGTCGAGC
>Ga0075343_1000003_pt1 | contig 72132 bp, 67 predicted proteins | sample RushOxbow_ThreeS_2_FD_120072 | JGI IMG/M metagenome (GOLD analysis project Ga0075343, IMG submission 120072) | Natural and restored wetland microbial communities from the San Francisco Bay, California, USA, that impact long-term carbon... | ecosystem: Environmental > Terrestrial > Soil >...
ATGAACGGGACGTTGCCGATATAGGAATAAGCCCGCGGCCGGAAGCGCAGCTTGTTGGTGTGCGCCGAGAGCCGGATATCGACAGGCAGCACCCACAGCTTCTTCAGAAGCTCAAGCAAGCGGGTTTCCGCCGTGACCGGTAACGACACGATGAGCAGGTCGAGCCGAGAGTTGCGGGCGAAGTCGACCAGCTGATCGATGTTTCCGAGCTTCGGATAGCCCGCGACGATGGGCGAGACGCGATCGGCGCCACGATCGTCGAAGATGCCGACAATGCGGATATCCGTGTCGGCCGAGGCTTCGAGCGCCTTGATCAGCTGCTCCGCCTCCGGTCCGCCGCCGACGATGACGGCGCGGCGGTAGAGGCGCCCTTCGCGGATCCATTTCTTGGCCAGGAACGAGAGCGCAAGCCGCTCGACGAAAAGCACGGCGAGACCCGAGACGTACCAGCTGGCAATCCACACGCGGGAGAACTCGGCACCGACCTTGATGAAGAAGGCGAGCGACATGATGCCCGCCATGACCAGCGTCCAGGCGAATACCACCCGCGTGAAGCTGCGCACGAAGGCATTGAAGGCCGTCATCCGGTAGAGGTTGAGCGCCTGGAAGATCGCCATATTGGCGGTCGCCGCGACCACCACCGCACCGAGATAGATCAGGTGAGCGTCTTCGCTCTCATACTCCACATAGGCGAGATAGATGGCGAAGCCGAGCACGGCCACGATGAGGAACTCGGCCGTTCGCACCGCGCCCGAGACCATCACAGGCGGCAACAGATTCAGCTTGCCGCCGCGCCGGATTTCCGCGAGCGGGGGCTGTGGCTTTCGCCGTCGGTCCGGAAACGGCGGCATCCGTCCGCCGCGATCGCGCGCGGGCGGATTGACCAGCGCTTGCTGCGGTTCGCTTCCGTCTGGCTTGGTCATTCTTTATCTTCGTTGCCCCGAGTGCTCGGTCCCCAACCGCGTAGCTTCGAAGCCGCGCCGGGGCCCTGACCGCCTAGCTTATGGCACGCGGAGACTTTTGCATCGGTGAAGGGGGGTTGCGGCGGAACGGCCCGCTCGCGCTATGGTTAAGAAGCCGTTGCCGAGCCCAGCTCGGGCAGTTTGTGGATGCCCGCGCCAAGGTCGGAGATGTAAAAATCGACCACATCGCGCGTCATGGCTTCGACGGAAAAGTGCTGCGCCACATATTTCTGGAGCTCCACGGCGCGCCTGAGAAACGGCTTGGGATCCGCCAGGAAGGCGCGCAACTGGCTGGCCAGCGCGTCCACGTCGCCGGACGGAATCAACGGCATGGGCACGTCGCCGACGAGCTCGGGGATACCGCCCACATCGGTGACGATCATGGGCATCTGAGCGGCCGCGGCCTCGAGGACGATATAAGGGGCCGACTCCGCCCGCGACGGGACCACGACGCAGCGGGCCCGGACGAAGGCGGTGCGTGCCGGCTGGGGACCCGAGAAGATCACGCGCGATGCGAGGCCGAGTTTACGGGCCATGCGCTTGAAGCGCTTTTCGTCGGGTCCGGAGCCGACAATGATGGCGCGCCCGGGGAAGATGTTCTGCTGCGCGGCGAGCGCTTCGAGGAAGACATCCACGCCCTTGAGCTTGCGCAGCTCGCCTACGAACACGAAGTCGGCGGCATCGTCGGCAAGCAGCGACTCGTAGAACTCGTGGCGATGAAGCCCGTTGTAAATGACACGGGCGGGGCAGTCGGGCGCGCCCACCAATTCCACATAGCGGTTCCCTGCAAACATGCTCTCGAAGATGAAGCCATCCGTCAGGGGCGCGAGCTTCCGTTCCGCCGCTAGATAGAGCTTCCCGAACAAAGTAGACGACGAATAGTGCAGCACGCCGCCATGAGGCGTGTAGACGACCTTGGTGCCCTTCTTCTTGCGTAAGCTCCGGCCCGCGAGCCGCGCATAGGCGCCACCCTTGGCACCGTGGCCGTGCAGGACGTCGATATTGAGATGGCGGCCGAGCTTGGCGATCTTACGATAGGTATGCCAGTCGTTGAGACCGGGCTTACGTGTCATGGGCAGGCGCGTCACGCCGAGCGCGCAATTGTCCTTGAGCCGGCTCAAGGCCACGTCAATCTCGCTGCCTCCGGTACGTGAATCGCAGACGATCCCGACCTCCGCACCTAGCTCCGCCTGTCCGAGGGCGAGGTCGTGAACGTGACGGAACAGTCCTCCGACCGGCGCGCGCAGACAATGAAGGATTCGGAAATTGGAGCTCACGGGACCCGGAATGTCGAAGGGGCGGGAAGGGCTTTCCCTATGAGCTTTAGAAGAAGCGTTCGAGGACGTAAATAGTGTCGCCTGGCTGGACGGGATAGTCTGTCGGGACCATGACGGTTGACATGACTCCGCCGAACGTTCGTGTGAGGCGGACGAAGCGTTTTTTGGCGCGTTCGGTGTATCCCTCGGCGATGGCGACGGCGGCCTCGACGGTCATGGCGTTGACGTAAGGGTATTGTCCGGGCGTGTTGACCTCGCCGAGGATGAAGAAGGGTCGGTAGGTGGCCACTTCGACGGTGACCTTGGGGTCTTTGATGTATTTTTGCCGGAGCCTGCCGGCGATCTCGTTGCCGAGTTCGAAGGTTGTGAGGCCGCGGGCGCGCACCTGGCCGATCAGGGGCATCGCCACGACGCCGGAGCCGTCGACGCTGTAGACGTTGGAGAGATTGTCCTGGCCGAAGACGATGACGCGGACCTGATCGCCCGAATCGAGGGTGTAGGTGGCGTTGGGGATCACGGGCACGCCGGGCGGGCTTGAACCGGCGCCCGGGATAGGCCTCGCCGGGTCCGGGCAGGGGGGCGGGGGTGGAAAGGGCGAAGTCTGGCGCGGTCAGGCCCGGCACGGCGCCGCCTTTGCAGCCTGCGAGGCCCGCCACGAGGGCGACGAGCAGGAGCAGGAGGCCTATTCTGGCCGGATGGATGCGTTCGATCCCCAACATGGGTCGAAGCTAAGCCGTGCATGGTTAACGAATGCTGAGCGGGCGTGCCGAAGCGGCGCGGCATTTAAGGCTTTGGTTACGGCTCTGGCGCCTAATGGCTCGAGGTCCCAAGTGAGTCCCAAAAAGTACAAGTGAGTCCCGAAAGTTGAGAGACGTCTGTCCCGAGCGAGTGAGTCCGAACCCGTGAGCCCCTCCCGCAAGACCTATCCGGCCGACGACGATATCGACCTGGCGACGCTCGGGGCCGCGCTGTGGCGGGCCAAGGGCTGGATCCTTGGGCTCGTCATCGGGGCGGGGCTGGTCACCTTTGTCGGCCTGTCGATGATGCGGCCGCTCTATACGTCGGAAGCGCGCATTCTGATCCAGAACGAGGATTCGGTGTTCACCCGGCCGACCGGGGAGCAGGGCCGGAGCGAGCCGCGCAGCAGCCTCGACGAGCAGGCGGTGCAGAGCCAGGTGCAGGTGCTGACCTCCCGGGATCTGATCCTGCAAGTGGTGAAGGACCTCGATCTGGTCAACAACGAAGCCTTCGCCAAGGATGCGGGCGAGACGCTGCTCGGGCGTCTGACGAAGCGCTTGGGGCTCGGGCGCGGCAGCCCTGAATCGCAAGAAGAGCGCGCGGCGAACGCGCTCGCCGGTCATCTCGACGTGTTCCAGCTGTCGAAGTCCTCCGTGATCGCGGTGGAATACACCTCAGGCGATCCCGCGCTCGCCGCGGAGATCGCCAACAAGCTGGCGGACGTCTATATCGGCTGGCAGCGCACGGCGAAGATCGAGCAGACCAAGGACGCCACGGTCTGGCTCGACGATCAGATCAAGGCCTTGCGCAAGGCGACCGCGGAATCCGAAGAGGCGGTGGAGACCTTCAAGGCCTCGGAAGGTCTTTACGCGGGCTCGAACAACGTCACGCTGAACGAGCAACAGCTCTCCGAGCTCAACAGCCAGCTGATCCTGGCCGGCGCGCAAGAATCCGAAGCCCGGGCGCGCGCCAAGCTGATCAAGCAGATGCTGGCGGACAACGGCGACATCGACGCCACCCCCGAAGTGCTCAAGTCGCAGCTGATCATCAATCTCATCGAGCAGCGGGTCACGGTGCAGCGGCAGCTGGCGGAGCTGTCGGCGACGCTTCTGCCGTCCCATCCGCGCATCCAGCAATTGCGCTCGGAGCTCGCGGACGTGCGCGCCCAGATCCGCGACGAGGCGCAAAAGGTGGTCAGGAGCCTCGAGAACGAGGCTCAGGTCGCCGCGGCCCGCGAAGCCTCGTTGCGGGAGAGCCTCAACACGGCCAAGTCCACGTCCGCGGGGCTCGGCGACTCGGAGATCAAGCTCAGGGCGCTCGAGCGCGAGGCCAAGGCCAATCGCGACCTGCTCGAATCCTATCTGGCGCGCTACCGCGACGCCTCGGCCCGCCACGACATGGGCGCCGTGCCGTCCCAAGCGGTCATCGTCTCCCGCGCGCATGCCTCCGTGCTGCCGTCCTTCCCCAAGCGCGGACCGCTCACCTTGCTCGTGATCGCCGCAACCGCGCTGCTCGCCCTTGCCTACACGCTCGCACGCGAGCTCATCGGCACCGCAAGCCCCCGGTCACGCAGAGAACCCCGCGCCACCAGACCAAAACAGCGCAGCAGCCACGAACCGCCGAAACCGGTCCCTACACCGGTAACGACGCCTGTGGACGCGCCCGCGCCGACGATGCGGCCGGCAGCGGCCACGAAGCCGGCTGCCGTCCAGCCCGCAGCGCCGAGGCCAGCCGCCGAGGTCCCGGCCGCACGCAAGCTGCCCGTGGTGCGCCCCGCGATGACGGGACCAGCCGCCGCGCCGCCGCCCGCCGAGGCGAAGGCCGGTGCGACGCCGAAGCCCGAACAACAAGACGGCATCGACACGACCACCAAGCCGTCGGTCTGGCGCGCGCAGAAGCCCGCGAAACGGCCGAGCTGGCTTCAAGTCAACGAGCCGCGGCGTGTACGTCCGGCGCCGGAATCCGAAGCGCCGAGGCAGGAACCACCGCAGGCCTCTAAAGATGCGCCCGTGAAGGCGAGCGACGTGGCGGCGACGGATAGCGAACGCGTGGCGACAGCCGAAGCGTCGCCTGCGGCAAGATCGCCCTCCGGCGAGACACAGTCCCGGCCGAAACCCGCCGCGACCGGACTCCTCGATCGCCTGCGGCAGGAACTCACGGAGGAGGTCGAGGAAGCCGGCCTCCGCGAGAAGAGCAACGCCCCGAAGCGCCTAGGTGGGCTCCTCGATCGTTTCCGCCGTACCGCCGCCGAACAGACCACGAAATGGAAGCCGCGCGCATCCTCGTCAAAACCGAAAGGGGGCAATATGGCTGCGCTAAGCCCGAACGATCTTCGCCACTACCTCACGCAACGCATTGCTGCATCAGAGGCCGACCAGCCGGCAGAGATACCGTCGAAGCCGAAATCCGGCGCCGGTCAGGCCGGCCCGGTCCTGAAATCCCTCGACGCTGTGCTCGACAAGGTGCTCGATGCGGCCACCGGCGGCCTGCCACGCGCGCTTCTCGTCGCAGGCACATCATCCGGGGCCGACGCGACCAAGGCGGCCATTGGGCTTGCCCGCGCGCTGGCCGATCGCAACGAACAGGTCGTGCTCGTGGATCTGGCCAAAGGCGCCTCCGCCGTGTCTGGTCCGCTCGGCATGCCGCGTGTTCCGGGCTTCGCCGATCTCTCCGCAGGCCGCGCCGATTTTGGCGATGTGATCCGCGTGGACGATGAGACGCCCTTGCAGGTCATTGCCGCGGGCAATCCCGCCGTGCAAGGCGAAGAACCGGAGCCCGACCGCTTCATGCGCGTGTTCGAAGCGCTGACGCAGGCCTATGGCTGCGTTGTCCTTCATGCGGACCTCGCGGCGATCGAGGTGCTGATGCCCGCGCTCAAATTCGAGCTGCCCATCATGGTGGCGGTGCTGCCCCCGCGCGGCAATGTCGAGAGCGAGGACGAGGCACTCGCCACGTTCCAGGCCCTGGGCTGTCCGGTCGTGGTTTATGAGGGCAGTGGGAGGCTACGCCGCTCCGGACTGTTCAGCCGCTCCGCCGCCGTCTGAGAAGAAGAGGCCTAGCCGTCCCGGCTGTTGAGGCGCTTCCGCAGATCTTGGGCGACGGCCCAGAGAGTGCTGTTCGACTTGATCACGCCCTTCACCCGTGCCGCGGCGGAGAGCGGCAAGGTCAAAGACAGACCCTGCGGCTTCAAGGCGATGAAGCTGTCGAACAGCGGGTAGACAATGTTGCTCCACTCGTCCTTGTGCCGGGCCTGACCGACGCCGAGATCGAAGAACTTGAGGCCGGCTGCGCAGGCTTCCTCGATTTGATGACGCAATAAAAGGCCGCCGGGCGACTGGCGCTGCTCTTCGCCTTCGGTCAATGAGGACAGCACGACACCCATCCGGTCGTGGCACAGGGCGCCGCAGAAAGTCGCGAGCACGTTTCCGTTCAACGCCAAATACCCGAGGCGAAGCCGGCTGGGGCTGTCTTCCGGCAGCAAGGCGAGATCCTGGTAGAACGCGCGCGCGTCTTCATTGAAAACGTCTTTGACGCCCATGGCGGCGAACTGCCGGGCCTTCTGCGCGAAGAATGTCTCGAGCAGCGAGACCTTGTGATCGCGTGTTTCGGCCCAGCCATAGTCGAGGGCGCCCATGTCGCGCAGGCGGCGCTCCTTGCGATCGACAGTCTGCCGGGACCGCTTGCTGAACTGGCCTTCATAAAGAGCGTCGAAGTCGTCGAGCTTGACCGCATAGCCGCTATTGGGTGCGCGCTGATGGGAGAGCAGGGCGAATGGGTTGGGAACGCCATCCCAGTCAAAAGGCTGTGACTCGAGAATGGCGGCCGACGCGCCCGCTTGCCGCCCCGCCTCGTGCAATAAGCGCGATATGTCGGAGCGGGTGAAAGCCCGCGCGCCTTCCGGAGCGAACAGCCCCATGCTGTAATTGGCGTGGTCTTGCCCGAGCCATTTTAGAAACCCGAGCCCCGCGCGCGTTCCCATTTCGAACGGCCACAGGAACAGCGGCGTGCGGTCCGGCCCATAACCCACGACGATGACCGGTTTGTCTCCACGCGGCGCCAGCACGTGTTCGGCCCATGCCCGGCCCCACTCATAAGTCTGCGCGGCCGTGCAAGGCATCGCCGCCTGCAGGCTCTCCCACAGGAGTCTGAGGCTCTCCAGATCATCGGTGACGCAAAGCGAAACCGTGCCGAAAGAGGTGGTCACAAACGAGGGATCGGATTGTAGGGTTGCAGCGCGGACAACCTCCGTCGAAGGACGAAACAAGGCTGCGGAACTCATGACCAGACCCACCCTTTTCCCGCGGGCATCACCAGCCGAGACCGATCGCCATCGGCAATCGTTTTGCAAGGAAACGCCGTCAAACTGTCGGCTCGGACAATGGCAGAGCGAGGCTAATTGTTGATGCTGACCTTTGAAGGGACGCTCCGTGGCTAAAGTCAAGACCGCCATGATGAAGGCCGCCATGGCCGGACTCTACCACACCGGCGCCCACCGTCTTCTCGCGCCTTACACGCAAGGAACCGGCCTTATTTTCACCCTGCACCAGGTGCGTCCGGAACCGGTCGAGCCGAGGCCCTTCGCGCCGAACCGCATTCTCGAAGTCACGCCGGAGTTCCTCGAAGCCGTCCTCGATCAGGTGCACGACGCCGATCTCGACGTGGTCACGTGGATGAGGCCGCCGACCGGCTCGTCCGGGGCAAAGGCAAGCGCTTCGTCTGCTTCACCTTCGATGACGGCTATCGGGACAACTTTCAATATGCCTATCCGATGTTCAAGGCGCGGGGGCTGCCCTTTACCCTGTACGTCCCCACGAACTATCCGGACGGCCATGGCGAGCTGTGGTGGCTCGCGCTGGAACAGGCTGTCGCCGGCGTAGGTCAAGAGATCACGGTGATGCGCGACGGCGAGACCTGGCGGCTGCCGACCAAGACCCTCGCCGACAAAGAGCAGTCCTTCGAGGAGATCTATTGGTGGCTGCGCAGCGTCGGCGAAGAGACCCAGCGTCAGGCCGTCCGCAGGCTTGCCGAGGCGCGGCGTATTGATCTCTCCGCCCAATGCCGGGCCATGATCATGTCCTGGGATGAGCTCCGCGTCATGGCGGCCGATCCCCTGGTGCATATCGGCGCTCACACCAAGGATCATTTCGCTGTGGCAAAGTTGCCGGAGACAGAGGCGTTGGAGCAGATGGTCGGCAGCGCCGACCGCATCGCGCAAGAGCTCGGCAGGCGGCCCGTCCATTTCGCATACCCTTATGGCGATCCGGGAAGTGCCGGCCCCCGCGATTTCGAGCTTGCCAAGACGGCCGGCTTCAAAACGGCCGTCACCACGCGCAAGGGCATGCTGTTTCCCGGTCACAAGGATCATCTGACGGCGCTGCCGCGTGTATCCCTGAACGGCCACTACCAGTCGCTCACCTACACGGCGCTCTATCTGTCCGGTGCACCGTTCGCCTTATGGAACGGCTTCCAGCAGGTCAACGCCGCCTGACTGAGGTCAGTCCGGGCGCTGCATCCAGCGGATGAGTAGCCCGGCCGGGATCACCCACAGCAGGCCGGCGACCACGAAATAGGCGAGCTGCGCCAGGCCGTGTGCCTCCAAGAGTCGGCCTGAACCGATCGCCGCGGCAGCCCACACATACAGGGCCAGAAACACGAGCAGCGCCACGGTGCCGATCAGTTTGCGGACACGGCTGCTCACGCCGTGCCCCGCTGCGGCAAAGGGGCAGACGATGGCAGATTGAGTTGGGGGCGTGAGCCCGCTATCACCGCGCCCATGACCGCCGCAGCCCAGAGCGTGAAGAGCCACTCTGCCGCGTCCGCCATGCCGTCGGGGCACGTGCGAGCCTTGCGTATTTGGCTCGGCGCAATCGCGCTTCTCATCATTGCCATGATCCTCGTTGGCGGGGCCACGCGGCTCACCGACTCAGGACTTTCCATCACGGAGTGGCAGCCCATCCTCGGCGCCATACCGCCTTTATCCGATGCCGATTGGCAAGAGGCGTTCGAGGCCTATAAGCAGATCCCGGAATATACCCAGATCAATCGCGGCATGAGCCTCGACGCCTTCAAGTCCATTTATTGGTGGGAATGGGCGCATCGCTTCCTCGGCCGCTTCATCGGTCTCGCTTTCTTCGTGCCGTTCGTCTGCTTCTGGGCTGCGGGCTACATCCCCCGCACGTTGATGCCGAGACTGGTCGGGCTCTTCGTCCTCGGCGGACTGCAAGGGGCACTCGGCTGGTACATGGTGAAGAGCGGGCTCGTCGACCGGGTCGACGTGAGTCAGTACCGGCTGGCCGCCCATTTCGGCGTGGCGGTCTTGATCTTCGGTTACACGCTCTGGCTCATCCTCGGGCTCGGGCGGGAAGCCGTAGCGCAGCCCGCGCGCTCGAGAGCGGCCATCGTCGCCGCCGGGCTCGTTCTCGGTCTCGTTTTCCTGCAGATGCTTGCCGGGGCGCTCGTCGCCGGCATTGACGGCGGTCTCGGCTTCAACACCTGGCCGCTCATGAACGGGGCCATTATTCCACGCGGGCTGGGTGAGGCCTCACCCTGGTATCTCAACCTGTTCGAGAACCCGCTCACGGTTCAATTCAATCACCGCATGCTGGGTTACGCCGTCGTCGTCGTCACGGTTCTTCAGGCGATCTGGCTTGGCATGAGAGACCCGCGCGCACCGTATGTCGGCAGCGCGGCGACTCTCGCCGTGCTCGCCGTGCTGCAAGCGACGCTCGGGGTGTGGACGCTGCTGCTCGCCGTTCCCATCGAGCTGGGCCTGGCGCACCAAGCCGGTGCCATTCTTGTATTTGCCGCCGCGCTCTACCATTTCTGGCTCCCGCTGCACGGGGCGAACCGCGCAGAGGCTCAAACGGCCGCCAGCGCCTGATCGAGATCGGCGATGATGTCGTCGACGCTCTCGAGTCCCACCGAAAGGCGAACCACATCGGCGCCGGCGCCCGCGCGCTCCCGATGCTCGTCCGAAAGCTGCCGGTGCGTCGTCGAGGCGGGATGAATGATGAGGCTCCGCGTGTCGCCGATATTGGCGAGATGACTGAACAACTGAACATTGCTGACGAGCGCGATACCGGCCTCGTAGCCGCCCTTCAGGCCGAAGGTGAACACGGCCCCCGCGCCAGCCGGACAATAGCGCTGCGCCAGGCCATGGAATTCGTTGCCGGGCAGGCCCGCGTAATTCACCCAGGCCACCTTGTCGTGGCCCTCAAGCCATTCCGCGACTTTTAGCGTGTTGTCGCAATGGCGTTGCATGCGAAGGGGCAGCGTCTCGATGCCGGTGAGGATCAGAAACGCGTTCATCGGCGAGATTGCGGGGCCGAGGTCGCGTAAGCCCAGCACGCGGCAGGCAATGGCGAAGGCGAAATTGCCGAACGTCTCGGCCAGCGTGATGCCGTGATAACTGGGGCAGGGCGCCGTGAGAGTGGGGTAGCGCCCGCTGCCCATCCAATCGAACGTGCCGCAATCGACGATGACGCCGCCGATGGAGTTGCCGTGGCCGCCCAGGAACTTCGTCAACGAATGAACGATGATGTCGGCGCCGTATTCCTTCGGCTTGGTCAGGTACGGCGTGGCGAGCGTATTGTCGACGATCAACGGTACCCCGGCCTCCTTGGCGACGGCGGAGATCGCTTCGATATCCGTGATGATGCCGCCGGGATTGGCGATCGATTCCACGAAGATCGCGCGCGTCTTCGGGGTGACTTGCGCCCGGAACGAGTCCGCATCCGTGGTGTCGGCCCATTTCACCGTCCAGTCGAACTTGGCGAACGCCTGGCCGAACTGGTTGATCGAGCCGCCATAGAGCTGGCGTCCGGCGATGAACTCGTCGCCCGGCTCCATCAGCGTGTGGAGAACGATCACTTGCGCCGCGTGCCCCGATGCGACGGCCAGCGCCGCCGTGCCGCCTTCGAGCGCGGCCATGCGCTCCTCGAGAACCGCCTGAGTGGGGTTCATGATGCGGGTATAGATGTTGCCGAAGGTCTCGAGGTTGAAGAGCGCCGCCGCATGGTCCACGTCGTCGAACACGAAAGACGTGGTCTGATAGATCGGCGTCGCCCGCGCGCCGGTTGCAGGGTCGGGCTGCGCGCCGGCGTGAATGGCAAGCGTGTTGAAGCCCGGCTTGCGGTCCTCGGACATTTGCTGACTCCCTAGTCGCTGTTGTTGATCGTGATGATCTCGTACTTGAACCCGTTGCCCTCGCCGAAATCCTGGAACCAGATATTGCGGCCGCCGTCGCCGACCATCAGACCCTGATAATTCTTGAAATACCGCTCCGGATCTTGCGCCAGCAGGTTGGCCTTGAGTTTTGGGCCGATGATAGTGTCGTAGTGGCGCAAGAACCATTCCTTTGAGCGGATGGTCTGCTTCGTCTCGCCGAAATAGCGTACGGGAAAATGCAGATGCGCGACGAACCAGTCTTTGTCGTCGGTGCGGATGGCAGCCTGGAGCGCCAGGATGACGGCCGTCTCAGGAGCCTGGAAAGCTTGATCTCCGGGATCGTCCTCGGCGTGCGTGGGGGGCGCGAACGCCACCATCAAGATAAGCGAGAAAAACACAACAGCGCGCATGTGACTCTCCCTAGTCCGAGGCGCGGAGGGCGCGCTGCTGCCCGCCCTTGGACCCAAGCAGCGGCCGCTTGCTCGAAAGCAGGCGCGAGTTGACGCCCGCCCAGCCGATCTCCCCCGAGAGGCGTCCATACTCGATCTTGGGGCAACGGTTCATGACGACCTTCAGCCCGGCTTGCTCGGCCAGCGCCGCCGCTTCGTCGTTGCGGACGCCAAGCTGCATCCACACGACCTTGGCGCCGACCCGGATCGCCTCTTGCGTGATGAGAAGTGCCGCTTCCGAACTACGGAAAATGTCGACGATCTCGACGGGCCGGCCGATGTCACTGAGGCTGCCGAATGCGGGCTGGCCGAGAATGGTCTTGCCCGCGTGGCCCGGATTGACGGGGATCACCTCGAAGTTCTTCGCCAGCAAATACTTCAAGACGAAATAGCTCGGCCGTTGTTCTTTGGGGCTTGCGCCGACCATGGCGATCACCCGATGGCGCACGAGGATGTCGCGGATATAGGCGTCCGGGTAGCTGTCGTGATCCATGGCAGGAACAAGTGGGTTGGGGGATGATACGCTGCAAGTCAGCGCGGCCAGTTGGGCTCGCGCTTGTCGAGAAAGGCGCCGATCCCTTCTTCGGCCTCGGCATCGAGCATGTTCTCCACCATGACTTGCGCCGCATAGCGATAGGCCTCCTCGAGCGGCATTTCGAGCTGCTTGTAGAAGGCCTCCTTGCCGATCCTGAGCGTGCGGCTCGGCTTCTCCGCGATTCGCCGCCCGAACTCGACTGCTTCGTTCACCACACGGTCCGCTTCGACCACGCGGTTGACGAGACCCATCGCGTGGGCGTCCTGCGCATCGACCATGTCGCCGAGGAGCAGCATCTCCATGGCGCCCTTGCGTGACACGTTGCGGCTGAGCGCCACCATCGGTGTGGAGCAGAAGAGGCCGATATTGACGCCGGGCGTAGCGAAGCGTGCATCGGCGCTCGCGATCGCCAGATCGCAGCTTGCCACCAGCTGGCATCCCGCCGCCGTCGCGATCCCTTTCACCGCGGCGATTACCGGCTTCGGCGACCGCACGATGGCAAGCATCATGTCGGAGCAGGCACTCAGGGTCTCCGCATAGTAGGCGCGGCCTCGATCCTCGTCGTTGCGGTGCGCCGTAAGCTCCTTGAGATCATGCCCAGAGGAGAACGCTGGGCCAGCGCCGGTCAGCACCACCGCCCGCACGGCCTCGTTGTCGCCAGCCTCCGTCACCGCTCCATGCAACGCCACCATGAGGTCCATGGACAGGCAATTGCGCGCGCTGGGCCGATTGAGGGTCAGAACCCGGACCGCCTCGCGGTCTTCACAGAGCAGGATGTGGCTATCGTCCATTTTTTCCGGCCTTCTTCGTGCGCGTCCCGTCACGCCAACCGCTTACAGGAAACCCCGTAAAAAACACGCGAATTCAGCAGTCTTTGGCGCGGTATGCGAATACCACATAGCTAAGCAACTGATTCGTATATAGAACGCCAATCCACTTGACCGCACCGGGCCGAGTCGTTAGAAGCGCCGATCTTTGCAAGACCTGAAGTGACGCGCACCATGAAAACCTTCTCCGCCACGCCCAAAGATATCGAAAAATCTTGGGTCCTCATCGATGCCGACGGCCTGGTGGTCGGACGTCTTGCGGCGCTCATTGCGACGCGGCTGCGCGGCAAGCACAAGCCCAGTTTCACGCCCCACATGGATGACGGTGACAATATCGTCGTCATCAACGCGGGCAGTGTCGTGTTCACGGGTAATAAGCGCTCCGGCAAGGAATACTTCTGGCACACCGGGTATCCCGGCGGCATCAAGAGCCGCACGGCCGAGAAGATCCTGGACGGCAAGCATCCCGAGCGCGTGCTCCAAAAGGCTGTCGAGCGCATGCTGCCGAGAGGCCCGCTTGCGCGCAAGCAGATGAAGAACCTCAAAGTCTACGCAGGGCCCGAGCATCCTCACGAGGCGCAGAACCCCGTGAAGCTCGATGTCGCCGCCCTCAACCCGAAGAACGCAAGGAGCGCTTAGGAGCCATGAGCGAGACGACGACGCTGGAAGATTTGGCTCAACTGAAAGGCGAGGGTGACGCGCCCGCGCCCGAGCGCGTTTATGAGAAGAAGGTCGATGCGCAAGGCCGCGCATACGCAACGGGAAAGCGGAAGGACGCCGTGGCTCGCGTCTGGGTCAAGCAGGGCCCCGGCACGATCACCGTCAACGGCAAGGACCATACGGCCTATTTCGCCCGTCCCGTACTCCGGATGATTCTGAAACAGCCGCTCGTGACGGCCTCACGCGAGGGACAGTTCGACGTGGTCTGCACCGTGTCCGGCGGCGGCCTCTCCGGCCAGGCCGGCGCCGTTCGCCACGGCATCTCCAAGGCGCTCACGCGCTTCGAGCCGGAGCTGCGCGGCGTGCTGAAGAAGGCAGGCTTCCTGACCCGCGATGCGCGTACCGTGGAGCGTAAGAAGTACGGTAAGGCCAAAGCCCGACGTAGCTTCCAGTTCTCCAAGCGCTAAGGCATTCTCCTCAAGAGTCTTCGTCATGCCCGCGCTTGACGCGGGCATCCATGCCGTTGCACCTCTTTTTAGCGCAACGCGAGTGGAATGGATTGCCGGGTCAAGCCCGGCGATGACGGAAAGCATGTGACGCACATGTCAAACAGCAAGTTGATACGGGCGGCCGTGCTCGGCGCCTCCGGCTATACCGGCGCCGACCTCATCCGGCTCGCCGCACGGCACCCGAACATTCAGATCACTGCGCTCATCGCCAAGGGCCACGCGGGGCAGACGCTCGCGCAAGTCTTCCCGCATCTGTCGAGCCTCGCTGTTCCGAGCCTCGTGACATCGGATGAGGTGGATTGGGATGACGTCGACGTCGCCTTCTGCGGGTTGCCCCACGGCACCGCTCACGCAGAGATTGCCAAGCTACCATCGCGGCTGAAGGTCATCGACATGTCCGCCGACTTTAGGCTGCGCGATCTCGACACCTACGCCGAATGGTACGGCGGGGCCCACGGCGCGCCCGAGCTTCTCCAGGACGCGGTCTACGGGCTCACCGAGCTTTACCGCGACCAGATCACGTCGGCGCGGCTCGTGGCCTGTCCCGGCTGCTACCCGACGGCCGTGCTGCTCGCGCTCCTGCCGCTCGTGAGGGACAAGCTGATTTTGCCCGAGGACATTATCATCGACGCGAAGTCGGGCGTATCGGGGGCCGGGCGCTCGCTCAAGCAGAACATCCTCTTCTCGGAGGTCGGCGAAGGGCTTTCCCCTTATGGCATCGGCAGCCACCGCCATGTGCCAGAGATCGAGCAGGAGCTGGGCGAGGCCGCGGGCCAGCCCGTGATCGTGAACTTCACGCCGCATCTTGTGCCTATGACCCGCGGCGAGCTGTGCACGTCTTATGTGCGGCTCCCCGGCAAAGCCAGTGCTGCCGATCTCGGGGCGGCCCTGACCGCGCGCTATGCGGACAGCCCGTTTGTGCGCGTGGTGGAGGAGGGCGTCATCCCCGCCACCCAACATGTGCGCGGCTCGAACTACTGCCATATCGGCGTGTTTGCCGACCGCATCCCGGGCCGCGCCATCGTGGTCTCGGCCATCGACAATCTGGTGAAGGGCTCTGCCGGCCAGGCGCTGCAGAACTTCAATCTGATGCATGGCCTCGATGAGACCACCGCGCTTGAGCAACTCCCGCTGTTTCCCTGAGGCGGGCTTCGGGCTCTCGACGATTTAAGGAAAAGTTTACGCGTTGAGCCGCTCAATCCACCCCTCTAGTGAGGGACCGGGGAAGGCATGTTCAACGTATCGCGGCGCGTAAGTCTTGTGCGGGTTGGCGCATTCCTGGCGGCCTGGGGCTTGTTGGCCACTGTCTCTTTCGGGATTGTTAGCGGTCTGATCGGCGACGAGGACAGCGAGGGCCACACCGAGCTTGCCTGCGCCAAGCAGAAGCTCGAGGCGATGTGGGCCGTTGAATTGCCGGCGGATGCCGAGGTGGTCGGCTCGCTCCCGACCTCGGGCGTGGTCTCCGCTGATTGGGATCTCAAGGAGCTTGGCTGCTCCGGCGCGGTCTATCCGACCGCCACGCTGAGGCTACACGAGTAGATCGGGCACCTCGCTAACGCTTCAGCGCCAAGAGAACCTTCGGAAAGTGCTAGCTCTTGCTCTTCACGAAGGAGCCTGGCGCGTCCTCGATAGGCTTGAGCGGTCCGGAGGCGGGATCGCGCGCCGGAACCTTCTCGCCGGATTGTTCCGCGAGCCAGGCGGCCCAGTCGGGCCACCATGAGCCCGGAGTCTCGGTGGCCTTGCCGATCCACGCCTCCAGCGTCTCGGCCGGCGCTCCGCTCCAATACTGATATTTCTTCTTGGCCGGGGGATTGACCACGCCGGCGATATGGCCCGAGCCCGCCATGACGTGGCGCACGGGACCGCCGAACAGCTTGCTGCCCTGAAAGACCGACAGCGCCGGCGCGATGTGGTCCTCACGAGTGAACAGCTCGTAGATCGGGATGTTGATCTTGGACAGGTCCAGCTTGACGCCACCCAACTCCATCTCGCCCTTGCTCAGCCGGTTCTCGTGATAGAACTCGCGCAGGTAGAAGGCGTGGTTGGCCGCCGGCAGCCGCGTGGAATCGGCGTTCCAGAACAAGAGGTCGAAGGGGAAGGGCTTCTTGCCCAGCAGATAGTTGTTCACCACGTAGGGCCAGATCAGGTCGCGCGGGCGCAGCATGTTGAAAACCGCCGCCATCCGCGAGCCGTCGAGATAGCCCTGCTCGGCCATCATCTCTTCGAGCGACTTGAGCTGCGTGTCGTCGATGAAGACCAGAAGGTCGCCCGCCGCGCTGAAGTCGACCTGTGCGGTGAGGAAGCTTGCCGAGGCCATGCGGTCGTCGCCTTTGGCCGCAGCATAGGCCAAAGTCGAGGCCAGCAGCGTACCGCCCACGCAATAGCCCAGCATGTTGACGTGGTGCAGCCCGAGTTGGCGGTTGACGGCTTCGACCGCCGCCAGAATGCCCTCGTTCATGTAGTCCTCGAAGGTCTTCTGGGCGAGCCCGGCATCCGGATTGACCCAAGACACCATGAACACCGTGAAGCCCTGGTCGACCGCGAACTTGACGAAGGATTTCTCCGGCACGAGATCGAGGATGTAATATTTGTTGATCCAGGGCGGCACCATGATCAGCGGCCGCTCGTAAACCTCCTCCGTCGTCGGGGAGTACTGGATGAGCTGGATGAGGTCGTTTTGGAAGATGACCTTACCCGGGGTGATAGCCAGATCGCGTCCGACTTCGAACGCCGTGAGATCTGTCTGGGTGATGCGCAGCAGATTCTCCGATTGCTCGAGATCGTGGGCAAGATGCGCCATGCCTCGCACCAGATTTTCGGCGTTGGACTCGAGCGTGGCGCGTACCACTTCCGGATTGGTGAACGGGTAGTTCGACGGCGAGAGCGCCGCCAGCATCTGCTCCAGATAGAACACAGCCTTCTGGCGCGTCCTGTCGTCCACCCCCTCGGTGTTCTTGGTGATGTCCGACGCCCAGCGCGAGGTGATCAGATAAGCCTGCTTCCAAAAATCGAAATACTGGCTGTTGGACCAGTCCGGATCCTTGAAGCGGTTGTCGCCGGGCTCCGGTTCGACCACCGGCTCGACATCTTCGCCGAGAAAGCGGCGAAAGGAGCGGCCCCACAAATCGGCGTAGCTCTGGAACAGCTCGCCTTGGGCGGCGGCGAGCTTACTGGGGTCCGAGACCCAGACCCGCGCCACCTCGCCAAGGGTCTTGGCGGCTTCGCCGACCTCTGAGGCCATGCTGTAAGGCCCGTTGCCGTTCGTGGTGCGTTCGGCGAGCGCCGAGAAGACCTTGGTGCTCTGGTCGAAGAGGCGCACCATGTTCCGGGCGAACTCGTCGACTTGGGTGTTTTCGCAGCCGTCCGCGCCGGTTTGCCCGGCGCTGTCGTTACGTTCCTGCATCGAAAAGTCCTTATTTTACCCCCAACTGACCACGCTTCCGCCAGCTTGCGAAGCGATTGCCTCGCGTTAGCTTCCGCAGCGATCTTCATTGTGCTATGCAATATAAGCGTCAGGCGATGTCAATCGCCAGGGGAAAGTCCACCAGAGCCAACATCTTACCGATGTTCTTGCGATCAGCTTCTTGCCTCGTGGCGATGCTGCCTGTCATTTTGATGGCTGGCTGCGCCGATAGTATGCCCGACGGCGCGCGGCTCAAACGTTTTACCGAGGTCATCCGGGGCTATGACAACACCCTGACGAAGTCCGAAAAAGAAGCCGCGATCTCGGATCTTCAGAAGGAGAAGGAGCGCCAGCAACAGCAACTCGGCGAAGACGCGGGCGCACCAAAAGCCAACTAAATCAACGCTGACCGGCCGGGCCCGACGCGGGAGCGGCTTGCCGGGCAGCCCTGTTTCGTGGTTCAACAGCGGACTCCCTTCTAGAGTCCAATCGGGTGGGGACAACCGTCCGTGCACAACGACTTTCACAGGATCAAGCGGCTGCCGCCGTATGTCTTCGAGCAGGTGAACCGGCTCAAGGCAGAGGCGCGCGCCCGCGGCGACGACATCATCGATTTCGGCATGGGCAATCCCGACATGCCGACGCCGCAGCATATTGTCGACAAGCTGGTGGAGACCGTGCGTGATCCGCGCACCAACCGCTATTCCGCGTCCAAGGGCATCGGCGGTTTGCGCCGGGCGCAGGCCAAGTATTACGAGCGCCGCTTTGGGGTGAAGCTCAACCCCGATACGCAAGTCGTGGCGACGCTCGGCTCCAAGGAAGGCTTCGCCAACGTGGCACAAGCCATCACCGCGCCCGGCGACGTGATCCTCGTGCCGAATCCGACCTATCCGATCCACGAGTTCGGCTTCATCATGTCCGGGGGCGTCATCCGCCATTTGCCGGCAAGCACCGACTCGCAATTCATGGTTTCGCTGGACAAGGCCGTGCGCCATTCCGTGCCGAAGCCCTCCGCGCTGGTTCTGAACTATCCGGCCAATCCGACCGCGGTCGTCGCCAATCGCGACTTCTATCGCGAGGTCGTCAGCTTCGCCCGCAAGAACGACCTCATCGTGCTGTCCGATCTCGCTTATGCGGAAATCTATTTCGACGGGGAGCCGCCGCCTTCCATTCTGGAGATTCCCGGCGCGATCGACATCGCGGTGGAGTTCACCTCGCTGTCGAAAACCTACTCCATGCCGGGGTGGCGCATGGGTTTTGCCGTGGGCAATGAGCGGCTCATTCAGGCGCTCACCCGGGTGAAGTCCTATCTCGACTACGGCGCTTTCACACCCATCCAGGTGGCCGCGACCGCCGCGCTCAACGGACCGCAAGATTGCATCGACGAGATCCGGGGTATTTACCGCCGCAGGCGCGATTGCCTGGTGGATGCGGTGAGCCGCGCCGGCTGGCCGATCCCGTCGCCGCCCGCGACCATGTTCGCCTGGGCGCCGATCCCCGACATGTTCGCGCATATCGGCTCGCTCGAGTTTTCCAAGCTGCTGTTGGAGAGGGCCTCGGTGGCCGTGTCGCCCGGCGTCGGCTTCGGCGAATACGGCGAAGGCTATGTGCGCATCGCGCTCGTGGAGAACGAGCAGCGCATCCGTCAGGCCGCGCGTAACATTCGAAAATTCCTTACAGAGTCAGCGAACGCGCTGCACAACGTCATTCCCATTGCCTCTAAGGCCAATCGCACCTTCTGATTTTCCCATGGCGGACGGATTGAAGCTTGGACTGGCCGGTATCGGCACTGTCGGCGGTGGCCTATTGCGGCTCATCGAGACGCACGCTGGCGCTCTGGCGGAGCGCGCGGGCCGGCCCATCAAAGTGGTCGCCGTCTCGGCGCGCAATAAGCGCAAAAAGCGCGATGTGGATCTCTCGGGCGTGCGCTTCGTGCAAGACCCCATCAAGCTCGCCACCGACCCGGAGATCGACGTCTTCGTCGAGCTGATCGGCGGTGAGCAAGGCATTGCCAAGGAAGCGGTGGAGACGGCGCTGCGGGCCGGCAAGCACGTGGTCACCGCCAACAAGGCGCTACTTGCGCATCATGGACCAAACCTTGCCGCACTCGCCGAGAAGCACGGCGTGGCGCTGAACTTCGAAGGCGCCGTGGCCGGCGGTATTCCCGTGGTCAAGGTGATCCGCGAAGGCCTGCAGGGCAACGACATTACGCGCGTCTACGGCATCCTCAACGGCACCTGCAACTACATCCTCACACTGATGGAGCGTGAAGGGCGCAGCTTCGCCGACGTTCTGAAGGAGGCGCAAGAGCAGGGCTATGCCGAAGCCGATCCCACTTTCGATGTCGGCGGCTTCGACACCGCGCACAAGCTGGCGCTGCTCACGAGTCTCGCTTTCGGCACGCGCACAAAGTTCGACGCCGTCTACGTAGAGGGTATCGAAACCATCACGCCCGCCGATATCGAGGCGGCGGACGATCTCGGCTATCGCATCAAGCTGCTCGGTGTGGCGCTCAGGACCGACAGCGGCATCGAGCAGCGCGTGCATCCGACCATGGTCCCGAAGGACACCGCGATCGCAAACGTGGACGGCGTGTCCAATTGCGTGGCGATCGACGGCGACTTCGTCGGGGATGTCATGCTCATCGGCCCGGGCGCCGGCGGCGGTCCCACGGCATCGGCCGTGGTGAGCGACATCATCGACATCGCGCGCGGACACGTCCTGCCGCCCTTCGGCCTCAAGGCCAAAAATTTGCGGCCCTATCGAAAGGCGGAGATGCGTGCCCACGAGGGCGGCTATTACATCCGCCTGTCGGTCCACGACCGCACCGGCGCTTTTGCCGCGATCGCTCAGCGCATGGCGGCCCAAGGCATCTCCCTTGAGAGCATCGTGCAGCGGCGTCCGCAGACCGAACTTCCCGGGCAGGGTAGACGCGCCGGCGGGCCTGCCGGCGTCGTCATGGTGACCCACGAGACCACCGAGGCCGCCGTGCGCAAGGCGCTTGTCGCCATCGAGCGCGACGGCCATGTCGATGCGAAGCCTCAGATGATCCGCATCGAAAAACTGTGATACGGACTCTGCTATAAGACGCAGGGAGAACCTGCGCGTGAGCTAGGGAGGGTGTGACGTGCCAGAGGCTGCGGCAAAGACCGAGCTCGACCGCGCACTTGCGCTGGATATTGTCCGCGTCACCGAGGCGACCGCCGTTGCCGCCGCCCGTTGGCGGGGCCGGGGCGATGAAGTGGCCGCCGATGAGGCCGCCGCCGCCGCCATGTATCGTGAAATTGCTCGGCTCCCTATCCAGGGCAACGTCGTCGTCGGCGAGGGCGAGGAGAACGAAAGCCCAATCCTCTATATCGGCGAGACGATTGGCGCGGGCTCCGAGTCCGGTGTGGAGCTTGACTTAGCCGTCGATCCCATCGAAGGCACCACGCTGTGCGCCAAGGCGTTGCCCAATGCCCTCTCGGTGCTCGTTGTGGCCGAACGCGGTAGTCTTCTGAAAGTGCCGTCCATCTACATGGACAAGATCGCCATCGGCGCAGGATATCCGGATGGTCTCGTCGACCTTGACGCCACCCCCGTCGACAATCTGAAAGCGCTCGCCAAAGCCAAGGGCGTCGGCATGCCGGAGCTCTCGGTATGCATCCTCGACCGGCCTCGTCACGGCAAGCTGATCGAGGAGGTGCGTGAGGCAGGCGCCGCGCTCCGTTTGATCGGCGACGGCGACATTGCCGGCGTGATCCACGTAACCGAACCGCAAGAGACGGGAATCGACATGTATCTCGGCCTTGGCGGTGCGCCCGAAGGGGTGCTGGCGGCCGCGGCGCTCGCCTGCATCGGTGGTCAGATGCAAGGCCGCCTCGTGGCGATGAACGACGAGCATCGCGGGCGCGCCCGGGCCGCCGGCATTTCGGATCTCGGCCGCAAATATTCGATTGGGGAGATGGTCCGAGGCGATCTCAGCTTTGCCGCGACCGGAATTACCGACGGCTCGCTGGTCGAGGGGGTGCGCTTCGCCAAGGACGCCGTCTTCACCCAGAGCGTGGTCATGCGGGCCTCGACCCGCACCGTGCGCTGGATCAAGACAGAGCATGCCGATCTGAGAAAGTTCAACTGACCGGCCGCACGCCGCGAATCAGTTACACTTTGCGATCTTCCCAAAGCGGTTCGTAAGAGTGGCACACGCGTGACGGCAGCCCTGAAATATGACGCGACGGAGACGACGACCATGCTCGGCGTGGAACGGTCCGTGCGCGGCCGTCGTTGGGTCGAGCGGCTGGAGGCCGGACGTTTCCACATCGCGACCGCGATCTCTCAGGCACATGGACTGCCGGAGCTGCTCGGCCGGGTGCTCGCGGCGCGGGGTGCCGAGCTTCACAGCATCGAGCGGTTTCTCGATCCCTCGCTCAAGACTTTGCTGCCCGATCCGGCCCGCCTCCAGGATATGGCGCGTGCGGCAGAGCGTTTCGCGCGCGCCATCCGCACTGGAGAAAGGGTCGCCGTCTTCGGCGACTACGACGTCGATGGCGCCGCCTCCGTGGCCCTCGTCGAGCGCTTCCTGCGGGCGCACGGACAGGCCTGCATCAGCTATATCCCCGACCGCCTCACCGAGGGCTATGGCCCCTCGGCGGGAGCGCTGAGCGGCCTCGTGGAAGAGGGGGCCCGGCTGGTTCTCACGGTGGATTGCGGCACCACCGGAGGCGCGGCCATCGAAGCAGCCATTGGAGCCGGCGCGGACGTCATAGTGCTGGATCATCACCAGGCCGACGAGGCGCTGCCCCCCGCCTTTGCCGTGGTCAACCCGAACCGCCAGGACGATCTTTCCGGTCAAGGACATCTGGCGGCCGCGGGCGTGGTCTTCCTCTTCCTCGTGGCGACGATCGGGGTCCTGCGACGCGAAGGGGCCTATGCCGGCAGGCCAGAACCGGACCTGCTCGGCATGCTGGACCTCGTGGCGCTTGCCACCGTGTGCGATGTGGTGCCGCTTAAGGACGCAAATCGGGCGTTCGTCGCCAAGGGGCTGAAGGTGCTGCGGCTCCGGCAAAATGTGGGTTTGCGCGCGCTTGCCGATGCCGCCCGTCTCGACGAGGCGCCGTCCTCCTACAGTCTCGGTTTCATCCTAGGCCCCCGCATCAATGCCGGGGGGCGCATCGGCGCCTCGGGGCTCGGCGCGCGGCTTCTGGCGACCGACGATGAGGTGGAGGCGCGCGCCATAGCCGGCCAGCTCGAGGCGCTCAATGCCGAGCGCAAGGCGATCGAGGCGCGCATGCTGGAAGAAGCCTTCGCTCGAGCGGACGCGGCCATCGAGGAGTCACCTGATTTGCCGGTGCTGTTTCTTGGCGCCAAGGATTGGCACAAGGGCCTCGTAGGCCTCGTGGCTGGCCGTATCGCCGACCGGTTTCATCGCCCGTCCTTCGTCATGGCATACGAGCAAGATGGCACCGCAACGGGCTCAGCCCGCTCGCTGCCCTCCGTCGATCTCGGCGCCGTGGTGCGTGCCGCGGTCCAGGACGGGCTGTTCCTAAAGGGCGGGGGACACGCCATGGCGGCAGGCTTCTGTCTGGACCTCGCCAAACAAGACGCCGCCCGCACCTTCCTGCACGAGTCCCTGGCGGGCCCAGTGGCGCGCGCCGTCGCCAGCCGGCAGCTTGCGATAGACGGCGCGTTGTCGGCGCGCGGCGCCACCCTGGAGCTGATCGATCTTCTAGAGCGGGCAGGGCCCTACGGCCCAGGGCACCCGAAACCCCGCTTCGTGTTCCCGGCTCACCGCGTCACACGGTTGCGCACCATGGCCGAAGCGCATCTGCGCTGCACGCTTCAGGCCGCCGACGGCGGGCGGATTGAGGCTTGCGCCTTCCGGGTCGCGGGCACGCCGCTCGGCGACCTCTTTGCGAGCGCCGAGGGAAGCGCGCTTCATGTGGCGGGTCATCTGCGCCGGTCGGTCTGGCAGGGCCGGGAAAGCGTCGAGCTGATGATCGAGGATGCGGCCCTCTGCGGCGAGGCGTCGTAAGCGCCGTTCTTGCGGGCGTCCGCAAACCTTTCTATATGACGGGGCTCAAAGCGGTACGCCCCCTTCGTCTAATGGTCAGGACGCCAGGTTTTCAACCTGGAAACAGGGGTTCAATTCCCCTAGGGGGTACCACTTCCTGCCGCGCGCGGGACTGCCCCTACCATTTCCCGGTATTTTCCATCGACGCCCAAGGCTCTTGTTTTGGCTTTGGTCCGCCTTTCTGCAACAGCTCGATGGAGATGTTGTCCGGGGAGCGGACAAAGGCCATGTAGCCGTCGCGAGGCGGTCGGTTGATGGTCACCCCGTGCTTCATCAGGTGGTCGCAGGTGGCGTAGATGTCGTCGACCTCGAAGGCCAGATGACCGAAATGACGGCCCTCGTCATAGATTTCCGGGTCCCAATTGTAGGTCAGTTCGATCTGCGAATCCTCGTCCCCAGGGGCCGCCAGGTAGATCAGGGTAAAGCGGCCTTGCTCGCTGTCCATCCGGCGGACCTCTTTCAGACCGAGCTTGTTGCAGTAGAAGTCCATCGACTCATCGACGTCGGAAACGCGCACCATCGTGTGCAGGTACTTCATCGGGTCGTCTCCTCGTGAGGTTTGTACGTGGCGGGCCGAACCCTAAAGCGGAGCACGCAAGCCTGGCAAGCGCCCAGGGCCGCCTCGCTGGGGTCGGCCGCATGAAGATTTTGCGTCGATTGTTGCATAGGGTCCACAGCGCGGCGTCCATATCACACCGAATGAAAATTTATCCGTCGCCAGAAACATTTGCCCCCCCTTCATCGAGATTTTGCCGCGTCCGTCCCCTCTGCAGGTAAGACGCTCAACATGCATTGGATTCTCTTGCCGATCAGATGGTTGCGCGAATCTTTGCGCACCTGTCACGAACTCCCAGTCGGATTGTGGAGAAGGCTTTGTCTCCGGGAAAATTCCGCTGGCTCCGGTAACGCGCAATGCTATGTTCGAAAGAGAGTGCTCCAGTCGATTCGTTGTGAGGCGTCGAATTGATTGGCAGAAGTGAAGCGGGGGAATGCGGCATGGGGGCGAAGGCATCGCCACTTCAAGAGGAACACACCCAGCGCGACGAAGAAGCCACAGTTGATGTGTTCGAGGTTTCAGGGTCAATCAAGTGGTTCGATGCGTCGAAGGGTTACGGGTTCATCGTACCGGACGAAGATCTTCCAGACGTATTGCTGCATGTAACGTGTTTGCGCCGGGACGGTCATCAGACCGCCTACGAGGGCTCGCGCGTGGTATGCGAAGTTTTGCGTCGCCCCAAGGGGTTACAGGCGTTCCGAATCCTGGAGATGGACGATACCACGGCCATCCATCCTTCGGAGCTGCCGCAACGGACCCATGTCGTGGTCGTGCCGGAGAGCGACTGGGAGCGGGCCATGGTGAAATGGTTCAACCGGGTTCGCGGTTTCGGTTTTCTGACCCGGGGTCCGTCGACGCTCGACATCTTCGTGCACATGGAGACCTTGCGCCGGTGTGGTTTCACGGAGCTGAGACCCGGACAATCGCTTCTCGTGCGCTATGGCCGGGGGTCGAAAGGGCTGATGGCCGCCGAGCTCAAGCCCGACGGCGCCAACGGACCTTCCTCTCACTGACGACAGCATCTTTGCGCATCGCCGCGGCATGTCTAATGACGGTCGCGGTGGTGCTGCCGCTTGGCCGCGCCACTGCGGCGGGTAGGGATACGCTGGTCCTCAAGACCGAGAGCGGCGAGCACAGTTACACGGTCGAGATCGCCGACACCGATCGGGAACGTGCCACGGGTCTCATGTTCCGGCGCTCATTGCCGGAGAAGAGCGGCATGATCTTCCTCTACGACCCGCCCCAGCGCGTGGGCATGTGGATGCGGAACACGTACATCCCGCTCGATATGGTCTTCATCACCGCGGAAGGGACGGTCCGCCGCATCGAGGCCGACACCGAGCCTTTCTCCACCGATCTCATCAGCTCCGGGGGTGAGGTGGCTGCTGTCCTCGAGCTCAACGCCGGCCAGGCCGCGAAGATCGGGGTCAAGCCGGGGGACCGGGTGATCTTTCCCGGCCTCGGAACCGCGCGTTGAGACGCGATGACGCGGGCTTAACCCCTTCCGACTAGCCTGAGGCCGCCAGGGTCTCTATATGATGCGGTCTTAGACGATGCGGCCTTGGTGGATACGGAATGCCTGTCATGTCCGCGCCATCGGCCGGTGATTGTTTCGGGGCATAGCGCAGTCTGGTAGCGCACCTGCTTTGGGAGCAGGGGGTCGCAAGTTCGAATCTTGCTGCCCCGACCACAACGGTCGGAAACCGAATCGAAGGGGAACACACCCATGGCGGCCCGGATCTTCAAGCCCGCCCAGAACGTCATGCAGCAAGGCAAGGGCGCCACGCGCGAATGGGTCCTGGAGTACATTCCGGCCGAACCGCGTGTCATCGAGCCGCTGATGGGCTGGACAAGCTCGGGCGACACGAGACGCCAGGTGCGTTTGAACTTCGCCACCAAGGACGAGGCCATCGCCTTCGCCACGGAGAACGGCATCGCCTTTCGCCTGGAGGAGCCGCCCGCCGGCAAGCTCCGGCCGAAGTCCTACGCGGAGAATTTCAAATTCGGGCGTCCCGACCGCTGGACACATTGAGCCCGCGGTTTCGGGTATAGTCGCATCCGAGCGTGATCCCGTAGCTCAACGGATAGAGCATCTGCCTTCTAAGCAGAGGGTTGCAGGTTCGAGTCCTGCCGGGATCGCCATTTCTTGTGCTTCAGTGAGGATCTCATGCGTATCATTCTCGGCCTCGTTCTCTCCATCATGTTCGCCAGCGCGTCGTTCGCTCAAGGGCCAACGCTCGTATGGGAGGCCAAGGGTCTAGCCAGACCGGAATCGGTTGTCCACGACCCCGCGACCGACGTCCTCTATGTGAGCAACATCAACGGTGCCGTCATGCAGAAGGACGGCAACGGCTTCATCTCCCGCCTCAAGTCCGACGGCACCATTCTCGAGCGGAACTGGGTGACGGGCTTCAATTCTCCGACCGGGTTGGCCTTGCGCGACCGCACGCTTTACGTTGCCGACGTCGATGCTCTGGTCGAGGTCGACGCTGCATCGGGCAGCATCAAGAAGCGCCACCCGGCGAACGGCGCGATCTTTCTGAACGACGTGGTGGTTGCCGAGGACGGCACGGTCTATGTCTCCGACACGCCGATGAATACGATCTGGCGGCTCAAGGACGGCGTCTTCGAGCCGTGGCTCACCAGTGACGAGTTGGAAGGGCCGAACGGTCTCCTCGTCGAAGGCGACAAGCTCACCGTCGCCTCGCTCGGCCGGCTGAAAAGCGTCGGCCAGGAGCAGGAGCCCGCCGGCATGTTCTCCGTGAACCTGGAAGACCAGACCATCGAGCCCTTGGTCAAGGGCAAGACGATCGGCAATCTGGACGGGCTCCAGGTCCTGAAGCCGGGCGCCTATCTCGTCACGGACTGGGCCGACGGCGCGCTGTATCAAGTCAACACCGATGGCAAAGTGGATCTGTTGATCGATCTCAATCAGGGCAGCGCCGACTTGATCTATTCTCCCGCCACGGGGATCGCCTTGATCCCGATGATGCTGGACAACTCGCTTGCCGCTTACCGCTTGAGCGCGCCGGCGGACAGCAAGAAGGTCGACAAGAAGGACGGCGAGAAGAAGAAGAAATAGCCGTGCCGCACCTTTCTTGAATGGTGCGCCGCAACCGATAAGTGCGGCGCCCGTCAAGGCTTCCCGCGCAAGTACAGGACTGCTCGCTGGTGCTCGCCGTCTACGTCATGACGTTCGGCGACTGCTATCATTTCGGCTAAGCCGCCTAGACGATGCTCCGTACCACGCCGCCATCGACCCTGAGCGAGGCGCCGGTGATCGCGGAGGAGCCTTCGCCGCAGAGAAATACCACCAGATTGGCAACCTCTTCCGCCTCCGCAAGACGGCCGATCAGGGTCGAGGGTCTTATGGTCTTCGCGAAATCGCGCACGAAAGTCTCGCGGTCGACATGCTGCGTGTCCGCCAACTTTTCCATGAAATCCACGACGCCTTCGGATCGGGTGGGGCCCGGAAGGACCGCATTCGCCGTCACGCCCGTGCCGGCGACGCTCTCGGCGATGCCGCGCGACAGGGCAAGCTGCGCGGTTTTGGTGACGCCGTAATGCACCATCTCTTGCGGGGTCTGGATGCCGGACTCGCTCGAAATGAATATGATGCGTCCCCAACCGCGTTTCACCATTTCGGGAACCAGCGCGCGGGACAACCTGACCCCACTCATCACGTTGACGTCGAAGATCTCCTGCCACTCATCATCGGAAATCTCCGTAAAGGGAACCGGCGCGAAAATGCCGACATTGTTTACGAGAATGTCGACGTACCCGGCCTCTTCCAAGAGCTTGGCGGCGCCGTCCGCGCTGCCGAGGTCGGCAACGGCACCGGTCGCCTTGCCGCCCGTTTCAGCGTTGAGAGTCTCGACCGCCTCCGTCACTCGACCGGCCGTGCGGCCGTTGACGATGACCGTGGCGCCTTCCTGCGCCAGGCCCTTGGCGATCGCAAAGCCGATACCGGCCGTGGAGCCCGTGACCAGCGCGCGCTTGCCATCCAGTCGCAAATCCATGAACGCCTCGCTTGTCTGGTGCTGCCGCTAGGCCTTGGCCAGTCTGGCAAAGCCCGCATCGAGATCCGCCTTCAGATCCTCGACGTCCTCCAAACCGATATGGAGACGCAAAGCCGGCCCTTCCACCTGCCAGGTCGTCGCACTGCGGTAGCTGCGCGGATCGAAGGGCAGGATCAAACTTTCATAGCCGCCCCATGAATAGCCCATGCCGAACAGCGTAAGGCCGTCGAGCATGGCGGCGAGCGCCTTTTGCGAGCACGGCTTGAGCACGATCGAGAACAATCCGGACGCGCCGGTGAAATCCCGCTGCCACAAAGCATGGCCCGGATCGCCGGGCCGGGCAGGATGAATGACCTGCGCCACCTCGGGCCGGCCTGCGAGCCATTCGGCCATCTCGAGCCCAGAAGCCTGATGGCGTGCAAGCCGCACGCTCAGTGAGCGCAAGCCCCGCAAGCCCAGATAGACATCCTCGGGCCCGGGACACAAACCCAGCTCGTCGTGCGTCCTGGCCACGGCCGCACGCGTCGCCTTGTTGGTGGTGATGGCGCCGAGCATGGCGTCCGCATGGCCGACGATATATTTGGTCGCCGCGTGGACCGACACGTCGACGCCGTGGGAAAACGGTTTGAAGTAGAGCGGCGTCGCCCACGTATTGTCCATGATCACCACGGCGCCGCGCTTATGCGCCGCCTCGGCGATGGCCGGTATGTCTTGCACCTCGAAGGTCTGCGAGCCGGGCGACTCGGTGAACACGAGTTTGGTCTTGTCTGTGAGCAAACCTGCGATGCCGCCGCCGATCAGGGGATCGTAGTAGGTCGTGGTGATCCCGAGCCGCTTCAGCACGTTCTCGCAGAAGCGCCGGGTCGGACGGTAGACGCTGTCCGAAACCAAAATATCGTCGCCGCTTGAAACGAAGCTGAGCAGCGTTGCCGAGATCGCCGACAAGCCGGAAGGTGTCAGCAGCGTCGCGTGCCCGCCTTCGAGTTCCGCGAGCGCCGTCTGTAGCGCGTCCACCGTCGGCGTGCCGAGCCGGCCGTAGCTGTAGTCTTGGTCGTTCGCCTCCAGGCACTGAAGCGTCGGGTAGAGCACCGTCGAGCCGCGATAGATCGGCGTGTTGACGAAGCCGTCGAAGCGCGCGGGATCACGGCCCGCATGAGCCAGCCGTGTATCCTGCTTTTGAGATTTTTTGGACGTGCTCATAGAAGCCTCTGAACGAGGCGAGGGGCATCGTGAGGGGCCTTAGCTCGTCTCGATGGGAAGACTGTCATCCGCGCCCCATTCGGTCCACGAACCGTCATAAACCGATGTGCGGCGATGACCGGTCTCGGCCAGTGCCAGCGCCAGCACGCAGGCGGTGATGCCGGAGCCGCAACTCGTCACCACGGGCTTGTGCGGTTCGACGCCGGCGGCGGCGAAAATCGCATTGAGCTCCTCGGTCGATTTCAGCGTGCCGTCTGCGTTCAGCAACTGGCTGTAAGGCACGTTCTGCGCGCCGGGAATGTGCCCGGACCGCAAGCCTTCACGGGGCTCGGGAACAGTGCCGGCAAACCGCTCGGGCGACCGCGCATCGACAATGTCTGCGGACTTGTCGTTGATGACGGATTTCATGTCGTCTACGTCGCGCACGAGATCGAGATTGCGCCGGGACGTGAAGTGACGCGGCGTACGTGCATTGGGTTCACCCATCATCAGTGGGCGTCCCTCGCTTTTCCATTTCGGCAAACCGCCGTTCAGCACGCTCACCTCGTCGGCGCCCATGACGCGGAACATCCACCACACCCGCGGCGCGCTGAACATGCCGTGCCGGTCGTAGACCACGATGCGCTGACCGTCGCCGATCCCCATCTTGCGCATGCGCGAGGAAAACTTTTCCGGCGACGGCAACATGTGCGGGAGAGGAGAGTTGGTGTCGGCGATCTCGTCGATATCGAAAAAGATCGCGCCGGGGATGTGCTCCGCCAGATACTCCTCGCGTGCGTTTTTGCCCTCGTCCGGCATGTACCAGGTGGCATCGATGATTACGAAATCCGGCGCCTCCAGTTCGCGCTCGAGCTCGTCCGTCTCAATCAGCCATGTCTTCGGCGTCGTCAAAATATCTTCTCCGTACTTTCCTAAACGAACACGGTGGGCGCGGCGGCTTCGGGCCGGTCTAGCCATTCGGGGACCGGCAATCCTTTTTCGCGCAAGAATTCCGGATTGAACAGCCTGCTTTGATAGCGCGTGCCGTAATCGCAGAGCACCGTGACGATGGTATGGCCCGGTCCCATAGCCTTGGCGAGCCGGATCGCGCCTGCGACATTGATGCCGCTCGAGCCGCCAAGGCAGAGGCCTTCCTCGCTCAAGAGATTGAACACGACCGGCAGCGCCTCGGCGTCGGGAATCTGGAAGGCCTCGTCGACCTTGGCCCCTTCGAGATTGGCGGTGATGCGGCCCTGGCCAATGCCTTCGGTGATCGAGCTCCCTTCGGACTTGAGCGCGCCGTGCTTGTAGTAGTTGTAAAGCGCCGCGCCCATGGGATCGGCCAAGCCGATGACGATGTCGGGGTTGTGCTCTTTGAGGCCCATGGAGACGCCGGCAAGAGTGCCGCCTGTGCCCACGGCGCAGATGAAGCCGTCCACCTTGCCGTCAAGGTCGCGCCAGATCTCCTGAGCCGTCGTCTCGATATGGCCCTGCCGGTTCGCAACGTTGTCGAACTGGTTGGCCCAGATGGCGCCATTCGGCTCCGTCTTGGCGAGTTCCTCGGCGAGCCGGCCGGAATATTTCACGTAATTGTTGTCGTTCTTGTAGGGCACCGCCGGCACCTGGATCAGCTCGGCGCCGGTGAGGCGCAGCATGTCCTTCTTCTCGTCGGACTGAGTCTCGGGGATAACGATCACCGTCTTGAGCCCAAGCGCGTTGCCGACCAGCGCGAGCCCGATCCCCGTATTGCCGGCCGTGCCTTCCACGACCGTTCCGCCCGGGTTGAGCCGGCCCGCATTCATGGCATCGCGGATGATGAACAAAGCGGCCCGATCCTTCACCGATTGGCCCGGGTTCAAGAACTCGGCCTTGCCCAGAATCGTGCAGCCCGTTTCTTCGGACGCGCGCTTGAGCTTGATCAGCGGCGTATTGCCGATCGCCTCGAGAATGCCTTTGCGGTAGGTCACGGGGGGAAGCCTTCGGGAATCTGGTTCGCCCGCAACCTAATGAGGCCGGTCGGCCCCCGCAAGTCGCGGAAATCCCACGAAACCGGCAGCAGAGGGCATGCGGTTCCACGGGATGCCGGCTGGGGAGCATGGTTGGGACCGTAACCTTGAGGCGAGCCAAGGAAGACCGGATGGGCGGGGGATCGGCCCTAGCAGCCGGGAAACCCGCTGTGTATATAGACCGCCAGACGTGGCCGGCGCGGTGCGCGAACCCTTTAGGCGGGCGTGGTGGAACTGGTAGACACGCCAGATTTAGGTTCTGGTGGCTTCGGCCGTGGGGGTTCAACTCCCTCCGCCCGCACCAACCAAGCGTTGGTCCAATGTTGTTGGATGGATTGAGAGCGCCTCACGGCGCCGGAAAATGGTGGATTGAGACAGTATGAACGTGACCGAGACAAATACTGAAGGTCTGCGCCGAGAGTTGAAAGTGGTGGTTGGCGCCGACGAGTTGGAGCAGCGGCTCTCCTCGCGCCTCGACGAGCTCAAGGGCAAGGCGCGCATCAAGGGCTTCCGCCCCGGCCACGTTCCGAAGGATCATTTACGCAAAGTTTATGGCCGCTCGGTCATGGCCGAGGTCGTGCAGCAGGCGGTCACCGAGACGAGCCAGCAGGCCCTGTCGGAGCGCGAGGAACGCCCAGCCTTCCAGCCGAAGGTGGCGTTGCCCGAGGACGAGGCCGAGATCAATCAGATCTTCGAAGGCACCGGCGATCTGTCTTACACGCTCACCTTCGAGGTGCTGCCCAAGGTCGAGGTGATGGATCTCAGCACCATCTCGCTTGAGCGTCCCGTGGCGCCGGTGAGCGACAAGGACATCGACGAGGCGATCGATAGGATCCTCGCCACCAACCAGAACTACAAGCCGAAGGACGGGCCGGCCAAGAAGGCCGACCGCGTGACCATCGACTTCGTCGGCAAGCTCGACGGCGAGGCCTTCGAGGGCGGAACCGCCGAAGACGCGCCCATCACGCTCGGCGCCGGCGGTTTCATTCCCGGCTTCGAAGAAGGCCTGACGGGTGTGAAGGCGGGCGATGAGAAGGTGATCGAGGCGACGTTCCCGGAGGCCTATCCGGAAGCCAAGCTCGCCGGTAAGGCGGTGACGTTCGAGGTCAAGGTGAAGGAGGTGGCCGCGCCCGAGACGCCCACCCTCGACGATGATTTCGCCAAGAGCCTCGGCGTGGAATCGGTCGCGCAGATGCGCGAAACGGTGAAGGCGCGCATGGAGCAGGATCGGGCGCTTGCGGCACGTCAAAAGATGAAGCGGGCGCTGCTCGACGCGCTGAATGAAGGCCATACGTTCGAGTTGCCGCCGACCCTGGTGGACAATGAGTTTCAGGCGATTTGGGATCAGGTGACCAAGGACCTGGAGCACGCCAAGAAGACCTTCGAGGACGAGGACACCACCGAGGAGAAAGCCAAGGACGAATACCGCGACATCGCCGCCCGGCGTGTCCGGCTTGGGCTTTTGCTCTCGGAGATCGGCCAGCGCAATGAGGTGACGGTCAGCGACGAGGAGGTCAACAAGGCGCTGATCGAGCGCATCCGGCAGTTCCCGGGTCAGGAGCGGCAAGTCTACGACTTTTACCGCAACACCCCCCAGGCCCTGGCCGAGCTCAGGGCGCCCATCTACGAAGACAAGGTGGTGGACTACATCTTCGAGCTCGCCAAGCTGACCGACAAGGAAGTGACCCTCGAGGAGCTCTACGCCGATCCGGACGGCGGGCACGGCCACCACCACCACGATCATGACCACGATCATGACCATGACCACGATCATGACCACGACCACAAGCATGGCTGAATGAAGAGGCCGGGCAGTCCTCTTAAAGGGCGGCATCTGGCCTCTTCCGTTTCCGGGTCCGACCTCATATGTAGGGTGATCCTCGGAGATTCGCCGGTCGGCCCGACTGGCTCACCAAGCCCGAAAAGCAGGACATCCATGAACAACCCGGCCGAGACATACATGAGCACGCTTGTCCCCATGGTGGTCGAGCAGACCAACCGCGGCGAGCGCGCCTACGACATCTACTCCCGCCTGCTGAAAGAGCGGATCATCTTTGTCACGGGCGTGATCGAGGACCATGTGGCGTCCCTCATCACCGCGCAGCTTCTCTTCTTGGAGGCCGAAAACCCCAAGAAGGAAATCTCCATGTACATCAACTCGCCGGGCGGCGTGGTGACCTCCGGCATGGCGATCTACGACACGATGCAGTTCGTGCGGCCTCCGGTCGCGACGCTGTGCATCGGCCAGGCCGCGTCCATGGGCTCGCTCCTGCTCTGCGCCGGCGAGAAGGGCATGCGCTACTCGTTGCCGAACTCGCGCATCATGCTCCATCAGCCCTCCGGAGGCTTCCAGGGCCAGGCCAGCGACATCGAGCGCCACGCCGAGGACATCATCAAGATGAAGCGGCGCCTCAACGACATCTATGTCCACCACACGGGGCAGGACTACGAGACTATTGAGAAAACTCTCGACCGTGATTACTTTATGTCGGCGGAGGACGCCCGGAAGTTCGGCCTCGTGGATGAGGTAATCGCGAAGCGTCATCCCGTTGGTGACAAAGGGGAGACCGTTCCGCCGTCCCCCTAATCCATTGGAAAGCCGGATTGGCGCCTGTTAGTCCTAACCGTCAAATTGCCAAGCCCGGGCCTTGCCGTGGTCATACCGGCATGGTCCATGCACCCTTTTAAGGGGCTGGGAAAGGTGTGCACTCTTGGAATTCGCGCGATTAATCAATCCTTGATCAGTGGCGCCCTAGCATGCTCAGATTGCGCGTCGGGCAGCTTTCAAAGGGAGTCGCTCACACTTTGCAAGGCGGGACCAAGATAGCTGGTGCGGGCACCAGCGTTGAACTGAAACCAAAAACAATCGGATAGATAGAATGAGCAAGGTGAGCGGAACGGATTCGAAGAACACCCTCTACTGCTCTTTCTGCGGCAAGAGTCAGCACGAGGTTCGCAAGCTTATCGCTGGCCCGACCGTGTTCATCTGCGATGAATGCGTCGAGCTTTGCATGGACATTATTCGCGAGGAGAACAAGAGCTCCCTCGTGAAGTCCCGCGATGGCGTGCCGACCCCGATGGAAATCTGCTCCGTCCTGGACGACTACGTCATCGGCCAGGATTACGCCAAGCGCGTGCTCTCCGTCGCCGTGCACAACCACTACAAGCGGCTCAATCACTCCGGCAAGAATTCGGACGTCGAGCTCGCCAAGTCAAACATCCTGCTGATCGGTCCCACGGGTTGCGGCAAGACGCTGCTCGCCCAAACGCTCGCCCGCATCCTCGATGTGCCCTTCACCATGGCGGACGCCACGACGCTGACCGAGGCCGGCTATGTGGGTGAGGATGTCGAGAACATCATCTTGAAGCTGCTCCAATCGGCCGACTACAACGTCGAGCGCGCCCAGCGCGGCATCGTCTATATCGACGAGGTCGATAAGATCAGCCGCAAGTCCGACAACCCGTCCATCACCCGCGACGTGTCGGGCGAGGGCGTGCAACAAGCGCTGCTGAAGATCATGGAAGGCACCGTGGCCTCGGTGCCGCCCCAAGGCGGACGCAAGCACCCGCAGCAGGAGTTCCTGCAGGTCGACACCACGAACATCCTGTTCGTGTGCGGCGGCGCCTTTGCCGGGCTCGAGAAGATCATTTCAGCGCGCGGCCGGTCCACGTCGATCGGCTTCGGCGCCAATGTGGAAGCCGTCGATGAGCGCCGCACCGGCGACGTCCTTCGGGGAATCGAGCCCGAGGATTTGCTGAAGTTCGGTCTCATCCCGGAGTTCATCGGCCGTGTTCCGGTGATCGCGACCCTTGACGACCTCGATGAGGAGTCTCTGATCCGCATTCTCACCGAGCCCAAGAACGCGCTCGTGCGCCAGTACCAGCGTCTCTTCGAGATGGAGGACGTGCAACTGTCGTTTGCCGAGGAAGCCATGCTCGCCATTGCCAAGAAGGCGATCGAGCGGAAGACCGGCGCCCGCGGCCTCCGTTCCATCATGGAGGGCATCCTGCTCGACACCATGTTCGAACTGCCCAGCATGAATGGGGTCGAAGAGGTCGTGATCAGCGCCGAGGTGGTGGACGGCAAGGCCCGGCCTTTGCGCATCTACTCCGAGCGGCATGAAGAGGTCGGGTCGAGCGCCTGACCGTATTCCCGCCAATCCCCGCTTGAAGGGGCGCGCGAATCCTACTCAAATTGAGGGGAATTGGGGGTCACGCGCAGAAAACCGCGGTCTATCTTGACGGGGGCACGAGTGATCGCCACCTTTCGGTGCCCGGCGGGCCAAGATGACGCAGTGCCTGGCTCGGCAAATGCCGGGACAATGTAGCCAGGAAGACGATCTTGGGGGAGGGGAACTAAGGCAGGGCTTCGCGAAACGGCGCTTGGTCCGTTCAAAAAGAAAGCGACGGAACTATCATGACCGAAACGAACCCGTCCGAGATCATCGAAGGCGCCCCGGAACTCTATCCGGTGCTTCCGCTTCGCGACATCGTGGTTTTCCCCTACATGATCGTGCCGCTCTTCGTCGGCCGCGAGAAATCGATCGCGGCCCTCGAAGAAGTGATGCGCACCGACAAGCAGATTCTGCTCGTCGCCCAGAAGAACGCGTCCGATGACGAGCCGACCGCCGACGGCATCTACGACATGGGCACGCTCGCCTCGGTCCTTCAGCTTCTGAAGCTGCCCGACGGCACCGTGAAGGTGCTGGTCGAGGGCACGCGCCGGGCGATGATTTCCCGTTACACGGACAACGAGAACTATTTCGAGGCCGAGATCGAGCCCGTCGAGGAGTCTGTTGGCGCCGAAGACGAGATCGAGGCTCTGGCCCGCTCCGTCGTGTCTCAGTTCGAGAGCTATGTGAAGCTCAACAAGAAGATCTCACCCGAGGTGCTGGGCACCGCTAGCCAGATCGAGGACTATTCCAAGCTCGCCGACACCATCGCCAGTCATCTCGCCATCAAGATCGCCGAGAAACAGCAGATCCTCGAGGTCACGTCGGTCTCCGAGCGGCTGGAGCGCGTCTTCACCCTGATGGAGAGCGAGATCTCCGTGCTTCAGGTCGAGCGCAAGATCAGGAGCCGCGTCAAGCGTCAGATGGAGAAGACGCAGCGCGAGTACTACCTGAACGAGCAGATGAAGGCGATCCAGAAGGAGCTCGGCGACAGCGAGGAAGGCCGGGATGATCTGGCCGAGCTCGAAAACAAGATCGAGAAGACCAAGCTTTCAAAGGAAGCCCGCGAGAAGGCGATGGCGGAGTTCAAGAAGCTTCGCCAGATGAGCCCGATGTCGGCCGAGGCCACGGTGGTGCGCAACTACCTTGACTGGCTGTTGTCGATCCCGTGGGGCGTCAAGGGCAAGGTCAAGCGCGACCTGGACGATGCCCAGAAGGTCCTCGATGAGGACCATTACGGCTTGGAGAAGGTCAAGGATCGCATCGTCGAGTATCTCGCCGTGCAGAACCGGACCAACATGCTGAAAGGTCCGATCCTTTGCCTGGTCGGCCCGCCCGGCGTCGGCAAGACCTCGCTCGGCAAGTCAATCGCCCGGTCCACGGGCCGCGAATTCGTGCGCATGAGCCTTGGCGGCGTGCGCGACGAGGCGGAGATCCGGGGCCACCGGCGTACCTATATCGGCTCGATGCCCGGCAAGGTCATCCAGTCCATGAAGAAGGCGAAGAAGGTCAATCCGCTCTTCCTGCTCGACGAGATCGACAAGATGGGCGCCGATTTCCGGGGCGACCCGGCCTCGGCCCTGCTCGAAGTGCTGGACCCGGAGCAGAACCACACCTTCAACGATCACTATCTCGAGGTCGACTACGACCTCTCGAACGTGATGTTCGTGACCACGGCGAATACGCTGAATATTCCGCCGGCCCTGATGGATCGGATGGAAATCATTCGCATCGCTGGGTACACCGAGGACGAGAAGGTCGAGATCGCCCGGCGCCACCTTATTCCCGAGCAGGTCAAGAACCACGGCCTCGAGCCGGAGGAGTTCGCCCTCGATGAGGAAGCGTTGAAACAGGTCATCCGCCGCTACACCCGCGAAGCGGGCGTGCGTAGCCTCGAGCGCGAGATCGCCAAGCTCTCCCGGAAGTCGGTCAAGGAACTCCTCACCACGGACCACAAGACCGTGCGGATCACGCTGGAGAACCTCGCGGACTATCTCGGTGTGCCCAAGTACCGCTATGGCGAAGCAGAGCTGGAAGACCAGGTCGGCGTGGTCACGGGCCTTGCCTGGACCGAGGTCGGCGGCGAGATCCTCACGGTCGAAGGCGTGATGATGCCCGGCAAAGGCAAGATGACCGTCACCGGCAATCTGCGCGATGTCATGAAAGAATCGATCTCGGCCGCGAACGCCTATGTGCGGGCCCGGGCCGTGGATTTCGGCATCGAGCCGCCTCTTTTCGAGAAGCGGGACATCCACGTTCACGTTCCCGAGGGCGCCACCCCCAAGGATGGGCCGTCGGCCGGCGTGGCCATGGTCACGGCCATCATCTCTCTCATGACCGGAATCCCCGTGAAGCGCGACGTCGCCATGACGGGCGAAATCACGCTCCGCGGCCGGGTTCTGCCCATCGGCGGGCTCAAGGAGAAGATGCTGGCGGCCTTGCGCGCGGGCATCAAGACCGTGATCATCCCCGAGGAAAACGTCAAGGATCTCGTGGAGATACCGGACTCGCTTAAGAATAAGCTTGAAATTCTCCCTGTCTCGCGTGTGGAGGAGGTGCTGAAGCTCGCCTTCACCCGACCGCCTCAGCCGATCGTCTGGGAGGAGGAGGGCGAAGGCGCCGCGCAGGTCGTCCCGGCCAAGGACGAGAGTGCTTCGGGGCTGACCGCCCACTAGTCACGCGCGGATCGCCAGGCGCTCTGCCGTCGATTTGCCTCATTCGCGTGGTCCAGCCTTATGCACCGAGTCGGCCAAATTTGTTGATTTTCCGCGTTTTTTGCGCCAGTCATACACCACTTGTTTGTGAATCGGAGCGTACCCAAAGCGGCCTCGAGGGTTCAAACCTGCGCCCTATGATTGGGGCCGAGCGAAAGGATGGAGCCGTGAACAAAGCTGAGCTTGTCGCCCAGGTGGCGAAAGAATCCGAACTGTCGAAAGACTCGGCCGAGAAGGCTGTCGACGCGACGTTCAAGAACATCGAGAAAGCCTTGAGCGGCGGAGACACCGTGCGCATCGTCGGCTTTGGCAATTTCCAGGTCGCGCAGCGCAAGGCCTCGGTCGGTCGCAATCCGCGCACCGGCGCCGAGGTTCAGATCCCGGCCTCGAAGGTGCCGAAGTTCCGTGCGGGCAAGGCGCTCAAAGAGGCCTGCAACGCTTAAGGCGTGAGAGCCGAAAGATTTCTGGGCGGGGCCTCGCCGTTGCGCGAGGCTCCGCCTTTTCTTATTTGCAAGCCGTTGTTTGCCAGGTTTGCCTATAGGTGCTGGAGGACGCTTGCTCTAACGCTTCCCGGACATGGGGCGGTTAGCTCAGTCGGTAGAGCGCCACGTTTACACCGTGGATGTCGGCAGTTCGAGCCTGTCACCGCCCACCACCCCGGGGGTCTTCATGCGCCGCGTAACCGCCGTTCTTGCCGCCAGCCTGTCTTTCGCCCTGTGTTTCTGGGGAGGCGCCAACGCCGCGCCCTTGAATTTGGACGACGTCGTCGAGGACGAGTCTCCGGAACAGCTCTGTGAGCGTGTCGCCGCCGATCCCTTCGGAGGCTTCGGGCCTGAGGAGTGGAGCCATCCCTTCACCCGGGTCGATTTCTACCGGGCGCTCCCGGCCTGCACCGAAGCTCTGAAGGCTCATCCGGACGACCAGAGCTTCGCGCTCGGCGTGGCCTTGGCCAACGTGGCCGGCAAGAAGCAGGATGCCGCCAAGCCGCTCCTGGAAGATCTCATCGCCAAGGGCAACACCTCGGCCATGCTGGTCCTGGCCTATATCTCGCCGGAATCCGAAGCCGCGACGCTCATGAGGCAAGCCGCCGACGCCGGCAACCCGAATGCCATGATGCTCTGGGGGATGACTCTCATCACCGGCAAGGGCGTTCCGAAGGACACGCTTGAAGGCGTGCGCCTGATGCGGCAGGCGGCGGAAGCCGGCTCCACCCGCGCCATGCTGATCCTGGCCAATTTCTATAATCAGGGGGTCTATGGCGTCGGTCTCAATCCCCGGGAAGCAACGAGCCTGATCACGAAAGCTGCCGAGAAGGGCGATCCCGCAGCCAAAAATGTCCTGGCGAACCTCCAGGCGGCGGGAGAGGGCGGCGCCACGCCGCAATGAACCCTGGAGGCTCTTCGCCCCGGTCACCTTGACTTGGGGAATCCCAGGCCGTACATGCAGAACATCGCCTCCGGCCGTGGTTTACGGCCCGGTGGGGGGTGTAGCTCAGTTGGTTAGAGCGCCGGCCTGTCACGCCGGAGGCCGCGGGTTCGAGTCCCGTCACTCCCGCCATTTCGGCCCCGTGAATGCAAACAAGAAGGCTTCGGAAAAGCCATGGGCCAGCTGCTGGTAGATTATCTGCCGCTCGTCATTTTCATCGGCATCGCCTTCGTTATCTGCACGATCCTGCTCGCGGTGCCCTTCGTCGTCGCCGTGCGCAAGCCTGACCCTGAAAAAGTGTCGGCCTATGAATGCGGTTTCGAGGCGTTCGATGACGCCCGCATGAAATTCGATGTGCGCTTCTATCTCGTGTCGCTTCTGTTCATTATCTTCGATCTGGAGGTGGCGTTCCTCTTTCCCTGGGCGATAGCCTTCGATGAGGTCGGTGCGCTCGGGTTCTGGGCGATGATCGTGTTCCTGGCCGTTCTCACCATCGGCTTCATCTATGAGTGGCGGAAAGGCGCGCTCGAATGGGATTGATCCCCGAAGTCAAGTTCGAGACCGAAGGCAAGGGCGGTGGCCTCGTCACCGCCGGCGCGACCACGTTCGGCACCTTCTCCGACGAGCTCGCCGACAAGGGGTTCCTGTTGACCTCGGCCGATGATCTCATCAATTGGGCGCGCACCGGTTCGCTCATGTGGATGACGTTCGGACTGGCCTGCTGCGCCGTCGAGATGATGCAAGCCTCCATGCCGCGCTACGACCTCGAGCGCTTCGGCTTCGCTCCGCGCGGCAGCCCGCGCCAATCCGACGTCATGATCGTCGCCGGCACGCTGTGCAACAAAATGGCGCCCGCGCTGCGCAAGGTCTACGACCAGATGCCCGAGCCCCGCTACGTGATCTCCATGGGCTCTTGCGCCAATGGCGGGGGCTACTATCACTATTCCTACTCTGTGGTTCGCGGCTGCGACCGTATCGTGCCCGTGGACATTTACGTTCCGGGTTGCCCGCCGACGGCCGAAGCGCTCGTTTACGGCGTGCTGCTCCTGCAGAAGAAGATCAGGCGGACTGGCACGATCGATCGCTGACCCGCTCTGGTCCTGGAGCTTTGATGGACGACGCGCTGAATAAGCTGGGCGGCTACCTCACCGGGAAGCTAGGGCCGAAGCTTGTGCGCTTCGAGGTGGCGCTCGGTGAGCTCACCATCGAAGCGAAGCGCGACCGGATTCGCGATGTCATCACCTTCTTGCGCGACGACGAGCGCTGCCGCTTCGGCTGCCTCATCGATATTTGCGGGGTCGACTATCCCGAGCGCGAGGAGCGCTTCGACGTCGTCTATCATCTGCTGAGTCCCTGGCAGAATCAGCGCATCCGCGTGCGCATCACCGCCAGCGCCGAGACGCCGGTGCCAAGCCTGGTCGAGATCTTTCCCGCGGCCAACTGGTTCGAGCGCGAGGCGTTCGACCTTTACGGCATTCTGTTCGACGGGCATCCGGACTTGCGCCGGATCCTGACCGACTACGGATTTCAGGGGCATCCTCTGCGCAAGGACTTTCCCCTCACGGGCTTCGTGGAGCTCCGCTACGACGACGAGCTGAAGCGCGTCGTCTACGAGCCGGTGAAGCTGATGCAGGAGTTCCGCAATTTCGACTTCCTCAGTCCCTGGGAAGCGATGGACACGGCCATCCCCGGGGACGAGAAGGCGGGCTTAGCCCCCGACCGGAAGGGGGACACGTGAAACCGTCCCTTAAGATCGGGCTGAAGCACAGCTTCTCCTACCAAGTGCCCGCCACCAAGACCGTGCCGCACCTTTATGACGAGGCGCCGCAGCTTCAGACCATGCCGGACGTGTTCGCCACGGGCTTCATGGTCGGGCTCATGGAATGGACCTGCGTGCAGCTTCTCGAGCCGCATCTCGACGAAGGCGAGGGGAGCCTCGGCACCCATATCGACGTGTCGCACAAATCGGCGACGCCCGTGGGCTTCACCGTCACCGTCGAGGCCGAGTGCATCGAGCTGCGCGGCCCCCGCGCCAAGTTCAAGGTCAGCGCCCATGACGGCGTCGACGAGATCGGGTCCGGCACCCATGAGCGCTTTATCGTCGGCTGGGAACGTTTCGAAAGAGGCGTCGCCGCCAAGCGCGCTAAAGGATCGGCAAAGGCGGACGCGTGATGGCCGAGACCGACACCGAGACGCCGCCCATCGACAGCGGCAAACGCGAAGGCGACGACCGCACCTTCACCATCAATTTCGGCCCCCAGCATCCCGCCGCCCATGGCGTGCTGCGCCTCGTGCTCGAACTCGACGGCGAGGTTGTCGAGCGCGTCGATCCGCATATCGGCCTGCTCCACCGCGGCACCGAGAAGCTGATCGAGTACAAGACCTACCTCCAGGCCGTGCCCTATTTCGACCGGCTCGACTATGTCGCGCCCATGAACCAGGAGCACGCTTTCGCGCTCGCGGTGGAGAAGCTGGTCGGGCTGACCGTGCCGAAGCGCGCCCAGCTCATCCGCGTGCTCTATTCGGAGATCGGCCGCCTCCTGTCGCATCTGCTCAACATCACCACCCAAGCCCTCGACGTGGGCGCGCTGACCCCGCCGCTCTGGGGCTTCGAGGAGCGCGAAAAGCTCATGGTGTTCTATGAGCGGGCGAGCGGCAGCCGGATGCACGCGGCCTATTTCCGCCCCGGCGGCGTGCACCAGGACCTGCCGCCGAAGCTCGTGGACGACATCTACGCCTTCTGCGATCCGTTCCTCAAAGTCTGCGACGACATCGAGGGCCTGCTGACCGAGAACCGCATCTTCAAGCAGCGGAACGTCGATATCGGCGTGATCAGCCAGGAGGACGCCTGGGCCCACGGCTTTACCGGCGTCATGATCCGCGGCACGGGCGCGGCGTGGGACTTGCGCAAAAGCCAGCCTTACGAATGCTACGACGAGCTCGAATTCGACATTCCCATCGGCAAGAACGGCGATTGCTACGACCGCTACCTCATCCGCATGGAGGAGATGCGCCAGGCGGTCCGGCTGATGAAGCAATGTTGCGAGCGGCTCACCACCACGCCTGGCCCCGTCACAGTGGACAACCACAAGATGGTGCCGCCCTCCCGTGCCCGCATGAAGGGATCCATGGAATCCCTCATTCACCACTTCAAGCTGTACACGGAGGGCTATCACGTCCCGGAAGGCGAAGCCTACGCCGCCGTGGAGGCGCCCAAGGGCGAATTCGGCGTCTATCTGATCGCCGACGGCACCAACCGGCCTTATCGCTGCAAGATTCGCGCGCCGAGCTTCCCCCACCTCGCGGCGCTGGAATTCCTCTGCCGCGGCCACATGCTGGCGGACGTGTCGGCAGTGCTCGGGTCCATCGATATTGTCTTTGGAGAGGTTGACCGTTGACCCTTTGTGCAGTTGCGAAATGGCGCGGGATCAGGGAGAGTCTCCAAGACCTTACGGAACTAAGTTAGGAGCGACTCGCGCAAGACTGGGCAACACCTCGCGCGGGATCATAGAAGATAGAGATGAGTGTCCGACGCCTCGCTGCGGAACAGCCTGAAGGCTTCGCCTTCACGCCCGAGAATCTCGACTGGGCCAAGGCTGAGATCAAGAAATACCCGGAAGGCCGCCAGGCTTCCGCCGTGCTGTCGCTGCTGTGGCGGGCGCAGGAGCAGATGGGCGGCTGGATCTCGGAGCCGGCCTTGCGCACTGTCGCCGACATGCTCGGCATGGCCTACATCCGCGTCTACGAGATCGTCACCTTCTACACGATGTTCAATCTCGCGCCGGTCGGCCGCTACTACGTGCAAGTGTGCGGCACCACGCCCTGCATGCTGCGCGGCGCCGAGGACATCAAGGATACCTGCCGCAAACATATCGGCCCCAAGGACACTGTCAGCAAGGACGGCATGTTCTCCTGGACCGAGGTCGAGTGCCTGGGCGCTTGCGTGAACGCGCCCATGGCTCAAATCAACAAATACTATTACGAGGACCTGACGCCGGAGAATTTCGAGTCGATCCTCGAGAGACTCCGCAAGGGCGAGCACGTCGAGCCCGGGCCGCAGAACGGACGCAAGACCTCCGCGCCCTTGAGCGGCCCGAACACGCTCACCGACGCGTCCATCTATGCAAACGACACATCCGGCCCCGACTTCGGCTGCACCGGACCGGCGCTCGTGGATGCCGAGGCAAAGCGTCCCGGCGCCGCGGCCAATGTCCGCGAGACAGCCGTGCCCAAGCCGCCCTTGAAGAAGCCGAGGCCCCACTGATGCTCGCCGACAAGGACCGCATCTTCAAGAATCTCTATGGGCTCCGCAGTTGGCGTCTCGAAGCGGCGCGCGCCCGCGGCGCTTGGGACGGCACTAAGGAGATGATTGCGCGCGGCCAAGACGCCGTCATCGACGAGGTCAAAGCGTCGGGCTTGCGAGGGCGCGGTGGAGCAGGCTTCCCCACCGGGCTGAAATGGTCGTTCATGCCGAAAAACGACAGCCGCCCCAGCTATCTCGTGGTCAACGCCGATGAATCCGAGCCCGGCACCTGCAAGGACCGGGAGATCATGCGCCACGACCCGCATCTTCTCATCGAGGGCGCGCTGCTCGCCGGCTTCGCCATGCGCGCGCATGCCTCCTATATCTACATTCGCGGCGAGTTCATCGCCGAGCGTGAGATCCTGCAAGCGGCCATCGACGAAGCCTATGAGGCCAAGCTCATCGGCAAGGACAACGTCAACGGTTGGGATTTCGACCTCTACGTACATCACGGCGCGGGCGCCTATATCTGCGGCGAGGAGACGGCGCTGCTCGAAAGCCTCGAAGGCAAGAAGGGCCAACCCCGCTTAAAGCCGCCGTTCCCGGCCAACTGCGGCCTCTATGGCGCGCCCACCACGGTCAACAACGTCGAGACCATCGCCTCGGTGCCTGACATCTTGCGGCGCGGCGCCACCTGGTTTGCAAGCCTCGGCCGGCCCAACAACACCGGCACCAAGCTCTACTGCATCTCCGGTCACGTGAACGAGCCCTGCACCGTGGAAGAGGAGATGGGCATTCCGTTGCGCGAGTTGATCGATTACTACGCCGGCGGCGTGCGCGGCGGCTGGGACAATCTTCTCGCCATCATCCCGGGCGGCTCGTCCGTGCCTTGCATCACCGCCGATGTCTGCGACACGGTCCTGATGGACTTCGATAGCTTGAAGGAAGCCGGAACAGCGCTCGGCACCGGCGGCATCATCGTCATGGACAAGTCCACCGACATAATCCGGGCCATTGCGCGCATTTCCTATTTCTACAAGCACGAGTCTTGCGGCCAGTGCACGCCTTGCCGCGAGGGCACCGGCTGGATGTGGCGCGTGCTGGAACGCATGGCCGATGGCGAGGCGGAGAAAGCCGAGATCGAGATGCTGCTCGATGTGAGCTACCAGGTCGAGGGGCACACGATTTGCGCGCTTGGCGACGCCGCGGCGTGGCCGGTCCAGGGCCTCATCAAGAATTTCCGCCACGTCATCGAGGAGCGTATCGACCGGAACGCGACCAAGCCGATCTCACCGTCCGTGCCGGTGGCGGCGGAGTAGGGGACCATGCCGAAGATCATTATCGACGACACCGAGCATGATTTCCCGGACGGCATCACGCTGATCCAAGCCTGCGACATGGTCGGCGTCGAGATTCCGCGCTTCTGCTACCACGAGCGTCTCTCCATCGCCGGCAATTGCCGCATGTGTCTCGTGGAAGTCGTCGGCATGCCGAAGCCCGTAGCCTCCTGCGCCATGTCCGTGAACGATCTGAGGCCCAACCGGGACGGCACGCCGCCGACGGTGCTGACCCAGTCCGCGACCACGCGAAAGTCGCAAGAAGGCACGCTTGAATTCCTGCTCATCAATCACCCGCTCGATTGTCCGATCTGCGACCAAGGCGGCGAATGCGACCTCCAGGACCAGACCATGGCGTTCGGCTTCGATGCCGGCCGCTATCAAGACAACAAGCGCGCCGTGGAGGACAAATATCTCGGGCCGCTGATCAAGACCTTTATGACGCGCTGCATTCACTGCACGCGCTGCGTCCGCTTCATGAGCGAAGTCGCAGGCGTCCAGGAGTTGGGCGCGATCGGCCGCGGCGAGGATATGGAGATCACCACCTATCTCGAGCACGGCATGCACTCGAACCTGTCAGGCAATGTGGTCGATCTCTGCCCGGTCGGCGCCCTGACGGCCAAACCCTACGCCTTTCTCGCCCGTCCCTGGGAACTCACCAAGACGCCCTCCATCGACGTCATGGATGCACTCGGCTCGGCCATCAGGGTCGATGCCCGCGGCCGCGAGGTCTTGCGCATTCTGCCGCGGATCAACGATGCGGTGAACGAAGAATGGATTTCCGACAAGGCACGGCATGTTTGGGACGGCCTGCGCACGCAGCGTCTCGACCGCCCTTATCTGAAACGTGGCGGCAAGCTCGAGCCCGCCACCTGGGACGAGGCCTTCGCGGCGATCGCGGCAAAGCTGAGCGGCCTTGACGGTAAGAAGTTTGGCGCCATCGCCGGCGATCTCCCCGCCGCCGAAGACATGTACGCCTTGAAGGAACTCGCTGACAGGCTCGGCTCGCCGAACATCGATTGCCGCCAGGACGGCGCCAAGCTCGATCCTTCGTGGGGCCGCGCGACCTATCTGTTCAACACCACGATCGGCGGCATCGAGGACGCGGACGCCGTTCTGTTTGTCGGCACCGATCCGCGCGTCGAGGCGCCGGTGCTCAATGCGCGCGTTCTGAAGCGTTGGCACCAGCTCAAGGGCCTGTTGCCGGTAGGCCTGATCGGGACGGAAGTCGACCTCACCTATCCTTGCGACTATCTCGGCGCCGGCCCCGAGACCCTCGCTAAGATCGCCGACGGCTCTCATGCCTTTGCCAAGACCCTGCAAGAGGCGGAGAAGCCCATGATTGTCTTGGGCCAGGCGGCGCTTGCGAGGCCTGACGGCGCGGCGGTCCTTGCGCTCGCCGCCAAGGCCGCGAAGAAGATCGGCGCGCTCACCGACGGCTGGAACGGCTTCAACGTGCTGCACACCGCCGCTGGTCGTGTGGCAGGGCTCGATCTCGGCTTCGTGCCGGAGAAGGGCGGTCTCGACGTGGAAGCCATGCTCGACGCCGCGGGCAAAGGCGATCTCAAAGTCGTCTATCTGCTCGGGGCCGACGAGATCGACGCAAGCCGTCTCGGCGATACCTTCGTCATCTATCAGGGGAGCCACGGCGACCGCGGCGCGCACCGCGCCGACGTGATCTTGCCGGGCGCCGCCTACACCGAGAAAGACGGCACCTATGTGAATACCGAAGGGCGCGCGCAGATGACCACCCGCGCCATCTTCCCCCCGGGTGAGGCCCGCGAGGACTGGACCATCCTTCGCGCGTTGTCCGGCGTGCTGGGCCGGCCGCTTCCCTTCGACAGCCTGCAGGAGCTGCGCGCGAAGATGTACGCGGCGTGCCCGCATCTGGCGCTGCTCGATCTCGTGGAGCCGGCGGACGCCGCCGCCATCGGGACGCTTGCCGGCAAGCCCGCCAAACCCGGCAAGGATCGTTTCGGTCTCGTCATCGACGACTATTACCTCTCCAATCCCGTGGCCCGCGCTTCCGCCATCATGGCGAGTTTGAGCGCCATGCACGCCGGCGGACCCGAGAAGGCGACCGGCACCGATGGTTGAATTCTGGACCAATTACGGATGGCCGACCGCGCTCATCGTTGCCCATAGCGTGGCGCTGATCGTCGTCCTGCTGATTGTCATCGCGTTCGTGCTGTATGCCGACCGCAAGGTCTGGGCTGCGGTGCAGATGCGGCGCGGGCCGAACGTGGTCGGACCTTTCGGCTTGTGGCAGTCCTTCGCCGACCTTCTGAAGTTCGTCTTCAAGGAGGTCATCATCCCGGCGGGCTCCAACAAGGGCCTGTTCCTGATGGCGCCGATCATTACGGCCGGGCTTGCGATTTCCGCCTGGGCGGTCATGCCCGTCGACAAGGGCTGGGCCGTGGCCGACATCAATGTCGGCGTGCTCTATATTTTCGCCATCTCGAGCCTCCAGGTGTATGGCGTGATCATTGCCGGCTGGGCTTCGAATTCGAAATACGCCTTCCTCGCCGCCCTGCGTTCGGCGGCACAGATGGTCTCCTATGAGGTCTCCCTGGGCTTTGTGATCATCACGGCTCTGCTCGTTGCCGGCTCGCTCAATCTCACGGATATCGTTATGGCCCAGGACCGGGGCTGGGGCCTGCTCGGCTGGTACTGGCTGCCGCTGTTTCCGATGTTCGTCATCTTCTTCATCTCGATGCTCGCCGAGACCAACCGGCCGCCCTTTGACCTCCTGGAGGCGGAATCGGAGCTCGTGGCCGGGTTCATGGTCGAGTACTCCTCGACCCCCTACATGCTTTTCATGCTGGGCGAGTACGTCGCCATTATCCTGTTGTGCGGGCTGGGCACGGTGCTCTTCCTCGGCGGCTGGCTTCCGCCCTTTCCGGTCGCGCCCTTCACCTGGGTACCGGGCGTGCTATGGTTCGTTCTGAAAGTCGGATTCCTGTTCTTCCTCGTCTCCATGGTCAAGGCCATGGTGCCGCGTTATCGCTACGATCAGCTGATGCGGCTTGGCTGGAAGGTGTTTCTACCCTTGTCGCTTGCCGCCGTCGTGGTCGTGGCCGCGGTCTTGCGCCTTTGGCAATACGGTATTTGAGAGGAGTTGACGCGTGATGCGCGTTGCCCAAGCCGCCAAATCGCTTCTGCTGCTGGAGTTTCTGTCGGCCTTCTGGCTCGCCATGAAATACTTCGTCGGCCCCAAGGCGACTCTCAACTATCCGTACGAAAAGGGCCCGCTCTCGCCGCGCTTCCGCGGCGAGCACGCGCTGCGGCGCTACCCCAATGGCGAGGAGCGCTGCATCGCCTGCAAGCTCTGCGAGGCGATCTGCCCGGCGCAGGCCATCACCATCGAGGCCGGGCCGCGCCGCAATGATGGCACGCGGCGCACCACCCGCTACGATATCGACATGGTGAAGTGCATCTATTGCGGCTTCTGCCAGGAGGCCTGTCCCGTCGAGGCCATCGTCGAGGGGCCGAACTTCGAATTCGCCACCGAAACCCGCGAGGAGCTCTATTACGACAAGGACCGGCTGCTCGCGAACGGCGACCGTTGGGAGCGCGAGATCGCCAAGAATATCGCGCTCGATGCGCCGTATCGATGAGGGGATCGTGGGGATCTTGGGGGCAAATCACTTTAACGTGCCCGGCCGCCGCGCCGGGCTCTGCTTTGATCTGCTAGTCAGCACGAAGAAGGCTGCATGATGCTCTCCGCGTTGTTCTTCTATTTGTTCGCCACGATGTGCGTCGGCGCCGGCGTGATGGTGATCGCCGCGAAGAACCCGGTGCATGCGGTGCTCTATCTCATCTTTGCCTTCTTCAACGCCGCCGGTCTGTTCGTGCTGCTGGGCGCCGAGTTCCTCGCCATGATCCTGGTGGTCGTCTATGTCGGCGCGGTCATGGTGCTGTTCCTGTTCGTGGTTATGATGCTCGACGTGAATTTCGCCGAGCTGCGCGCGGGCTTTCTCAAATATCTGCCGGTCGGCGCCATCGTCGGGATTTTGCTTCTTGTGGAGCTGGTCTTCGTGGTCGGCGCCTGGCTGACCGCGCCGGACCTCATCCGGGATGCGCCGACGCCTCCGGCTTCCGAGATGAGCAACACCCAAGCCCTGGGTGAGCTGCTCTACACCCGCTACGTCTATCTGTTCGAGGCGGCGGGGCTCATTCTGCTGGTAGCCATGATCGGCGCCATCGTGCTCACCCTCCACCACGAGCGCGACGTGCGCCGCCAGTCCGTCGCCGTCCAGGTCGGCCGCACCCGCGAGACGGCCATCGAGGTGGTCCAGGTCGAGACGGGGAAGGGGCTCAAATGACCGTCGGCCTCAGCCACTATCTCACCGTCGCCGCGGTGCTGTTCACCATCGGCATCTTCGGCATCTTCTTGAACCGCAAGAACGTCATCGTCATCCTCATGTCGATCGAGCTGATGATGCTCGCGGTCAATCTCAATCTCGTGGCCTTCTCCGCCTTCCACGGCGATCTGGTCGGGCAGATCTTCACCCTGATCGCGCTCACCGTCGCGGCCGCCGAGGCCGCGATCGGGCTCGCCATCGTCGTCGTATATTTCCGCAACCGCGGCACGATCGACGTCGCCGAAATCGATCTCCTGAAAGGCTGACGGCAGGGCGCAGATGTATCAGGCGATCCTCTTCCTGCCCCTGATCGGGGCGCTGTTCGCAGGGCTCCTCGGCCGTTTCGTCGGTGCGCGCGCCTGCGAGGTGGTGACCATCTCGCTGATGTTCGCCGCCGCCTTCCTGTCCTGGATCGCCTTCTATCAGGTCGCCATCGAGGGCAACGACGTGCGGCTCGCCCTGATCGGCTTCATCAGCTCCGGCGAGTTCAAGACGGTCTGGTCGATCCGCGTCGACACCCTGACCGCCGTGATGCTGGTCGTGGTCAACACCGTCTCGTCGCTGGTGCACCTCTATTCCGTCGGCTACATGGACGAGGATCCGCACAAGGAGCGCTTCTTCGCTTATCTCTCCATGTTCACCTTCGCCATGCTGGCGCTGGTGACCTCCGACGATCTGCTTCAGCTGTTCTTCGGCTGGGAGGGCGTCGGTCTCGCCTCCTATCTGCTGATCGGCTTCTGGTACAAGAAGCCGGAGGCCAACGCCGCTGCCATCAAGGCCTTCATCGTCAACCGCGTCGGCGATTTCGGCTTCGCGCTCGGCATCTTCGCCATCTTCGTCGTCTTCGGCGCCGTGCAATACGACACGATCTTCGCCGCCGCCCCCGATCAAGTCGGCAAGACCATGACCTTCCTCGCCTGGGAGGTCCCGGTGCTGGAGCTCATCTGCTTCCTCCTGTTCATGGGCGCCATGGGCAAGTCGGCCCAGTTCCTGCTGCACACCTGGCTCCCCGACGCCATGGAAGGCCCGACGCCCGTCTCAGCCCTGATCCACGCGGCCACGATGGTCACCGCCGGCGTCTTCATGGTGGCGCGCCTGTCGCCGCTGTTCGATCTCGCCCCGTACGCGCTCGCCTTCGTCGCCATCATCGGCGCCACATCCGCCTTCTTCGCCGCCACCGCCGCGGTGGTGCAGACCGACATCAAGCGCGTCATCGCCTATTCGACCTGCTCGCAGCTCGGCTACATGTTCGCCGCCGAAGGCGTGGGCGCCTATGGCGCCGGTATGTTCCACCTCTTCACCCATGCCTGCTTCAAGGCGCTGCTGTTTCTGTGCGCCGGCGCCGTCATCCACACCCTTGCCGACAATCAGGACATGCGCCGCATGGGCGGCCTTCGCAAAGTCATCCCCTTCACCTGGGCCATGATGCTGATCGGCTCGCTCGCGCTCACGGCCTTCCCGCTCACCTCGGGTTTCTTCTCCAAGGATTTCATCATCGAGACGACCTGGCTCGATCACACCCCCGTCGGCCTATACACCTATTGGATGACGCTCATCGCGGCCTTCCTCACCGCGCTTTACACCTGGCGTCTCATGTTCATGACCTTCGAGGGGAATTTCAAAGGCGGCCGCCAAGTCCTCGAGCACGCCCACGAGCCGCCCTGGACCATGGGCCTGCCGCTTCTGATCCTGGCCGCCGGCGCGTTGTTCGCCGGCCTTGGCTTCCGGCATCTCTTCATCGGCGCCGATCAGGTCGCCTTCTGGCGCGACTCCATCGTGCTGCCCGAGCACGGCCATCACGACGTGCCGTTCTGGCTGATCCTGTCGCCGACGCTTGCCATGACAGCGGGCTTCGTCATCGCCTGGTACTGTTACATGTGGCAGCCGCTCCTGCCGTTCGGACTGCTCAAGCGTTTCCCGGCCACCAACCGGTTCCTCCTTCATGCCTGGTATTTCGACGCGCTCTATGACCGCCTGTTCGTGCGGCCCGCGAAGTGGCTCGGCAACTTTCTGTGGAAGTACGGCGACGGCGCGGTCATTGACGGCATCGGACCGAACGGCATCGCCGCCCGGGTCCTGGACATCACCAATCGCGTGGTCCGGCTCCAGAGCGGCTATATCTATCACTACGCCTTCGTCATGCTGATCGGCGTGGCGCTTCTCATCACCTATTTCATCGTGGCGGGAGGCGCGCTGACCCCATGAGCTATGGCTGGCCGATCCTTTCCACGGTGACCTTCCTGCCGCTTGTCGGCGCGCTGCTGATCTTCGCGCTGCGCGGCAGCGACGAGAGCACGTATCGAAACGCGCGCTATATCGCGCTGTGGACCACGCTCATCACCTTTGCCATCTCGCTGCTGCTGTGGCGCGATTTCGATCCTGCGACGGCGCAGTTCCAGTTCGTGGAGCTCAGGCCCTGGCTCGGCCCCATCACCTTCCATATGGGTCTCGACGGCATCTCCATGCCTTTCGTTGTCCTCACCACGCTCCTGATGCCGCTGACCGTCCTGTCGAGCTTTGGCGCCATCAAGGTGCGGGTGAAGGAGTTCATGATCGCGTTCCTGGTGCTGGAAACGCTGATGCTCGGCGTGTTCTGCTCCCTCGACCTGGTCATGTTCTATCTGTTCTTCGAGGGCGGCCTGATCCCGATGTTCCTCATCATCGGCATCTGGGGCGGGGCCAGGCGCGTCTATTCGAGCTTCAAGTTCTTCCTCTACACGCTCGCCGGCTCGCTGCTGATGCTGCTTGCCATCATGGCGATCTATTGGGAGGCGGGGACCACCAACATCCCGGCACTGCTGACCCACGACTTCCCGCCGGAAATGCAGACCTGGCTGTGGTTCGCCTTTCTCGCCTCCTTCGCGGTGAAGCTGCCCATGTGGCCGGTGCATACCTGGCTGCCCGACGCGCATGTGGAGGCGCCCACCGCGGGCTCCGTGATCCTCGCCGGCATCCTTCTCAAGCTGGGCGGCTACGGCTTCTTGCGCTTCTCTATACCCATGTTCCCGCTGGCCTCGGCGGAGTTCGCGCCGCTCATCTTCGCCCTGTCGGTGATCGCCATCATCTACACCTCGCTCGTGGCGCTCGCCCAAGAGGACATGAAGAAGCTGATCGCCTATTCGTCGATCGCCCATATGGGCTTCGTCACCATCGGCATCTTCACGCTCACCATGCAGGGCCTCCAGGGCGGCATCTTCCTCATGTTGTCGCACGGCATCGTCTCGGCGGGACTCTTCCTGTGTGTGGGCGTGGTCTATGATCGCATGCATACCCACAAGATCGACCTCTTCAGCGGGCTCGTGAACCGCATGCCTCTCTATGCCGCCGTGTTCATGGTCTTCACGCTGGCCAATGTGGGCCTGCCGGGGACGAGCGGATTCGTCGGCGAGTTCTTGACCCTGCTCGGCGCCTTCGAGGTGAATACTTGGGTTGCGCTGCTCGCCACCACGGGCATCATCCTGTCGGCGGCTTACGCGCTGTGGCTTTACCGCCGGATCATCTTTGGCACCATCACCAATCCTGCGCTCAAGACCATCAAGGATCTCTCATGGCGTGAGGTCGCCGTAATGGTGCCGCTGATCCTCATCACCATCTTCTTCGGCTTCTATCCGAACCCGATCCTCGACGTCTCGGCCGTTTCGGTTGAGGCCTTGATCTCCGACTTCAAAGCAAGCCTTGCCGCAGCCGAACAGGCGCGGTTTGCGCTCGCGCCGTAGAGGAGGCCTACGGTGTTCGACCAAGCCCATCTCCTCGCCATTCTGCCCGAGATCACGCTCGCGGTGGGCGCCATGGCCTTGCTCATGATCGGAGTAGGGGGACGCGGCGAGGAGCGCGGCGAGCTCGTTTTGTGGCTCGCGGTCGCCGTTCTCATTTTGGCCGGAATTTTTGTTGCGACGGGAGAGGGCACCGTCACCCTGTTTACCGGTAGCTTCATTGTCGATCCTTACGCGCGGATGCTGAAGCTGCTGGCTCTCGTCGGCGCCACCGTCGCGCTCATCATGTCGCTCACCTACTGGCGCGACACCGAAGGCGGGGTGAAGTTCGAGTATCCGGTGCTTCTGCTTTTCGCCGCCACCGGCATGCTGATGATGATCTCGGCCTACGATCTCATCGCGCTCTATGTGGGGCTGGAGCTTCAGAGCCTCGCGCTCTACGTGGTCGCCGCCTTCAAGCGCGATTCCGCGCGCTCCTCCGAGGCAGGGTTGAAATATTTCGTCCTCGGCGCGCTGTCCTCCGGCATGCTGCTTTACGGCGCCTCGCTCGTCTATGGTTTCACCGGCTCCACCGAGTTTGCGCAGATCGCTCAAGCCGTGCAGCCGTCCGGCGCCAATCTCGGCCTGATCTTCGGTCTCGTATTCCTGCTCGCAGGCTTCGCCTTCAAGATTTCCGCCGTGCCGTTCCATATGTGGACGCCGGACGTCTATGAGGGTGCACCGACGCCGGTCGCCGCCTTCTTCGCCGCGGCGCCGAAGATTGCGGCCATGGCGCTGCTTGTGCGGGTGGTAATCTCCGCCTTTCCCGCGGTCACGACGGAATGGCAGCAGATCGTCATCTTCCTCGCCATCGCCTCCATGGCGCTCGGCTCCTTCGCCGCCATCGGGCAGCGCAACATCAAACGGCTGATGGCGTATAGCTCGATCGGCCATATGGGCTACGCGCTGGTCGGTCTCGCGCCCGGGACGGCGGAAGGCGTGCAAGGCGTGATCGTCTATCTGGCCATCTATCTGGTCATGACGCTCGGCACCTTCGCCTTCATCCTGTCGCTCAGGCGCGACGGCAAGATGGTCGAGGAGATCAGCCAGCTTTCGGGCCTGTCCCGCACGAGCCCTCTGATGGCGCTCATGCTGGCAATACTGTTGTTTTCCCTGGCCGGCATTCCGCCTCTTGCGGGCTTCTTCGCCAAGTTCTACGTCTTCCTCGCCGCCATTGAATCCGGGCTCTATGCGCTAGCGGTGATCGGCGTGCTCTTGAGCGTGGTGGGTGCGTTCTATTACCTACGTATCGTCAAGATCATGTATTTTGACGAGCCCGTCGAAAGCTTCGAACCCATGCCGCGGATCCTTGCGGCGGTGCTCGGAACAAGCGGGGTGTTGATCCTGTTTTACTTCGTCTACCCGGCGCCACTGGTTGCGGCCGCCGGCGTAGCCGCCAAATCATTGTTCTAAATGAGTTTCGTTGCTTCACCTTCACCCAAGATGCCCCCCGGACACCGGCTGCTTCGGCTGGACACGGTCGATTCCACCAATGCGGAGGCCAGGCGGCGGGCCGATATGGGGGAGCCCGGTCCGCTGTGGATCTGGTCGGCCCGCCAGTCCAAGGGCCGGGGGCGAGCCGGACGGGAATGGACGTCCCAAGTCGGCAATTTGTTTGCGAGCCTGCTGATCCGGCTCAGTTGTCCGCTGCCGATCGCAAGCCAGCTCGCCCTCGTCGCCGGCATCGTCACCTACGAGACGGTCGCCAAGCTCATCGCCTATGAAGGCCGTTCGGCGCTTCTGCTGAAATGGCCGAACGACGTTTTACTATCCGAGGAGAAGGTCGCGGGCATGCTGCTCGAGAACGTGGGGAACCCGAACAAGCCGGGCACCACCGTCGTCATCGGCACCGGCATCAATCTCGCGGCCTACCCTGAGAACCTGCCGCAGCCGGCGATCAGTCTCGATGCCTACGGTCTCACGGTCACGCCGGCCCAGGCGCTCCAAGTCTTGGCGGCGACCACCCACGAATGGCTTCAGCGCTGGGCCGAGGGCGCCGCCTTCCCGACCATCAGGCGCGCCTGGCTGGACCGCGCCGGTCCGTTGGGCCGCCCGCTGGTCGTCCGGATCAACGGCGAAGAGACCGAAGGCACTTATGCTGGTCTCGACTCCGACGGTGCCCTGCGCCTCAAGACCGCCGCCGGTGAACGCCAAATCACCGCCGGCGATGTCTTCTTCGCGAGCCGATAGACCGAGTGTCCTCGAAATCAAATCGCGGCGGTGACGCGCTCGTCTTCGTGCCCCTTGGCGGCGTCGGCGAGATCGGCATGAATCTCTATCTCTACGGTTATGGCCGCGGTGGCGCTTACACCTGGCTGATCGTCGACATGGGCGTGACCTTCGGCGGCGAGTTCGAACCGGGCATCGACGTGATCTTGCCGGATATCCGGTTCCTCGAGGAAGAGCGCCACAACATTGCCGGTCTCCTTCTGACCCACGCCCATGAGGATCATTACGGCGCCATCCCCGACCTTTGGCCGCTGCTCGGCCGCGTGCCGATCTACGCCACGCCCTTCACCGCCGAGATGCTGCGCTCGAAGTTCGGCGAGATGAACGTGAACGTTGAGAATTTACCGCTCGACGTCGTGCCGATGGGGGGACGGCGCAGCATCGGTCCTTTCGACGTGGAACTGATCGCCATGTCGCACTCGATCCCCGAGCCGAACGCCGTCGCCATCACCACTCCGCTTGGCACGGTTCTGCATACCGGCGATTGGAAGCTTGACGAGCAGCCTTTGACCAGTGCGCCGACCGACGAGGCACGGTTGCGCAAGATCGGCCGTGACGGGGTTGCCGCGCTGATCTGTGATTCCACCAACGCCATTCGTGACGGCATTTCGCCATCCGAGGCCGAGGTCGCGGTGAACCTGACCCAGCTCATCGCCAAGGCGCCGAATTGCGTCGCGGTGACGACCTTCGCCTCGAACGTGGCGCGTCTCGGCTCTGTGGCGAAGGCGGCGCAAGCCGCGGGCCGCGAGCTCGTCATCGCCGGTCGGGCCATGTATCGCGTCATCGAGGCGGCCCAGGCGACCGGCTATCTCGATCCCGATCTCTACTTCCATCAAGAGACGGCGTTCGCGCAGCTTCCCCCGAACAAGGTCGTGGCGCTGTGCACGGGCAGCCAGGGCGAGTCGCGCGCGGCGCTCGCGCGCATCGCCTCCGGCGAACATCCGAGCATTTCCTTGAAGGCCGGCGACTGGGTGATCTTTTCCTCGCGCACCATTCCCGGAAACGAGAAGGCCGTCGCGCGCGTGCAGAACGCACTGTCTGACAATGCCGTCGAGATTCTCACCGATCAGGACGCGCTCGTGCACGTCTCCGGCCATCCGCGCCGCGGCGAGCTGAAGCAACTTTACGACTGGGTGAAACCCGACGTGGCGGTGCCGATGCACGGCGAGGGACGGCATCTCGAAGCGCACGCGGAGCTCGCCGAGGATCTCGGCATCAAGCAGGTGATCCGCGCGCGCAACGGCACCATGGTGCGGCTCTTGCCGCAACCCGCCGAGATCATCGACGACGTGCCGGTGGGGCGGCTCTACCGCGACGGGTCCATTCTCACGAGCGCCGACGAGGGGCAGGTCCGAGAGCGCCGTAAGCTGAGCTTCGCCGGCATCATCTCGGTGTCGCTGATCCTCACCACCAAGGGCGAGCTCGTGGCCGATCCGGAGGTCGCTCTGAATGGGCTGCCGGAGGAGGACAATCAGGGGATCCCGCTTTGGGAGATCGCACGCGATGCGGCCATCGGCACCGTGGAGAGCATCCCCCGTCCGAGGCGCAAAGATCCAGCGCTCGTCACCGAAGCGGTGCGCCGCGGGGTGCGTGCGGCCATCAATCAGGCCTGGGGCAAGAAGCCCGTGTGCACGGTGCTCACGACGGTGCTATAGGCGCAATAAGCGTGCTATCGCGCATCCGAGACGCCACTATACGGCGATAATCGTCCCACGATTTTTCGAGCTGGAGCAGAGTTTCATGATTGGCCGTTTGAACCATGTCGCCATTGCCGTGCCCGATCTGAAGGCCGCCACCGCGGTCTATCGCGACACCCTGGGCGCCACCGTGTCGCCGGAAGAAGAACAGCCGGAACATGGGGTTAGCACGGTTTTCATCGAGCTTCCGAACACCAAGATCGAACTCCTCGGCGTGCTTGGCGAAGGCTCGCCCATCGCCGCCTTCCTGGAGCGCAATCCGAACGGCGGCATCCACCATCTCTGCTACGAAGTCCCTGATATCAAAGAGGCGCGCGACCAATTGCTGAAAGAGGGCGCGCGGGTGCTGGGCAGCGGCGAGCCCAAGATCGGAGCCCACGGCAAGCCCGTTTTATTCCTGCATCCCAAGGACTTCTGCGGAACGCTTGTGGAGCTGGAGGAGGCTTAAGCGGCCATGAGCCTCGTCTTCGCGCTCGCCATCTATTTTATCATCTGGTGGATCGTCCTGTTCGCCATGCTGCCCATCGGCGTGCGCACGACCGAGGAATCCGGCGAGAAAAGTTCGCCCGGCTTCGCAGAGAGCGCGCCGCACCGGCCGCGTCTCTTGCCGAAAATGCTCGCCACGACAGTTGTTTCTGCGATCGTGTTCGCGGGCGTCTACGCCGTCATCGTCCACAAGGTGATCGAGATCGACGACATTCCGTTCTTCCCGCGCTACGAGGCGGTGCAGGACAGCCGCTAAGCCGGTACGCCGGGCAGCAGGCGAAAAAAAAAGCAAGGTCTGCTCGACCTTGCTTCAGTATCTTGACTCCTTGTCCCTTCAACTAACCTGGTCCGCCGTCACAGGCGACCCATCGAGGCCGGTTAAAAAGCGGCAGCGCCCATGCATTCGCATGATTAGCGCGCCTGGAGTACTTCCTCCCAAGACTTGGACCTCGTCCAATCTCTCAACGCTCCACTCTCGAGATCGAATGGTCCCGAACGCTTCAACGTTGTGGCGGGACACTAGCCTAGCCGCGCCAAATTGTCACCATCATTGTGACCCGTCGCCGCAGAATTATGCGTCATACTTTCCGACTAAGAGAACGCAAGACGAAATCAGGCAATTGTCCAGTGTCCGCGATCGGCAAATCTGCCCAAGTTCCAGGCAACATTTGCGATCGCCTCAGCGGGGAGCACTAAACTGTCGCTACCCCGCGTTGTACCAAGCAATCCTTCGTGCCTAGTTGCCGCGCTCCAGTCACCCACCACCCAGTCACGCGACCCGTTTGATTAGTGAACGGGGTTGATTGCCTCCCCTTGCGATCTTGGCTATTAGCCGCTGAAGGGGGCCCGGCGAGCAGGTATTGCTGCATCTCGCCAAATGGCTCAAAGCAAAAACGGCAGGCGCACTTGCCAAAACCTGCTGTTCAACGCCGTCAGGGCTCGCCGAATGCGCCTCAGCCGCTACTTCCTGCCACTCTTGCGCGACGACCCCAAGGAAGCGGAGATCGTCTCCCACCGGCTGATGCTGCGCGCTGGGCTCATCCGCCAGTCGAGCGCCGGGATCTATTCCTGGCTCCCCCTCGGGCACCGGGTGCTGCGCAAGATCGAGCAGATCGTGCGCGAAGAGCAGAACCGGGCCGGCGCCATCGAGTTGCTCATGCCCACCATCCAGCCCGCCGAGCTATGGCGGGAGAGCGGCCGCTATGAGGCTTATGGCAAGGAGATGCTGCGTATCGCGGACCGCCACGAGCGGGACATGCTCTACGGGCCGACCAACGAGGAAATGATCACCGAGATCTTCCGCGCAGGCGCGAAGTCCTACAAGGACGTGCCCCGCATCCTCTATCATATCCAATGGAAATTCCGCGACGAAGTCCGGCCGCGCTTCGGCGTCATGCGTGGCCGCGAATTCCTGATGAAGGATTCATATTCGTTCGACCTCGACAAAGAGGGCGCCGTCAAGTCGTACAACAAGATGTTCGTCGCCTATTTGCGCACGTTCGCCCGCATGGGCCTCCGCGCGGTACCCATGCGCGCGGAGACGGGCCCGATCGGCGGTGATCTCTCTCACGAATTCATTATTCTTGCCGAGACCGGGGAGTCCCAAGTGTACTGCCACAAGGATCTCGTGGAAATGCCTGCACCCCCACGCGACGTGGACTATGAGAGCGACCTCACGCCTTATGTCCGTCAACGCACCGAGCTGTACGCCGCCACCGATGACGTGCACGATGCCAAGCGCTTCAACAGCGAAGTGCCTGCTCATATGCAGCTTTCGGCGCGCGGCATCGAGGTGGGGCAAGTCTTCTATTTTGGCACCAAATACTCCGAGGCCATGGGCGCCAAGGTGCAAGGCCCAGACGGCGGTCTCGTCGCGGTGGAGATGGGGTCGTATGGTATCGGCGTCTCCAGGCTTGCCGGCGCCATCATCGAAGCCTCGCATGACGATGCAGGCATCATCTGGCCTCAGACCGTCGCGCCGTTCGATGTCGGGCTGATCAACCTGAAAGTGGGCGACGCAGAGAACGATGCCGCATGCGAGACTTTCTACGCGCGGCTGCAAGCGGCGGGATTCGAGGTCCTCTACGACGACCGCGACGACCGGGCAGGGGCCAAATTCGCGGCCATGGATCTTATCGGTCTCCCCTGGCAGCTGATTGTCGGGCCCAAGAGCCTGAAGGCCGGCGAAGTCGAGCTGAAAGAGCGCGCCACGGGCGCCCGCCATAGTCTTACCTTCGAGGCCGCGTTGACTAAGCTAGTTGAGGCGGCGGCAGAGGCGCGAAAGGAAGGGGCATGAGTTCGGCCACAAGCACGCGGGCATTCGCGCCATTCGAATGGATGGTGGCGCTGCGATACTTGCGGGCGCGCCGCAAGGAAGGCTTCATCTCGGTGATCGCCGGATTTTCATTCATCGGCATCATGCTTGGCGTCGCTACGCTGATCATCGTCATGGCGGTGATGAACGGTTTCCGCCAGGAGCTGTTCGACAAGATGTTGGGCCTGAACGGTCACGTCGTGGTGCACAGCCTCGGCGAGTTCACGGATTATGACGAGGTCGCCAACCGGGTCCGCGAGGTCGAAGGCGTGAAATACGCCTTGCCCTTGGTCGAAGGACAGGTGCTGATCTCCACGCCTTATACATCGAGCGGGGCGTTGGTGCGCGGCCTGCGCGAGGCCGACCTCAAGAGTCTCACGTCGATCTCCGACAATATCCGCTTCGGCACGCTGGACGGCTTCGACGACAATCCGGGCTTGGCGCTCGGCAGCCGCATGGCGAATTCCCTTAACGTCAAGGTCGGGGACGAGGTTTCGATCCTGACACCACGCGGACCATCCACCGCGCTCGGCACGGCGCCGCGTGTGAAGCGGTACCCCGTCGCGGCGATCTTCGAGATCGGCATGTCGGAATACGATGCGAGCATTCTGTTCATGCCGCTGAAGGAGGCACAGCGCTATTTCAGTCAGCCCGACAAGGTGACCGTGCTCGAAGTGGTTCTCGATTCTCCCGACGAGGTCGCCGATCTCGCGCCGAAGATCATCACCGCGGGCGGTCCGACAATCTATGTCAGCGATTGGCGGCAGAGAAACGCGACCTTCTTTACCGCGCTTCAAGTGGAGCGGAACGTCATGTTCCTGATCCTGGCGCTGATCGTGCTCGTGGCGGCCCTGAATATCATTTCGGGCCTCATCATGCTGGTGAAGGATAAGGGCCGAGACATCGCCATTCTTCGGACCATCGGTGCGACCCGAGGGGCCGTGATGCGCATTTTCTTCATCGCCGGCGCGAGCATCGGCATTGTCGGTACCGTGGCCGGCTTCGCGCTCGGCGTGCTCGTCTGCCTCAACATCGACCGGATCCGCGGGGTCATCGCCTGGCTGACCGACACCGAACTCTTCCCGGCCGAACTCTACTATCTATCGCAACTGCCGGCCGACATGGACTCCGGCGAGACCGTCACCGTCGTGATCATGGCGCTCGTGCTCTCGGTGCTCGCCACTGTCTATCCGTCGTGGCGGGCGTCGCGTCTCGATCCCGTTGAAGCGCTGCGCTACGAATAGGGGGCACGGTGGACAATCCCGAGAGAACGGCGGCTTTGCGGCTTGAGCACCTCGACCGCGGCTTCACGCAAGGTGATCGCCGCATCGACGTGCTCAAACAAGCCTCAGCCACGTTCTACCCCGGCGAGACCGTCGCGCTTCTCGGGCCCTCCGGCGCCGGCAAGTCGACCCTATTGCACATCGCCGGTCTGCTCGAAAAACCGGACTCAGGCCGCGTCGTCCTCAACGGCGTCGATTGCGACACCCTCAACGATAATGAACGGACCCGGGTCCGCCGGATGGAGGTGGGATTCGTCTATCAGTTCCACCATCTCTTGCCGGAGTTCTCGGCGCTTGAGAATGTCATGCTACCGCAGCTCATCCTTGGGCTTACCAAGGATGACGCGCAGTCCCGCGCCAAAAACCTCTTGGGGACGCTTGGTCTCGAGCAACGCTGGAACCATCGACCGGCGGAACTTTCCGGCGGTGAGCAGCAACGCGTCGCCATTGCCCGCGCCGTCGCCAATAAACCGAAAATCCTGTTGGCGGACGAGCCCACCGGCAATCTCGATCCCAACACCGCCGATCGCGTTTTCGACGAGCTTATGCAACTCGTGAACGAGGAAGGCGTGGCGGCGGTGATCGCCACGCACAATCTGGATCTCGCGGCCCGCATGGACCGGACCTTGCGCCTCGCGGACGGCCACCTTGTCGAAGAAGCCGTCGTCGTAGTCGAAGTCGACCGCTAGCGGTTGACCAGACGAGAACAATAGAAGAACATACGCTACGGCACGTCAGTCTTGGCCCCGTGAATCGCCGGGATATCTTCGCGATCCCCGTCGATGTTGCCGCGCGAATCCGAAAGGGTGAAAGCCCAGGGCAAATCCCGAGAGAATGACCCCGTGAGCGAACGATCCCAACCCTTCGTGCATCTCCGCGTGCACTCGGCCTATTCGCTGCTCGAAGGGGCCCTCACCATCCCCCGGCTGGTGGAGCTTGCGAAAGCCGACGAAGCGCCAGCCCTGGCACTGACGGACTCGAACAATCTCTTCGGCGCGCTCGAGTTTTCCGAAGCCATGGCCGGAGCGGGCATCCAGCCCATTGTCGGCTGCACCCTGGCGCTCACCTTCGAGGCGCGGCGCGAGCCCACGCCCGGCGCGGATTTGCGCGGTCCGAAGGCGGACGGCGCCATAGCGCTCCTCGCCAAGGACAAGACCGGCTACGCCAACCTCATGCGCCTGTCGACCAGCGCCTATTTCACGGCCGCCGAGACCGGCGAGGCGCTTGTCACCATCGATGCTCTTGCCGCCCATGCCGCCGGCCTGATCGCGCTTACCGGCGGGCCGGAGGGGGTCGTTGACTTAGCGCTCACCAACGGCAATCCGGACCTGGCTCGCAGCCGTCTGGAGTCCCTGCAGACGCTGTTCGGCGATCGGCTCTACGTGGAACTGCAGCGCCACGGCCTAAGGCACGAGCGGACCGTTGAATCCCAACTGGTGCAGTTTGCCTACGATCTCGCACTGCCGCTCGTCGCCACGAACGAACCCTTCTTTGCCGCCCAAGACGATTTCGAAGCCCATGACGCCCTGATCTGCATCGCCCAAGGAAGTTACGTCGCCGTGGACGAGCGCCGCCGCTTGAGCCCGGAGCACTACTTCAAGACGGCCAAGGAAATGCGCGAGCTCTTCGCCGATCTGCCCGAGGCGATCGAGAACACAGTCGAGATCGCCCAGCGCTGCGCCTTCAGGCCCATGCAGCTCGACCCGATCCTGCCGGCCTTCCTGTCCGGTGAGAAGGCCACCAGCGCCCTTGCCGAGACGGAAGCCGCGGAACTGAGGCGGCAGGCCGAGGCAGGGCTCCAAGCCCGCATCGCCCAGCATTGCACCGCGCCCGGTCATAACGAGGCGTCCTATCGAGAGCGTCTCGCCTTCGAACTCGATGTCATCACCGGCATGAACTATCAGGGCTACTTTCTGATCGTGGCGGACTTCATCAAGTGGACCAAAGGGCAGGGGATCCCCGTGGGACCCGGCCGCGGTTCCGGCGCGGGCTCGCTCGTGGCTTACGCCCTGACCATCACCGATCTCGATCCCATTCGCTTCGGGTTGCTGTTCGAGCGCTTCTTGAATCCGGAACGTGTGTCCATGCCGGACTTCGACATCGACTTTTGTCAGGACCGGCGTGACGAGGTGATCGCCTATGTGCGCGAACGCTACGGCGCCGATCGCGTGGCCCACATCATCACCTTCGGCAAGCTTCAGGCCCGTGCCGTGCTGCGCGACGTCGGCCGCGTACTGCAAATGCCTTATGGCCAGGTGGATCGCCTGTGCAAGCTCGTGCCCATGAACCCGGCAAACCCGGTGACGCTGCCGCAAGCCATCGCCGGCGAGCCGCGACTCCAAGAAGAAAGAGCGAAAGATCCTATCGTCGCAAAGCTGCTCGATATCGGCCAGCGGCTGGAAGGGCTCTATCGTCACGCCTCGACCCATGCGGCGGGCGTCGTCATCGCCGACCGGCCCTTGATCGATCTGGTCCCGCTCTATCGGGACTCGCGCGCCCAGCTCCCCGCCACCCAATTCAACATGAAGTGGGCTGAAGCCGCAGGGCTCGTGAAGTTCGATTTTCTCGGCCTCAAGACGCTGACCGTCATTGACACGGCGCGGAAGCTCATTGCTCGAAACGGCCCCGACATCGACCCTGGAGAGATCAGGCTCGACGATGGGGCATCCTATGACCTCATGCAGCGCGGCGACACCGTCGGCGTGTTCCAGCTCGAAGGGCAGGGCATGCGCGACGCGTTGCGCAAGCTGAAACCCGACCGTTTCGAGGACATCATCGCCATCGTCGCGCTCTATCGGCCGGGCCCGATGGACAACATCGACACCTATGTGAACCGCAAGCATGGGCGCGAGGAGATCGAGAGTCTCCATCCGACGATCGAACCGATCCTGGCAGAAACCTACGGCGTGATCATCTATCAGGAGCAAGTCATGCAGATCGCGCAGGTGCTGTCCGGCTACTCGCTGGGCGAGGCCGACCTGCTGCGCCGCGCCATGGGCAAGAAGATCAAGGCGGAGATGAACAAGCAGCGGAAGCGCTTCGTCGACGGCGCCGTCCGTAACGGTGTGGACAAGGGCCGGGCCGAGTACATTTTCGAGCTGGTGGCGAAGTTCGCAGGCTACGGCTTCAACAAATCCCACGCGGCCGCTTACGCACTGATCGCCTACCAGACGGCCTATCTCAAGGCCAACTATCCGACCGAGTTCATAGCCGCCTCGATGACGCTCGACATGGGCAATGCCGACAAGCTCAGCAGCTTTGCGCAAGAGGCCCGCCGGCTCGACATTCGCCTCGAGCCACCCTCGGTCAATTTGTCCGAAGTGGGATTCGTTCCCAACGATGGCGCCATCCGCTACTCGCTCGCAGCGCTCAAGAATGTCGGGCGTCAAGCCGTGGAGTTCCTCTGCGAGGAGCGGGCCAAGAATGGTCCCTTCAAGGACGTGTCCGACTTCGCCCGGCGCCTCAATCCGCGCCTCGTCAACAAACGCGCCCTTGAGACGCTCGCCGCTGCCGGCGCCTTCGATGATCTCGGCGTCGAGCGCGCTGTGGCATTCGCCAATGTGGATCTCATGGTTGCAACGGGGAACCGCGCCCTGGAGACCAGCGCCGAAGGGCAGGAGGATCTGTTCTCAGGGGCCCGGCATGCCCCGCCCGCCATCGAGCTGCGCGCCGCAAAGCCCTGGCTGCCCACCGACAAGCTCTCCAAGGAGTTCGACGCGGTCGGCTTCTTCCTGACCGGCCATCCGCTCGATGACTACAAGGAGGTCTTGGACAGCCTCGGGGCCGAAACGTGGGCGGAGTTCGCTTCCAAGGCCAGAACCCGACGCGTGGTGGGCACGCTGGCCGGCACCGTCCTGTCCGCGCGGGAGCGCCAGGGCAAAAGCGGGAATCCGTATGCCTTCGTGGCCTTCTCGGACGCCACGGGCCAATTCGAGGCGGTGATCTTCTCCGAGGCACTGCTCGCCGCCCGGCCGCTGCTTGAAGCCGGCACGGCGGTCGTGCTGGAGGTTGAGGCCGAGGCCGAGGGCGAGACCGTGCGGGTGCGGGTGCAGAGTCTTTCCTCCCTGGACAGGGCCGCGGAAGGCCGCTCCGCCGGCATGAAGGTCTATGTCGAGGACCCCCGCGCCTTGGGCGCGCTTGCCGAGCGTGTGGGCGGTAAAGGGGGCGAGGGCCAATTCCGTCTCGTGTTGCGCCTACAAGAGCTCGACAAGGAGATCGAGTTCGAACTACCGCGGGGCATCGACACCACGCCGCGCCAGCGCAGTGAGCTAAAGCTCGTCGAAGGCGTGGGCTCCATCAGCGCGCTTTAGCCCGGTCCCTCGGCCCTTTTTCGAGCTTTTCTGCCCTTGCCAAGGGGAAGCCTCGCCCCTATAACCCGCAGCATCTCACACGCGGGGATCAAGCGTCACAAGGGTTTCTAGCCTTTGCGTTCGCTCCGGTGATCGGCTCTTGGCCGGTCTCTTTCGCCCCGCGGCGGCAAAACCGGAAAAAGGAGTTAGCAGTCCAATGGCACTGCCCGATATTACTATGCGCCAGCTCCTCGAGGCTGGCGTGCATTTCGGTCACCAGACCCATCGCTGGAACCCGAAAATGGCGCCGTTCATCTACGGCTCCCGCAACAACATCCACATCATCGACCTGACCCAGACGGTGCCTTTGCTGCACCAGGCACTCGTCACCGTGTCGGATGTGGTGGCCAAAGGCGGCCGCGTGCTCTTTGTCGGCACCAAGCGCCAAGCATCCGAGGCCGTCGCCGACGCGGCCCGGTCCTCGGCGCAATACTTCATCAATCACCGCTGGCTCGGCGGCACGTTGACCAATTGGCGGACCATTTCCAACTCCATCAAGCGGCTGAAGTCGCTGGAAGAGCTTTTCGAAGGGGACCATCACGGTCTCACCAAGAAGGAGCTGCTCCAGCTCACCCGCGAGCGGGACAAGCTCGAGCGGTCGCTTGGCGGCATCAAGGATATGGGGGCACCGCCGGACCTCATGTTCGTGATCGACACCAACAAGGAAGCGATCGCCATCGCCGAAGCCCGCAAGCTCGGCATGCCCGTGGTCGCCATCGTCGATTCCAACTGCGATCCGGACGGCATCAGCCATCCCATTCCCGGTAACGACGACGCGGGCCGCGCCATCACTCTTTACACCGATCTCATCGCCCGCGCGGCGATTGACGGGATCGAGCGGGCCCAAGGCTCCTCGGGCATGGATATCGGCGCGGCCGAACAGCCTCTGAGCGAGCCGAGCCTCGAAGGCGGCGAAGACACGCCGAAGGCAAAGGACGCTCCGGCCAAGAAGTCCGCGAAGACAAAGGCCGGCGCCAAGGAAACCGAATCTAAGATTGAAGCTGAAGCTGAAGCTGTGACGGAGTCCCCCGAGGCCGAGACCAAGGAAACCGCGTAAATGAGACGCCGCGCCAGCCAGGGCGCGGTGCAACCCGAAGAGGATCGCATGCCGACGATAACAGCAGCCATGGTCAAGGAGCTCCGCGACAAGACCGGTGCGGGCATGATGGATTGTAAAGCGGCGCTCAACGAGACCGACGGCGACATGGAGGCCGCGGTGGATTGGCTGCGCGCCAAGGGGCTCTCCAAGGCAGCCAAGAAGGCCGGCCGCGTCGCCGCCGAAGGCCTCATTGGCTTGTCGGCGAACGACAACGAAGCCGCCCTGGTCGAGGTGAACTCCGAGACCGATTTCGTTGCCCGCAATCCCACCTTTCAAGACATGGTCGGCGAGATCGCCGGGGCTGCTCTCAAAGCTCAAGGCGATCTGCAAAAGCTCGGCTCCGCGACCTACGGTTCGACGAAAGCTACGGTCGCCGACACGTTGAAGGAAATGATCGGTTCGATCGGCGAGAACATGACGCTCCGCCGCACGGCTCATCTCGCGACCGCAAAGGGTGTGGTGGCCAGCTACATGCACAATCAGGCCACGCCGGGTCTCGGCAAGATCGGTGTTATCGTCGCTCTCGAGTCCACTGGCGACGCCGACGCCCTGACCGCCTTCGGCAAGCAAGTCGCAATGCACATTGCCGCGGCCAACCCCCAAGCCGTCGACACCGACAGCCTGGACCAGGAACTCGTCGAGCGGGAGCGCGCCGTGCTGACCGAGCAAGCCAAGGAATCCGGCAAACCCGACGATGTCATCGCCAAGATGGTCGAGGGACGCCTGCGGAAGTTTTACGAGGAAGTCGTGCTGCTCCAGCAGCCCTTCGTCCATGATCCCGACAACACGGTGGCGAAGGCTATGGACGCCGCCAGCAAGGACGCCGGTGCGCCGATCAAGATCACCGGCTTCTACCGCTTCGCCCTCGGAGAGGGCATCGACAAGGGCGAAAGTGATTTTGCCGCCGAGGTTGCGGCCGCAGCCTCAGGTTCTTAGGGTCGGCGCGGCGGCCCCATGGAGTCGCCGGCACCCATTGGCTCGAGGATGCTGCCTCGCCGCCGGAGTTTGCGCTGATGGTCAAACCGCCTGCGAACGCGAAGCTTCGTTACGGGCGCGTCCTCGTTAAGCTCTCCGGCGAGGCACTTGCCGGCGACAAGGGCTACGGAATCGATCTCGACGTCATTGAGCCGATCGCCAAGGACATCGCCGCGGCGGCGGATATGGGCGTCGAGATCTGCCTCGTCGTCGGCGGCGGCAATATCTATCGCGGCCTGATGGCGGCGGAAGGGGGCATGGACCGTGCCCGAGCCGACTATATGGGCATGCTCGCCACTGTGATGAATGCACTCGCGCTTCAGACTGCCATCGAACGCGCGGGCCCGACGGCCCGGGTGCTCTCGGCCATCCCCATGCCGACCGTCTGCGAGCCCTATATCCGCGACAAAGCATTGGACCATTTGGCGAAAGGCCGCGTGGCCATCTTCGCCGGCGGCACCGGCAATCCGTTCTTCACCACCGATACGGCCGCCGCGCTGCGAGCCGCGGAGATGGAATGCCAAGCCTTGTACAAGGCGACCCAGGTCGACGGCGTCTACAGCGCTGACCCTAAGAAGGTGCCCGACGCCAAGCGTTATGACCGGCTCAGCTACGCTGACGTGCTCAAGCAGGATCTGAAGATCATGGACGGCGCAGCGATCGCGCTTGCCCGGGACAACCGGATTCCGATAATTGTGTTTTCCATCAAGAACCAAGGGAGTTTGGCTCTTGAGTTGCAGGGGCAGGGCGCCTCGACCACCATAGACGGTGGATAAGCCCACTGGGAATGCTTGGAAACGCCAACAGAGCACGCCAAAGCCTAGCACATGGGTGCCCTGGCAAAGACGGCGAGCGGGGAAGGCAAGATGTCTGACTTCGATTTGGCTGAGATCGAACGGCGCATGCATGGTGCGCACAACGTACTCAAACAGGAATTCAGCGGCCTCCGCACCGGCCGCGCCAGCGCCTGTTTGCTGGATCCCATCATGGTCAGGGCCTACGGCAATCCGATGCCGCTGAATCAGGTGGCGACCGTGAACGTGCCTGAGCCACGCATGATCACGGTTCAGGTCTGGGACAAGAGCCAAGTCAATGCCGTCGAGAGAGCGATCCGCGAATCGGATCTCGGCCTCAATCCCGTGACGGAGGGGCAACTGCTGCGCCTCCCGATCCCCGAGCTCAACGAGGAGCGGCGCCAAGAGCTGGCCAAGGTCGCCCACAAATACGCCGAGCAGGCCCGGGTGGCCGTACGGAACGTCCGCAGGGACGGCATGGAGCACCTGAAAAAGGCCGAGAAAGATGGCGATATGGGTAAGGACGAGCACCACTCGCTGGCAACGAAGGTGCAGGACTTGACCGATAAGGTCATCAAGGAGATCGACGAAGCCCTTGCCACCAAGGAAGCCGAGATCATGCAGGTCTAACCTGCACCGCGTTTGGATTTGCTGCGGAGACGCCGACTGTGACGCTCGCGATGGACAACAAGTGGGGCGATGCCGATAGACCGGCCGCTCATCATGTCGCCATCATTATGGACGGCAACGGCCGCTGGGCGGCCGAGCGGGGGCTGCCGCGCGTCGAAGGTCACCGCCAGGGCGTGGAGACTGTGCGGCGGATCGTCGAAGCGTCCATGGAGCTCGGCATCACCCATCTCACCCTGTTCAGCTTCTCCTCCGAGAACTGGTCACGGCCCGAACAGGAGATCTACGATCTGTTCGGCCTGCTGCGGCGCTTCATACGGCGAGATCTCGCCGAGCTTCACAAGAATGGCGTGAGAATCCGAGTGGTCGGTTCGCGCATCGGTCTGGAAGACGACATCCTGCGCATGCTCGATGACGCCGTCGAGCTTACCAAGGCCAACACGACGCTGAACCTGACGATCGCCTTCAACTACGGCGGAAGAGACGAGATTGCCCGCGCCGCACAGCGCATGTCGGAAGACGTGAAGGCTGGAGCCTTGGCGCCGGGGGACGTAACCCAGGACCGCTTCGCCTCTTACCTGGACACGGCTGGACTTCCCGATCCCGATCTTCTCATCCGCACCTCCGGCGAGCTGCGCCTATCCAATTTCTTGCTTTGGCAGTTGGCCTATGCCGAGTTCGTCTTTGTCGACGTCTATTGGCCTGATTTCACCAAGGAGCTGTTCGAGGCCGCCATCTCCGAATATCAGCGGCGGAACCGCCGCTTCGGCGGCCGGTCGGCGAGATCCACCGCGTGACCTCCGCGGCACCGTCCGGCGACAATCAGCCCAGCACGGACTCCCGTCAGGCGCCCGAACTCTTACGGCGGCTGGCTTCGGCCGTCGTCCTCGCCGCAATCGCGCTCGGGGCGGTGCTGTTGAGCCCATGGAGCTTTCTCGTTCTGGTGATCGTGGCGGCAGGGTTGCTGCTCTGGGAGTGGGGCAGCGCCACCCGGGGCAACGGCTTCGACGGCACCTCTCTGATCCAGGCCGTGAGCGTCGTCGCGCTCTCGGTCTTCATCGCGCTCGGCCGCTTCGATCTCGGCTTTTTCGTTCTCGGCGCGACCGCAGTGGTCGTCGGGTACTCCGCACCCGACCGGGCGCGCGCGATTTGGGCGGTGGCCGGTCTCGCCTATGTCGCGCTACCCGCTGCCGCGCTGATCTGGCTGCGCAGCGACCCGCAATTTGGGCTTGCCGCCATCCTCTTCCTGCTCGCCGTGGCGTGGACCACGGACACAGCCTCCTATATCGGGGGCAGGGGCTTCGGCGGCCCGAAACTTGCCCCGGCCGTTTCACCGAAAAAGACTTGGAGCGGCTTCCTGGTCGGCATCGTGACCCCGGCTTTTGTGGGCTATGGTTTCGGGGTCAGCTTGGGCGGCACGTCTCCCTTGGGCCTGGCGCTCGTCGCCATAGGCGTAGCGCTCGCCTGTCAGATGGGGGACTTGCTTGAGAGTGCGGTGAAACGGCATTTCGGCGTCAAGGACATGAGCCAACTCATTCCAGGCCATGGCGGGCTTTTCGATCGCATCGATAGCCTTCTCCTGGCGGCCGTGTTAGCGGGCGTCATCGCCTTGCGCGATCTGGCGTCGCCGGGCGCCGGCCTTCTCATCTGGTAGAGGCGGATACTCTGTTTCCCCTTCCCACATTCTCGAACACCGAGCCACCGCCGTCCACCAAACGGCCGAAACGGATCACCGTGCTCGGCGCCACAGGCTCGATCGGTGAGAGCACGCTCGATCTCGTTGGCCGCGACCCCGAAGCCTACGAGGTCGTGGCGCTGACGGGATGCAAGAACGGAGCCCGGCTTGGGGAGCTTGCCGTTCGACATCGGGCCAAGCTCGCCGTGGTCGCCGATCCCGAAAGTTACAAGGATCTGAGCGCGGCGCTCGCTGGGACGGGCATTGAGGCTGCCGCGGGGCAGAAGGCACTCCTCGACGCTGCAAGCCGTCCGGCCGATTGGATCATGGCGGCGATCGTCGGCGCCGCCGGTTTGAAACCGACCTTGCGCGCCGTGCGACAAGGGACGGCGACGGCGCTCGCCAACAAAGAGTGCCTCGTCTCCGCGGGACGCATCTTCATGGCCGAGGTCGCGCGCCACGGCACGACCCTGCTACCGGTGGACTCGGAGCATTCGGCTGCGCTTCAGGCCATGACGGGAACGGAGCCCGAGCGCATCGAGCGTGTCTGTCTCACGGCCTCCGGCGGACCCTTCCGCACCTGGAGCTTGGAGCAGATGGCCGCGGCCGGCCCCGAGCAGGCCCTGAAACATCCGAACTGGTCCATGGGGGCGAAGGTCACCATCGATTCCGCCACGCTAATGAATAAGGGGCTGGAGCTCCTCGAGGCGCATCATCTCTTTGCGCTGGCCCCCGAAAAGCTCGACGTGCTGGTTCACCCACAGTCGATCGTGCATTGCCTCGTGCAAATGAGCGACGGCGCGGTGCTCGCTCAGCTGAGCTGCCCCGACATGCGGACACCGATCGCCTATAGCCTGGCCTGGCCCGAGCGAATGCATGTGCCCAATGAACGGCTCGACTTGGCGCAGATCGGCTCGCTCACGTTCGAGGCGCCGGACCTCGAACGTTTCCCCGCCTTGCGTCTCGCTAAGGAAGTGTTGGCCGCGGGCGGCAGTGCCGGAACTGTCCTCAATGCAGCCAATGAAGTCGCCGTCGCCGCCTTCCTTGAAAAGCGCCTGGGCTTCCTCGCCATCGCGGGACTGGTCGAGTCCACGCTCGCCGCCTGTCCCGATTTGATCTGTCTCGGCCCGCAAACCGCTGACGAGGTGCTCGAGATCGACGAAGAGACGCGACGCCGTGCGCGGGGCTGGCTTCCCCGGTTTGCATGAGCCCCGATCCCGGGCTAAGAACGAACAAAATCACTAGGTAACCTCGCTTATGGA
>Ga0075343_1000004_pt1 | contig 66533 bp, 74 predicted proteins | sample RushOxbow_ThreeS_2_FD_120072 | JGI IMG/M metagenome (GOLD analysis project Ga0075343, IMG submission 120072) | Natural and restored wetland microbial communities from the San Francisco Bay, California, USA, that impact long-term carbon... | ecosystem: Environmental > Terrestrial > Soil >...
CATCGCCTTTTGGTATGTGCGCGTGCAGGAACGCATCGACCACACGCGCAGCTTCAACGAGGAGATGGCCTAGGCGATGACAGCGCAGTCGCGCCAGCGCACGCCGAACCCGCATCTCGGCGCTTATTACGGCATCGCCGCCAGCGCCTTCGCTTCGCTGGTGGTGTTGCTCGCGATGGCCGAGCAGCTCGGCTGGAGCGACGGCTCGGTTGCGCGGCTCATGATCCTGCTGCCCGTCCTTCTCTATCTCGCCATCGCCGTGGCGGCGCGCACCCTCGACGTCGAGGACTTCTTCACCTCAGGGCGCCGGGTCCCCCAGGTCTATAACGCCTTCCTCTTGGCGGCGATTACGGTGGGCGGTACCGGCTTCTTCGCCTATACGGGCGCGATCTTCTTTCTCGGCTTCGACGCGCTCGCCATCGGTCTAGGCTGGACGTGCGGCCTGTTGCTCTCGGGCGTTCTGTTCGTGCCCTACTTGCGCCGGGCGGGCGCCTACACCCTGCCCGCCTTTCTCGCCCAAAGATTTCGCTCACACGAGATACGGCTTGCGGCGAGCGCCTTGCAGGTCGTGCCGACCGCGCTGCTTCTCGCCGCGGAAATCAACATCGCGGCAACCGTGGCGGCGATCTTCCTGCCCACATCCTATTGGGTCGCCGTGCTGCTGATCGCCGTGCTCGTCGCCGCGACGGGAATTCTCGGCGGCATGCGCGCCCTGACCTGGTCGGGCAGCGCGCAGTTCATCGCCGGCGCCATCGGTCTCGCCGTGCCGCTGATCGTCGTCTCGGTGCTGCTGACAAATCTCCCCGCGCCGCAATTCACCTATGGCGAGATGTTCGGCTCCTTGCAGGGCGCGGAGACGGCCGCCGGCATGTCGCCGGTGGCGCCCGGCGATATCGGCGCTCTGCCGGCGCCCGAGCCCATGGCGGCGGTGAAGCCCTTCCTTCAATCGTTCGGCGCGATCACCGAGCGGGGCTTTTTCGCGCTGTTCTTCTGTTTCGCGCTGGGCACCGCCGCCTTGCCGAGCCTGATCGCGCGCAGTGGCGTCACCTGCTCGGTGGCCGACCAGCGGCGTTCCACCGCCTGGGCTCTTCTGCTGGTCGCGGTGTTCGTCATCACCGCGCCGTCGCTTGCGGCCTTCGCCAAAGTGCTCATGTTCCGCGACATGGCGCTCATCCCTACCGAAGGCCTGCCGGCCTGGCTCTCCAGCTTGAGCCTTGGACAGCTGGTGCAGGCGAGCGATCTCAACGGCGACGGCACGATCGGCGCGGGCGAGCTTTTGATCTCGCGGGACGGTATCGCGCTGGCATTGCCGATCCTGGCAGAGCTTCCTTACGTTCTCACCGCGCTCATGGCCGCGGCGGGCTTGGCGATCGCGCTCGCGGCCGCCGGCTCGCATCTGTTCACGCTTGGAGCGAGCCTCGCCGACGACGTCTACGGCACGCTCGACCCCAAGCCGATCGTTCTGCCGCGGCTCATGGCGGCATGGGCGGTGATTGCGGCGTGCGCGTTTTTGGTGGCCGTGTATCTCTTTATCGCCGAGGTCGATGCGCTGCATACCGCGGTCACGGCCTTCGCCTTCGCCGCCGCGACGTTCTTCCCGGTTCTTCTCCTGGCGATCTGGTGGCCGCGCTGCACCACCCGGGGCGCTCTCGCCAGTCTGGCAACCGGATTTGGCATCCTCTTTCTCGCCTTGACCGTGGGCGGCCTGTTCGGCGTCGCCGAGACCGCCGTGGGCACAGCCATGTCCTGTTTGGTGGCGGTGGTGCTGGCGTTTGCCGCTGGCGTCGGGGTGAGCCTCTACGGACCGGAGCCGGAGAGCCCCGACACCGCTTACTACGAGGAGATGCGCAAACCCGACGGCGAGACCATGTTCGACCAGGCGCAAGCCCGGGCGGCCACGGCGAGCAGCGAAGAGGACTGACGAGCTTCCATGGACCCGCGGCCCGACTTTCCACGCCTATCGCTTTACCCTGAAATCGTGCCCTTCCGCTCGGGCCGGCTCAAAGTGTCGGACCTGCACGAGCTCTATTATGAGGAATGCGGGTCGCCTTCCGGCAAGCCGGTCGTCATGTTGCATGGCGGACCCGGCGGCGGCGTCACGCCCATCATGCGGCGTTATCACGATCCCCGGCTCTACCGCATCGTGCTGTTCGACCAGCGCGGCTGCGGCCGGTCGATCCCTCATGCCTCACTGGAGGAGAACACCACCTGGGATCTGGTCGCCGACATCGAACGGTTGCGCGAGCATCTCGGCATCGACCGCTGGCAGGTGTTCGGCGGCTCATGGGGCTCCACGCTGGCGCTGGCCTATGCGCAAACCCATCCAGAGCGCGTGCGCGCGCTGATCCTGCGCGGCATCTTCATGCTGCGCCGCGCGGAGCTTGAATGGTTCTATCAGGACGGGTGTAGCTGGCTGTTTCCCGACGCGTTCGCCGACTATGTCAGCGTCATCCCCGAGGCCGAGCGCGCCGACATGATCGCGGCCTACTACAAACGGCTTACGAGCGAGGACCCTTTCGTCCAGGTCGAGGCGGCGCGCGCTTGGAGCGCTTGGGAGGGACGCACGCTTTCATTGCTGCCGGATTTCGACCGGGAGCGGCAATTCTCCGAAGACTATTATGCGCTCGCGTTCGCGCGCATCGAGAGTCACTACTTCGTCAATCGCGGCTTCTTCGACACCGACGATCAGCTCCTGCGCAACGCGGCCCGTCTGAGGGACATTCCCGGCGTGATCGTGCACGGCCGCTACGACGTGGTGACGCCGGTGAAGAACGCCTTCGATCTCGCATCCGCTTGGCCGCAGGCCGATTTGCGCGTGGTGCCGGATGCCGGCCACGCCATGACGGAGCCCGGCATCGTGCATGAGCTGATCGCCGCGACGCGGATCTTCGCCGGAAACTGATCAGGCCGTCCGGCCGATGAAGCTCAAGACGACGCGGCGCTGATGCGGCGCGGCCCGATGCTCGATCAGATACACGCCCTGCCAGGTGCCGAGGGTCATGGCGCCCTCCCGCACCGGGATCGACAGGCTGACCGAGGTTAGCATCGCCTTGATATGGCTCGGCATGTCGTCGGGCCCTTCCTCGTGATGGGCATAGGCCCGGTCCTCCGGCGCCAACAGCTCCAACGCATCGAGCAGATCGACCCGCACGTTCGGATCGGCGTTCTCCTGGATGGTGAGGGAGGCCGAGGTGTGGGAGACGAAGACGGTGAGAAGCCCGCCGTCGGCCCCGATGCCCTCGAGCCAGGCTGAGATCGCGCGCGTGATCTCGACGAAGCCCTTGCCTCGGGTCGGCACGGTCAGGATATGGCTCGATTCGACCAAGTCAGACACCGCGCGCTCCCCCCGCTTCCGCACTGCCAGAAGCGCAGAATCGTCCCATTCCAGGGCATTCCTTAAGAGAAAATTTACCCAGCCTTGCCACCGTCATCGAGACCGCTTCGTCACACCTGTTGCGGCCAGGCCGTCACCCGCGGGGGCGCGGAATCGGCGGCGTAACTCCATGGGGAACGGTATGGCTTCAGAAGCAAGTTGGCAAACCAGCAACGCCGCTCACGGAAGCGATGCCCCCTCCGAGGACCAACCTATGGACCAAGGCACCGTCGAAACCCTGTTGCGGCGCCTGGTGGAGCGCATCGAGGACAGCGAGCGCCGCTACGGCGAAGCGCTCGACGACCTTCATGCCAGGCTCGATCATCTGTCCCAGACCACGGATGCCGCGCGGGAGACCGGCGCGCCCGAGGATGCCGACACATTCCATCGGTTGCATACCCAAGTCAGCAATCTTGCCCGCCGGCTCGAGACCGAAAGCGCGACGCCGCTCGACGATTTCGAGCGCCTCGGACAGGCGCTTTCCGGCGGTTTGCGCGCGGATATCGAGGAGAGCGCGCGGGATCCGTACGGCACAGAGCCGGAGCCGAGCCGGTTTGCGCGATCCGTGATGGCGTCGAAGACGCGGTCCCGGCTGGCTCCGGATTCCGACCTCGCCGATTACGGCTACGGCGCCACCGCTCCCAAATACGCGAGCCCCGACTCTCCCTTTGAGGATTTTGCCCCCGAGCACGCCAATCTCGACAAGCGCATCGTCGAGATGGCCGAGCGGCTGGAACAGTCGATCGGTGCGGCGATGCCCACCAGCACCATCGAAGCCCTGAACACGCGGCTCGACGAGATCGGCGCGCAGATTGCCCAGAGCCTGCAGACGGTCCCGAGCAGCGCGGCCCTCGAGCAGGTCGAGCGCCAAATTGCCGATATGGGTCAGCAGCTTACCCGGGCTGAAGAGCAGCTCGGCAGGATCGGCGGGGTGGAAGACCACCTGCTCAAGCTGATCGCGCGGCTGGACGAGAAGGACGCCGCGCAAGACGCCGCCCCCCTCGACCCGGCGCAGCTTCAGGACATCGCCGCTAGGGCCGCGAAGGACGCCGCGCGCCTCGTGGCCGACGACACCAAAAAGACCACCGAGCGGCTCGACGCCATGCAGCGAGAGCTTGCTTCCATGGACGACAGGAGCCGCAAGTCGGGCGACAAGCTGGCGAGCACGATCGAAGCGGTCCACAAATCCCTGAAGCAGCTCGTGCAGCAGCTCGAGCAGAGCGGCCCCGTTGCGAGCGCGAAGCCCCGCGCCCCGTTCACGAGCCCGGTGGAGGCCAAACCCGCCGCGCCGTTCGCCCAAGCCACACTGCAAGCGCCCGCACCGCAGCCGCCGGTCTCTAAGCCGGAGGCCTCGAAGGCCCAACCGTCCGGTGCGCCCCAGACCTCCGCCCCGAAGGCCCCCGAGACGCCCAGCCCGCGTCTGCCCGAGATGCGCGCCAACTCGAAGCTCGAGGATGCTGAGATGCGCATGAAGGCGACCCTGCGCGACAGGCTCGGCGCCGCCATTCCCGATTACCAGGAAACCGAGACGCCCCCGCCCTTCGGCCGGGCCAAGCGCGCCGGCCTCGAGAGCGATGCGATCGATCTCGACGCGGTGCCGAAAGCCGCACCGGACGATCTCGTGGCGGCGGCCCGCCGGGCGGCGCAGGCGGCCGCGGCGAGTGCCGAGGAGCGCACGGGAGGAAAGTCCAAGAAGGCATTTCCCGGGAGTTCACCCGCGGCCGAGCAGCCGGGCCGCCGCAAACGGTCGCTGCTGATCATTTCAGCCGCCATTCTTCTGGCGGTCAGCGCTCTGCTTCTTTATGCGCGCCTCGGCTCCAGGCCGGATGCCGACATGAGCCCGGCTACGATCATCGAGCCCGCGCCGTCGGCCGACGATCCGTCCACGGCCGCCGAGACGCCGCCCGCCGATCCCTCCGCTGCCGCTCCCTTGCCTCAGAGCAACGAGACGGCGCCGCCGCCCGAGCCCGATCAGGGATCGTGGATGATCCTCCCCAATCAAGATGCAACGCCGGGGCCCGACTTCGAGCCCTTCAACGGCCGGGTCGGTCAGGCAACGCCCGGCGTCACCGATGTCGTGAAATCCACGGGCGGAAGGCCCTCCGGCGCGCCCATGCCCGCAAGCGAGATCAGGCCCGAGCCCCAACTCGCGTCCCTGACGCCGACGAACGCCGCCACGCTGCCGCCCGGCGTGATCTTCTCCATCGAGGACCCCGCCGCGGCCCCGGATGCCGCGCTGGCCGAGAGACTGACGATGACCCCCGTGAAGGGCCCGATGCCGCCCGAGGCGCTCGGCCCGCTGCCCTTGCGGAAAGCCGCTTCGGACGGCGATCCTGCCGCGCAATACACGATCGCGGACCGCTACCTGGAAGGCAACGGCACCAAGCGCAACGTGAAGACGGCCACCGAATGGCTGGATCGCGCGGCGCGCGCCGGGCTCGCGCCGGCCCAGTATCGCCTCGCCGCCATGTATGAGCGCGGCCTCGGCGTCGAGAAAGACATCGACAAGGCTCGGAGCTGGTATGCCGCCGCCGCGGAGCGGGGCAACGTCAAGGCCATGCATAATCTCGCGGTCAGCGTCAGCGGCCGCGACGGCAGCGACCCGGACTATGCCCTTGCCGCCAAATGGTATGGCGAGGCGGCGGCCAGAGGCCTCGCCGACAGCCAGTTCAATCTGGGCATCCTCGCCGAGCACGGGCTCGGCCGGACCAAGGATCTCACCGACGCTTACAAATGGTTCTCGCTGGCCGCCGCTCAGGGCGATCCCGAAGCCAAGAAGCGCCGCGACATGATCCACGCGCAGCTGGCACCGGAAACCCTGGCTGCGGCGGACGTCGCGGTGAAGGCCTGGACGGCCGTGCCCGTCACCACGGAAGCCAACGAGGTCGTCAAGCAGTCGACCTGGGCGGCCACGTCGGACCCCTCGCCGCAGAGCGTGCCGCTCGTGACCAAGGCCCAGGTGCTTCTCAACAAGCTCGGCTACGACGTCGGCCCGCCCGACGCGTTATGGGGGAGCGCACCCGGACCGGGATCAAGCTGTTCCAGCAGCGCAACGGCCTGAACGAGACCGGCGAGGTCACCGCACCGCTCCTCACCAAGCTCGAGAGCCTGGCGAGCTAGACCGCGCCGGCCGAATCCACGCTTCGGCCTGATTTTTCGTGACATTTCGTTCAGGTCGGGGCGTAACGCATTGACAGGCCCGCGCGCGGCGAACAGGTTGCCACAGCGCCCGCTCTCTCAACGCCACGGCCGATGTTTCAGATTTATCTGCCCATTGCCGAGATCTCAGTGAACCTCGTGGTGATGCTGGGACTCGGCGCGGCGGTGGGTTTTCTGTCGGGCATGTTCGGCGTCGGCGGCGGCTTCCTGCTCACGCCGCTTTTGATGCTGTCGGGGATCCCGCCGGCCATCGCCGTGGCCACGGGCGCCAACCAGATCGTCGGCACCTCCGTCTCGGGCACGATGGCCCAGTGGCGGCGCGGCAATGTCGACCTGCAGATGGGCGCGGTGCTGATCGCCGGCGGCGTGGTCGGGGCGCTGGTCGGCGTCTTCCTTCTCAAAATCTTGCGCGAGGCCGGCCAGGCGGGGCTGATGATCTCGCTGACCTATGTGTTCTTCCTCGGCTCGATCGGCGCGCTGATGCTGTGGGAGAGCGTGAACGCGATCCGGCGCCAGCGGGCCGGCAAGAGCATGTCCGCGCGCAAGGCAAGCCAGCACAATTGGATCCACGGCCTGCCGTTCAAGATGCGCTTTCCGCGTTCGCGGCTCTATATCAGCGCCATCCCGCCTCTGGTCATCGGCTTCCTGGTCGGTCTGCTCGCCTCGTTCCTCGGTGTCGGCGGCGGCTTCATCATGGTGCCGGCGATGATCTATCTGCTGCGCATGCCGACCAACGTCGTCGTCGGAACCTCGATCTTCCAGATCATTTTCGTCACGGCCATCGTCACGCTGCTGCACGCAACCCTGAACCACACGCTCGATATCATGCTCGCTTTCCTGCTCATCATCGGGGGCGTGATCGGCGGTCAATTCGGCGTGCGCGCCGGTCAGAAGCTGCGCGGCGAGCAATTGCGCGCGCTGCTGGCGCTCATGGTGCTCGGCGTGGCGATCCGCATTCTGCTCGATCTGGTGATCCGGCCGTCCGAGCTCTACAGCATCGTTCCATTGGCGGGCTCATGATGAACACCGCCGCGATCCTCCGTCTCACCGCACTTCTCCTCGCACTTTCGTGCATGCCCGCAGGCGCGCAACCCGCTGTGCCGGCGCCGGAGGTCAAGCCGGGCACCAGCCAGGAAACGGTTCAGTCGGACATCTCGACACGCGAGATCGCCATCCAGTCGAACTTCACCGGCATCGAGATTCTCATCTTCGGCAGCATCGACTTCAGCGACTCACGCACGCCGGGCGAAGGCAGATACGACGTGATCTCCGTGGTGCGCGGTCCGGCCGAGCCCATCGTGCTCCGCAAGAAGGAGCGGGTGGCCGGGATCTGGGTCAACGGTCCCGCCAAGACCTACGGCAGCGTGCCCGGCTTCTATGCGGTGCTCTCCACGCGGCCGTTCCGGGCAATCGCGTCCGACGCGACCCTGAAGAAGCTCGGGATCGGCCTCTCCGATCTCGATTTCGGCCGCTATACGATGGGGGATCCGGAAGAGCAGTCCTTCCGCTCGGCGATGGTCCGGCTGAGAGAGGAGAAGAATCTTTTCCAAGAAGACGACGACGGCGTGAGGTTCATCGGCCGCAGCCTGTTCCGCGCGACGGTCGCCCTCCCGGTCAACGTTCCCACCGGGCGCTACACGGTCGACGTCTATCTGTTCCGCGACGGCGAGGTGGTGAGCAAGAGTCAGGGATCGCTCGAGGTGACCAAGGCAGGGATCGAGGCTTTCCTCTACCAGCTCGCCTTCCTGCACCCGTTCCTCTACGGCCTGCTCGGCGTCATCATCGCCGTGCTCGCGGGCCTCGCCGGCTGGTTCGCCTTCCGGCGCGACTAGGGGCGCGTCAGTCGGGCAGCAGCAGGCTGCCGAGCACCGGATAGACCGCGTGCCGGCCCATCATCCAGGCTTCCAGCCGGTGCCAGAGGAAGAGCGGCTGAAAGGCCTCATGCAGGACGTTGAGTCCGCCCGCATAGGCGCCGAAGGCCGGCATGACCAGGCGGCTGCCATCGGTGGCGAAACAGCGGCGGCGGACCACCGTGCCCCGCCGCGAGATGCGCGCGATGGGGTGAAGATGCCCCACGATCTCCGGACCCGTTGCCTTTTCCGACGGCTCGTGGCGCAGGACGACCCCGGCCAGGGTCAGCGTGGCGCAGACCGTGCCGCCGATGCTTTCGGGCAGATGCGGATCGTGATTGCCGCAGATCCAGAACCAGTCGCGGCCTTCCTGGAGCTTCATCAGGAGAGCGAAATCTTCCTCGACCAAGTTGTCGGCGCACTCGCTGCGATGGAAGCTGTCACCGAGGGCGACGACGCGGCCGGGGTCGACTGCGGCGATGATCTTGCCGAGCCGGGACAGTGTCGAGCGTGTGTCGTAGGGGGGAAGCAGCATGCCGCGGGCGGCATAGGCGGCGCCCTTCTCCAGATGAAGATCGGCGACGAGGAGCGTGTCCTCCGCCTCCCAGTAGAGGGCGCCCGCCGCCAGGGGCTTCAGCGTATGGCGGCCCACGCTGAGATGTGAGCGAAGCGTGGGCGCCGTCTCCGGCATGAGATCGAGCCTAGCGCGCAGCATGTTCCCCCAAGGCCTCCGCGATGAGTTCTTCAGCGGTCTCACGCAACAAGGTGTCGCCGACGTCACTCGGAACGCTTTCGCGGCCGATCTCGAGCATGACCGGTACGGCAAGCGGCGAAACGTGACTGAGCTCACTATGCCTGATTCGACCGCCGATCCGCTTGAGGAATTGCCCCAGGCGGCCGAGATCGATCAGCCCCGCGGCCGCGTCGGCGAAGGCGGCTTTCAGCAGGACATGGTCCGGCTCATGCTGGCGCAGAACGTCGTAGATGAGATCGGAAGAGACGGTCATCTGCCGACCCGTCTTTTCCTGCCCGGGATGACGGCGTTCGATCAGCCCTGAGATGATGGCGCAGACGCGGAACGAGCGCTTCATCAGGTTCGACTCCGCGAGCCACGCGTCGAGGTCGTCGCCCAGCATGTCCTCGTCGAAGAGTTGCGCGAGGTCGAGGCTGCCCTCGCGGATCATCGCGCTCATGTCGTTGAGCCCCCAGATGGCGAGCGCGTACTCGTTGGCGACGAAGCCGGTGGGCGCAGCCCCTGCCCGCTCCAGCCGCCGCGTCAGCAGCATGCCAAGGCTTTGGTGGGCGAGACGCCCCTCGAAGGGGTAGCAAACGAGGTAGTGACGGTGCCCGCGCGGAAAGGTCTCGATCAGCACCTCGTCGGCGGAGGGAACCACTGAGAAATCGGCTTGCAGCCTGAGCCAGTCGGAAACCTGGTCCGGCAGTTTCGCCCAGGCGCCGCGCTCGGCCAGCATCCGGCGCACGCGGTCGGCGAGATAGGTGGAGAGCGGAAACTTGCCGCCTTCATAGGCCGGTACCTTGGGGTCGGCCGCATGGGCCCGTGTGACGATGGCGTCCATCTCGCGTAAGCCCTCGAAGCGCAGCACCTCGCCTGCGAAGACGAAGGTGTCGCCGGGGGTGAGCTGCTCGATGAAATACTCCTCGACCTCGCCGAGCACGCGACCACCGGCAACCGCGCCCGATCTCTTGAGGGCGCCGCGCGCGAGCCGCACGCGCAGCATCGGCGCCTCGACGATGGTGCCGACATTGAGCCGGTATTGCTGCGCGATTCGGGGATGGGCGACGCGGTATTCGCCCCCCTTGGTCCGTTTCAGCTTGGCGTAACGCTCATAGTTGGCGAGTGCGTAGCCGCCGGTGGCGACGAAGGCGAGCACCTGATCGAACCCCTCGCGGGTAAGTCCCTGATAGGGCGAGGCGCTGGTCACCTCCAGATAGAGCCGGTCCGGATCGAAAGGCTCCGCGCAAGCCACGCCGAGAATGTGCTGGGCAAGCACGTCGAGCGCGCCGGGGCGCGTGGGCGGCGTGTCCTGCGCGCCCTCCTCCGCCGCTTCGAGCGCCGCCTGGCACTCCATCACCTCGAAGCGATTGGCGGGCACCAGCAGCGCCTTGCTCGGCTCGTCCAACCGGTGATTGGCGCGGCCGATACGCTGGGCAAGACGGCTTGCGCCTTTCGGCGCGCCGACATTGATCACGAGATCGACGGCGCCCCAATCGATGCCGAGATCGAGGGTCGAGGTGCAGACCACGGCGCGGAGCTTGCCTGCGACCATGGCCGCTTCGACCTTGCGGCGCTGCCCCACGTCGAGGGAGCCGTGATGGAGCGCGATGGGCAGGTTATCGTCATTGCAGCGCCACAGCTCGTGAAACAGCATCTCGGCTTGCGAGCGCGTGTTGACGAACATCAGCGACATGGTGTGAGCCTTGATCGCTTCGTACATCTCCGGCAACGCGTAGCGCGCCGAATGGCCTGCCCAGGGAAGATCGGCATCCGATTTGAGGATGGCGATATCGGCCTTGGCGGCGCCTTCGCCCGTGACGATCTCCGCCAGCCTTGTGGCCGTCTTTCCTTTATGAGGCACGAGGAACGCGGCAAGCTCGGACGGCCGCGCCACGGTGGCCGACAAACCGATGGCCGTGAGTTCGGGAGCGAGCGTGCGCAGCCGCGCAAGATCGAGCGACAGCAGATCGCCGCGCTTGCTGGTGGCGAGCGCATGCAGCTCATCGAGGATCACGCATTTGAGTCCGCCGAACAGTTCGGCGGCGCTTTCATGGGAGAGCATCAGCGCGATCTGCTCGGGCGTGGTCAGCAAGATATCGGGGGGCAATATTCGCTGGCGCGCGCGGCGCGATTGCGGCGTGTCGCCGGTCCGGGTCTCGAGCCGGATGGGCAGCCCCATCTCGGCCACGGGCGTGGTGAGGTTGCGCGCTATGTCGGTGGCGAGCGCCTTGAGCGGCGAGACATAAAGTGTGTGCACGCTTCGCGCCGGCGTTTTGCTCGGCGGCCGCGCGGCGAGATCGATCAGGCTCGGCAGGAAGCCGGCCAAGGTCTTGCCGCCGCCGGTGGGCGCGATGAGGAGCGTGTCGCGGCCTTCGGCGCCTGTATCGAGCAACGCAAGCTGATGAGGGCGCGGGCGCCAGCCACGGGAGGCGAACCAGCCGGCGAAGGGCTCGGGCAGCCGCGCGGCGGGCTCGTCCGCTCGCTCGTGTGTTTCGCCAAGCCCTTTCGCGCGCTCACGCAGCCTTCTCCTTCTTGATCTTCGCGGCTTTGCGCCCCAACTGTGGTACAGATTCGACCGAAACGCCCACGATTCAGAGGGAACGGATAGATGGAACGGTTTTTTGGCGGCAATCCCGCGCTCGTGCTTGCCCGGCTCGCCATCCTATCCTTGATCGTGGGCGTGGTGCTGGCGGCCCTCGGCTTCAGCCCCTACGACATCATCCAGAACCTGCGCGATCTCGCCCAGCGCCTCTACGACATGGGCTTCGCGACGATCGAGAAGGGCTTCCGCTACTTCTTGCTGGGTGCGGTGATCGTCTTCCCGGTCTGGGCGGTGATGCGGGTGTTCAAGCTCTTCGGGCGCGAGAACGGGGCGGAAATGGCCGAGACCGGGCCGCCCAAGCGCTGAAGCCTAGAGAATTTTCAACACCGCCTCCGGCGGGCGGCCGATGGCCGCCTTCTCGCCCGAGACCACGATCGGCCGCTCGATCAGGATCGGGTTCTCGGCCATCAGCACGAGCAATTCGTCGTCGCCGGCGTCCCTTTCCTTCAGCCCGAGCTCGGCGTAGCGCGCCTCGCCCGTGCGCACGATATCGCGCGGTCTGAGGCCAAGCTTCTTCACGATATTTTTCAGCTCGGCGACGGTGGGCGGCGCGTTCAGATAGTCGACCACCTTCGGCGCGATCCCCTCGTCCTCGATCAGCGCCAGGGTTTGGCGCGACTTCGAGCAGCGCGGATTGTGATAGATGGTCGTGGTTTTTGTCATCTTCTAAGTAACGCTCTTTGTTATTTGTGAGTCAGTTAGTAGAAGCCCAGGACAAGTTCACCGTTCTGCTCTCAGACATCGGTGAGGATCGGTTATGGCGGGGTTAGGCGGCCATGATCGAAAGCGTCCGCTCCGAATCGCAGAGAAATGGCAAGACTAAAGGAATCGCGCAGGCCGGGGCTTCCTCTCCGGCCACGCAAGAGGCCTTCGCATCGCTTACCCGGTACGGTGGCCTCGCTACTTCATCGAGGTCCGCAGCTCATACTCTTTATGACGAAACTATTTGAGTTGCAGAGCGCTATTGTTTCGCTCCGAGCGGCCGCTTCGGTCGGGCGACAAACTCCGAAACTTGGAGAAGGGGCTGGGCTTCCGTCTTTCTCGGTCACCTTGGCCGAGCAGCAGATCTCCGTGGGCGTTTTCACGCATCCTTTATAACCTTGGAAGTCTGTGCCGGCAGGACAGTGGCAGTCGTTCGGCGGCGTTCCGATCATGCCGAACTTGCATTTATCGGCGCTTTGAGTCGGCGGCAGACCTTCCCTCGCTTCGCAACAAGCGCCGTACTTGTTTGGCTTTTCAAGGCGAACGAAGCCAGCTTCGCAGTTGACCTTCTTCCCGCAGGTCTTCGGAACGACTTTGTCTTTGGACTTTTTCGGTCGGTCATTGTCCGCGTCATTGCTCTGCTTCTTGCCACCCTCCTTGTCACCGCAGACGAGCTTGCCGTTCACCAGGCCGCACTTGAAGCCTACCGGAACGATCCATGCGGTGGAGATTGCCTGAGCGGGTATCAGCCGGAAAGCAGCTTGCGTAGGTCCTGCAGCAACGACAGCAAAACCGAAAACAACCAAGATAAGAATGCCTTCAAAAAAACCTCCCAAAGCCCCCGGGGTTGTCCCTGCGAGATAAATATAGCTCGCTGTGGCTTGGAAGCTTGGGCTGGAGCGAAGCGAAGTTTGGCCGGTAGCGAACTCCGTCATCGAATAGAAATGGCAAGACTAAAGGAATCGCGCAGGCCGAGGCTTAGCGCCTACTTGAAAGGCGGAGTGTAAACCGGCTCGACGACAACGGCCTTTTGATGGTGGCCAAAGCAGCCGCCGAGACCAACGGCCACGCTCATCGCAATGGCAAAGGCAAGGATCATTTTCATGGTGGTGTCCCCCAAAAGTGATTCGGGGTATGTCACGCGTCAGTCGTTAAAAAGAGCTTTACGACTGTGAACGGTGGTCGAACGTTCCAACCTACGCGCGGCGCTTACCCTCAATTTCGCAATCCCTATAAGTCCACGCCGCTCCTGGTGAACTTCGTCGCGGCGTTGCTCAATTTTCCCTTCTCGGTGGGTTCCCATGTAGCTTCTCGTGCGGATAGTTGTGGTCCACTGCCAGCGTGGATTTTGAACGCCGCCGGATGAGCGATCACACAGTCAAAGTTTCAACGCACAGGGCGACCTGGCGATAGACTGGGACGAAATCGATAATGGAGATGGGGACTATGCAGCTTAAGACGTACCTTAGTTGTACTCTCGCGCTTATCGCCTCGTTTGCCGTAGCGAGTCAGGGCCTCGCCTTCGACAAAGCGAAGCTCGATACTTTTCTCACCACCAATGCCTGCAAGTATTGCGACCTCAGGGAAGCCGACCTGAGCGGGCGGGACATGCGTGGTGCGGACCTGGAAAACGCCAAGCTGAGCGGGGCCAAGCTGAGCGGGGCAGACCTGTCGGCGTTGCCGATGGAAAAGCGCACCAAGCGGGCGAACCTCCAGAGCGCCAACTTGCGGAGCGCCGACCTCACCAACGCCAACCTTGCGAACGCCGCGGCCGCAGGGGCCTATCTCCGCGAAGCCGATCTCACCGGCGCCGATCTTTCCGGGGCCGACCTATCCAGCGCCAATCTGCAGGACGCAAATTTGACCAACGCCAAGATCGACGGCGCAAAGCTCGATAATGCAAAATTCTGCGGAACGGTTATGCCCGACGGCTCGAAAGACGACTCGGGGTGTGTGCAGCTGTAACAGCGCCGCGCACCTCAGACGACGAGTCCCGGGAGCTCCCGCTCCGCCCATTCGTCCGCGCGTCGGCCGATCAGCGGCGCGAGCGTGTCGGCTTTCGCATCGTCCATGGCCGCAACCAGTGAGCGCTTGATGCGGCCGAGGAGGCTAGGGCCTTCGAAGACGAGGCCGGTGTAGAGCTGAATGAGGGTCGCGCCCGCCTCGATCTTGGCCAGCGCGGTCTCGCCGGAGTCGATGCCGCCTACGCCGATCAGCGGCAGTCCGCCCTCGGTGACCCGATAGACGCGGGCCAGCATGCGCGTGGCGCGATCGAACAGCGGCCGGCCCGATAGGCCGCCGGTTTCGCGAATGAGCGTTTCGTCGCTCAGGCCGTCGCGGGCGAGCGTCGTGTTGGAGATGACGATTCCGTCGGCGCCGCTGTCCCGAATGACACCGACCACTTCGGGGAGATCGGCGTCGGCGAGATCGGGCGCCAGCTTGACCAGCAGCGGCGGCGGGTTATCCCCCAAGCCCTTTCGCGCCTCCTGCACCTTGTCGAGCAGCTCGCCGAGCTTTCGCGGTGCCTGGAGGTCGCGCAGACCGGGCGTGTTCGGGGACGATATATTGACGGTAAAATAGCTCGCCACGGGCCCCATTTGCGCGATGCCTTTCACATAATCGGCGATACGGTCGGCGCTGTCCCGGTTGGCCCCGAGATTGACGCCCACGATGCCGCGCGGCTTGGTCCGCAGCCGCTCCAGGGCCGCATCCTGGCCTTCGTTATTGAAGCCGAGGCGGTTGACGATGGCCCGGTCCGCATGAGCGCGGAACACGCGGGGGCGGGGATTGCCGGGCTGGGCGCGGGGCGTCAGTGTGCCGACCTCGACGAAGCCGAAGCCCATATCGAGAAGCTGGCGCGGCGCCCGCGCGTCCTTGTCGAAGCCCGGCGCCATGCCGATCGGATTGGGGACGTCGAGACCGAAAACGGTCTGTCTCAGCCGCGTGTCGTCGGCTCCGGAGGGGCGGGGATAAACGCCGAGCTCGAGGGTCTTTAGAGCGAGGTCATGAGCGCGCTCCGGATCGAGGCCGAGCAGAAGCGTCTGCCCCAACCCGAACAGGGCACTCACTCGGTAAACTCGTCGGGCAGAATGTGGGTATTGTCGTCGTCAAGCCGGATTGGCTCGGCGGAGAGGATCGCATCGAGCGGAAGCGGCGCGTAGAGATGCGGGAAAAGATCGCCGCCGCGGGACTCTTCCCATTTCAACGCCGAACCAAGCTTGTCGGGGTCGACGGCTAGAAGCAGCAAATCCTCCTGGCCGGCGTAATGCTTGGCGAGCGTGGCCTCGACCTGATGGCGGGCGGAGAGATGAATGAAACCGTCGCGGAGATCGTCGGACGTTCCTAAGAACTGCCCTTCGCTCTTGGCCGCGTCATGGGCGGCATCGGCAAGGATCTTGTAAATGGGCTCGGTCATGGCGTGTGAGGGAGACTAGCGGTCCCTTCGATCCTCAACAAGGATTGCGGGGAACCTGCGTAAAATTGCCGTGGGCGGGTAGCGTTCGGCGCAAGCTCCTGTATGGTCCCGCCGAAACGCAATTCCCGGAGACCTGATGAGCTATTCCATCCGGCGGGGCACCCCGCCCAACACCAGAACCGTCATGCGCCTGACGACGCGGGACACCGTCAGCCAAGCGCGTGCGCTGATCGCCGAAGGCGATCTCGAATTCCGCATCTTCAACAGCCGGGGCGAGCCGGTTGAGCTGCAAGCGCTCGAACGCGCTCTGCATTCGCTGCCGGAGCAGGCCTCCTAGAGCCGCCGGATGCCGCAACGCAAAGACGGTGGACAATGCGGGAAAATAAGCCATAATTCCTATAAATAGGTATTGTTTCCGCGCGAGTCGCTTCATGTGGGGCCTCTTTCCGTGAACAGGCTCACCCATGCCCGGGTCTGGTCCGCTATCGACGCCCTTGCGCGGCGCTATGGCCTGTCCGCCTCGGGACTTGCCAAGCGCGCCGGGCTGGACCCCACGGCCTTCAACAAATCAAAGCGGGTGACCGGCGAAGGGCGTCCGCGCTGGCCTACGACCGAGAGCATCGCCAAGGTGCTGGGTGCCACCGGCGCCTCCTTCGACGACTTCACGGCTTTGATCACCGCCGAACCGCGCCAGCGCAACCCGGCCCAGCCGATCCCCCTCATTGGCATGACGCAAGCCGGCGGCGGCGGCTTCTTCGATGACGGCGGCTTTCCGGTGGGCGGCGGCTGGGACCAGATCCGCTTTCCCCGCGTGGATGACGAGAACGCCTACGCGCTCGAAGTCACAGGAGACAGTATGGCGCCGCTCTACCGGGACGGGGACATCCTGATCGTCTCGCCCAACGCCGCGCCACGCAAGGGCGACCGCGTGGTGCTGCGCACGATCGACGGCGAAGTGATGGCCAAGGTGCTGGTGCGGCGCACGGCCAAAACGATCGAGCTCGCCTCCCTGAATCCCGCACACCCCAACCTTGTCTTCCCCGTTGAGCGGATCGAGTGGATCGCCCGCATTATCTGGGCAAGCCAGTAGGAAGCGTCCTTAAAGCCGCCAAGCATCGCGGCTAGAGTAAGGGCCATGTCGCTCGCCTCACGCCTTATCACCGCTTTGGCCGCCCTCGGACTGATCTGGTACTTCTGGCCGTTCGGCGGGGATAGCGGGGTGGTGAAGATGGTCGAGCCGCCGCCGAGCAGCCATCAGGGCCGGCTGTTCACCACGCCCCTGCCGGAAGACGTTCCCCCGCCAGAGAGACCGGCGCCGACGAAGTTGACACATGCAGCGCCCAAGGACGAAGCGGCTGGGCTGGCCGACGGGGACAAGACAGCAGCGCTCGCACCGCAGGCCGTGCAAAAACCGAAGCCAAACCTCAAGGCGACGCGCTTTTACCGCGTCGTCGTCCGCGATGGCGGCACGCTTGAGACACGCGGCGACATCGTCATCTCGCTCGAGGGCATCGATGCCTACGCGGCGCACGAGACCTGCAAGGACGCAAAGGGACGGATATGGTCTTGCGGTAAGAGCGCGCAAGTGGCGCTGACGCGGCTCATACGGGGGCGCGCCGTCGTGTGCAAGGTGCCCGCTATGGGCAAACTAAGCTCGGTGACGGCGCGCTGCACGCTGGCCGGCACCGACCTCTCCACGTGGATGGTGGCGCAAGGCTGGGCAAAACCCGCGACGGCGGAGCCCAAACTCGCCCAAGCGGCAGACGCCGCACGCAAGAAGAAGATCGGCGTCTGGCGCTAGCGTTACTGCGACTCCTCGTCGGCGCCTTCCATCGTACCGTCGTCCTGGCGCTCGGGCTGATCGATCTTCTTGGTGTCGCTGTCGGAGGTTTCCTCCGCAGCGCCGGTTTCGGTCGCGGCGTCCTGGTCCATCTTTGCGGAGTCGGAGTCCTGGTCCGTCGCTGTGTCGTCCGTGACGACGACGATGTGGCTCTCCGATATCGCCGGGGCTACTTCATCAGGCGCGAGCCTCGGCCCCGCAATGCCGAACGTCAAAGCGGCGACTGCAACTGCAGTTGTCAGGTTATAGCGCATCATCTTGGGCATCCTCCGTGTCAGGCTTTTCAAGGCCTCTCTGTTTGGAGAACCCCTTCGCGGGCTCGCCGGTTCCCCGCGCATAAAGAAGCGGCCCCGAAAATCGGGGCCGCCACTCAAAGCGTTACGCTTACTGATACGAGCTCTTGCCCATGCGATCCTTGGAGTCCTTGTCCTTGGACTTCATGGCGTTCGACTCGCTATCGCCGCCGGCCGGATCGTTCTTCGGCGTCACGTCACGCGCGTCGGCGCTGACCCAACCCTTGTTACAGCCGGCCATCCACTCGTCCTGGGAGATCTTCCGGTCGTTGGAGGTATCGACCCGCTTGAAGTTCAGGATGTACGGAGCGGCCTTGGCCTCAGACAGCGTCTCGCCGTCCGGTCCAGCGTCGTTCCAAGTCTGCTGGCACTGGTCCTTGTCCAAAACCTTACCCGGACGACCCGAAGGGTTATCGACCGCAAGGGCCAGGCCGGTGGAACACATCAGTGCAACTGCTGTGATGGGAAGAAACTTATGCATGGGAATTCCTCCTTCTCGTTGGATTCTTGGTCCCGCCATCGATAGCGGGCTGCACCGCAGAACGCGGCGCTTCTCAGGGCCTAACTGGGGCCCTTCACACTGAGTCCAATGCATGCGGGCGCTTATCGTTTCGAGCGGTGGCACAAAAAAACGGCCCCAATTCTGGGGCCGTTTTTCTAGGGGGTGAAGCGGTCTCGTCCGACTACATCTTGTCCGAGGAGTCCTTCATGTCGTCCGATTCATCCGACGACTTTTTCATGTTATCCGAAGATTCCATCGGCTCGGCCGGCGTGCCTTCCATGTCCTGGTCGGTGGCCGCATCGGCACTCACCCAGCCCTTAGAGCAGCCATCTTTCCACTCTTCGGCGGAGATCTTGGCATCCTTGGACGAGTCGACCATCTGGAAGTTCAAAATGAAGGGCGTGGCCTTGTCCTTGGACAGCGTATCGCCGTCAGGGCCGGCCGTCTCCCAAGCCTTGGTGCACTCGGCCTCGCTCAAGACTTTGCCGGGACGGCCCGACGCATCCGGATCCTGAGAACCTTTCGGCGGCTCCGCACCGGGTCCTGCGAACGCGTAGGTAGCACTCGTCAAAAGCATAACGGCAGTCAGGGTTGTGACTCGCATAACATTGTCTCCTTGGGATTTTCCTCGGGGCTCGGCTCAAGCATCGCGGAAGAAGTTCTCCCACGGCTCTTGGTTGAACAAACGCAAGCCTCGCGGGCTTTGTTCCGGATTTTGATTGATTGATAGGCAGCCGAGCGGATCGCCTCGTTCCGACTTCGCACCTTGAGCGCTTTTGTATGCGCTGCGCTTCGCTACTTGAGCGCCTTGACAATGAGCGCACGGGTTTCGGGTATGCCGTAGAGCTCGACAAAGGAGCCGAAGCGCGGACCTTGGCTCTGGCCGAGGAGCACTTGGTAGAGCGCCTGAAACCAGTCGCGCAACGGCTCGAAGCCGTGCTCCTTGCCGACCGCGTAAACCTCGTTCTGGATCTCTTCGGCGAGAACCTTTTCGGGAAACGCCCCAAGTCGCCTGTCGAGATCGACAAGCGCGGCGCGCTCCTTCTCGGTCGGCGTGCGATACTGCTTCGACGGCTTCACGAAATCGTGGAAATAACGAATCGCGTAACCCACGAGATCGTCGAGCAGAGGATGCCCCTCCGGCGTGGCGTCCGGCATATAGCGCTGAATGAAACCCCACAACACTTCGCGATCTTCGGAATTGGATGCCGAGGCCAGGTTGAGAAGAAGCGCAAAGCTGATGGGCAAATCGGCTTGCGGCGGATTGCCCTCGTGAACGTGCCACACAGGATTCATCAGCTTCGCCGCCTGCTCCTCCTTCGGGTAGGCCGCGAGATGACCGACATACTCATCGACCGCGCGCGGGATGACATCGAAATAGAGGCGCTTGGCCTTTTTCGGGCTTTGATACATGTAGAGCGCGAGGCTCTCAGGCGAGGCATAGGCCAGCCATTCTTCGATGGTGAGACCGTTGCCGCGCGACTTGGAGATTTTCTCGCCATTCTCGTCGAGGAACAGTTCGTAGTTGAACCCTTCCGGCTGCTGGCGGCCGAGGATGCGGCAGATGCGGCCCGACAAGCGCACCGAGTCGATCAGGTCCTTGCCCGCCATCTCGTAGTCAATGCCGAGTGCGGCCCAGCGCATGGCCCAGTCGGCTTTCCATTGCAGCTTGCAATGCCCGCGCGTGACGGCGACCTGGGTGAGCTTTCCGGAATCGGGATCCTTGTAGACGATCGAGCCGGCGGCGAGATCACGATCGATGATCGGCACTTGCAACACTTTGCCCGTCTCCGGCGAGATCGGCAGGAAGGGGCTGTAGGTGGCGCGACGCTCGGGACCAAGCGTCGGCAAGATCACGTCGCGTATCTCATCGTAGTGCTCGAGCACCTTGAGCAAGGTCGCGTCGAACCGGCCGGACGTGTAGCACTGAGTCGCCGACAAAAACTCGTAATCGAAACCGAACGTATCGAGAAAGGACTTCAGCCGCGCGTTGTTGTGCTGGCCAAAGCTCGGATGCTCGCCGAACGGGTCTGGCACTTGCGTCAGGGGCTTGCCGAGATGCTGCTCGACCATCGCCTTGTTGGGGATGTTGTCCGGGACCTTGCGCAGGCCGTCCATATCGTCGGAGAAGCAGATGAGCCGCGTCGGCACCTTGTCCTCGGTGAGGACGCGGAACGCATGGCGTACCATCGTGGTGCGCGCAACCTCGCCGAAAGTCCCGATATGCGGCAGTCCCGACGGCCCGTAGCCGGTCTCGAAGATAATGGCGCCGGTCGGTTGCGGGATTCGCTTAAGCCGGCTCAACACCTTCCGCGCCTCCTCGAACGGCCACGCCTTGCTGACATGGGCGTGGGCGAGAAGCTCGGAGTTGATCTCGATCTTGGCGCTGGGCGGGGAAGCCATCGGTGGGATTTCGCTCGGTCTAGAAAGGGTTCGCGGGCCGACAAATTTCACAGTTTTCTACGGCGCGCCAGTATTTCCACCCTTCCCCCACTCGGTGCTTGCCCGGAAACCTGCAATTTCCTACCGTCGCGCCGCTTCGAGCCAACAGGGAAAGAGGGGGTGGAGAGCCTATGACTGCGCCAATCGACCATCTCGATGCGCTGATCTACGCGATGGTCACAGTGTCGGCGGTTGACCGCACCATGACCGACGCCGAGCTTGCCCGCATCGGCGAGATCGTTTCTCACCTGCCGATTTTCGACGCCTATGACGCGAACAAGCTCATCCCGGCGTCCCAGGCCTGCGGCGAAATCTTAAGCGCCGACAACGGTCTTGAGCTGGTTTTGGAACTGTTGCGAAGCACCCTGCCCAAGAAACTGCACGAAACCGCCTATGCCGTGGCGCTGGAAGTTGCGGCGGCCGATCTCGACGTCAAAGCCGAAGAGACACGATTCCTACAGATGCTCGCCGACAGCCTGGAACTCGATAAACTCACCACCACGGCCATCGAGCGCGGAATCCGGGCGCGCAACACAGTGCTTTAGATCCTGATTTTACCAATTACGAACGGTGCGCCACGGAACCGACGCGCCCCCTTCGCTGTTCCTGATAGGATAGGTTTCAACGCAAGCCGGTGCGGCTGCGTGCTTAATTTTTAGGAGGACCACACATGTGGGGCTTGGCTGAACGCAAGACGTCCAGATTCGGAAGGGATTTTGACGTCAGCGACGTCTACGACCAACTCGATACGCTGCGCGGCTACGTGCAGGACCTAACCCAAGACGCCGGAAAAAGCGCCAGTCATTCGTATGGGCGCGCCCGCGACTTCGCATCCGCGACGGCGCATGACGCAGAGGACGTGATGAAGGACAACCTTGCCGCGTCGCTGCTGCTGACGCTCGGGTTCGGCGTGGTGATCGGCTTTCTCATCAGTCGCAGCAGCAAATAGTCGGTTAGTGAGCGAGCTTGGCTGCGCCGGTATAGAGCGCGCCGCCGATCACGCAAGGTATGGCGATCTGCGCCTGACCGAGAGCGGTGGCCGCAACGCAGCCAGTGGCGAGGGCGATTGACCCTGCGGTCATGCCCTTCGACATGCCGGCGTCCGCCGTCATCTGCCTTTGCTGCGCATCCTCGATGGCACCGAACTGGTCCTTCCGAATGCTTTCGGCCTCGAACAGCTCCGCCGCCTCGATCACGTCCTTCAGCGGCTTAGCCACCTCAGGCGGCTGGTTGGGATACTCGGCGCGATAAAGGCCGATCAGCTCGCGGTCGCGCTCGGCGTAGGATGCAAGAGTCCATTTGGCCGTCCCACCGGTGGTCACCTTCTCGATGCCGCCGTCGGATCCCCAGCCTGAGAAGATCTTGCTGAAGGCGAAGCCGCTCTCCTCCTTATCCTTCGACCATTTCAGAGCCTCCATGATCCGCATGACCGGCTCGTGCTGGCCCGTTGCCACGTAGTAGCCCCAATGCGCGTAGATGCCGGGCGCGCCGCCGACATCCAACGCCAGGTCCTGAAGTCTCGGACGCCGCTCCTCAAGGAAGTCGTCGATCAGCGGCTTGCGAAGCGGCATCTTCGCAGCATTAATCTCAAGAAGCGTCCGCCAGTCGGGGCGACCCGAATAGGCGATCGCCCGGATGATGACCTCTTGCTCCTTGTCGGGCATCGGGAACATCTGGGTGACGAGCTTCGGTCCGTCGTTCGGATTGGTGCCGAGCACGCCGGCGATGAAGCCGATGCAGAACCAGCGCTGCTCCTCGTCCTTGAACAGGCCGTAATCGAGCATGGCATGCACCGATGCGGGCACTTTCCAAAGCTGGGGATGGTCGCGGTAGTTGGAGATCCAATCCAGCAGCCGCTCGGCGGAGCTGAAATCCGATTGCGGGACGGGCGCTTGCGCCGCCGGCGCATAGGCAGGCGTGCTCAGAGTCGGGCGGGCATAGACGGGCTGAGGCGCAGTCTCGCGCGGCGCGATCGGATCCGGGGTGATCCGTTGCGTGGTGACCGATTGGGGGGCTGCGACCGGCTGCGGCGCGGCAGGCGCAACATCCTCGCGCGCGGCCTTATCCTCGGTGGACGCCTGCATCAAGGGCACTTCCGGCGGGCTAAGTCGCTGAGGGGAGATCGCGGTCTTGGAAATAGAGCTGCTCTTCGGCGCGACGGAAACCGCACCGGATTGAGCGGCGCTAGGCGGCACAAAGCTGAGAACGCCAATAGCGGCGAGCGCTAATGTCGCGACGGTACGCATGTCATCAGCTTCCTCCCCCAGGCCCCTGAGTGCTGACGAAACAGACACATATGGTTAACGCCCGCGAGGCTCCGCCTTACGGGAAACATCATGATTTTCAAGCGTTTCGTGGCGATTTAATGGCCGGAGCGTTAACCATAACAAAAGGTTACCAGCCCCATGGGTCATCTGAAGCCTGCCGAATGTCCGGCCGCCCTTCCCACTCGCGGAGCAGAAGGGCGGCCGGGGCCTCGCACTATACGCCGCTAGGGAGCGATTTTCACCGCGCGAGGAGTCCTTTAATCCGGCGCATCTCCTGGGTCTCGTCTTCACTCGTTCGCCCGCAGAGTCTGGAGTGGCCGCCAGATCAGCCCGCGGGAAATTCTCAGCCGGCCTCGCGCACCTCCATGCTCACCACGGGGCAAGGCTCGGCCTGTCGGGCCGTCCGGGAGCCAAGGACCAAGGCCAGATCGCGGCCCCTCTCGCCGGTTTTCTCAAGGTGCATCAGCAGCATGCTCAAAGGCTCGAGCAGGCGCGCGGCCCGAAGCTCGCCCACGTCCACCGTGTCGAAACCGACATCTCTCACCAGCCCCATTACGATGTCCTTCCGCGCGCCGCTCGGGCCCGCCACGAACGCGGCGGCGAGTCCTTGCGGATAGCGGGGGCTCGCCATGGCGCCCGGGCCCATCACGTTGAACGCCTTGAAAAAGGTTGCGTGCCGCGCGTGGCTTTGCAGCAACTCGGCGCCCGACGTGTCGAAGCCGAAGGCGAGGCGTGTGGCGTTGGCGTTGAGCGGATTGGTGGCGTCAATGACGGTCTTTCCGGCGAGGGCCGGGGCGTGCTCGCAAACAAGAGCCTCGGCCGCCGTCCAGGGCGTCGTGAGGATGACCGCATCCACGCTCAAGATGGCGTCATCGATGGTTTTGGTGACGAAGCCCGCCGAGACTTTCGGCTCGCGCGCACCGAATACAATGACGTGGCCCTTGGCCTTGAGGGCGGCGCCTAGAGACGCTCCCACGGGTCCCGCGCCAAGGATGGCGATCCTCATTTCCTCGCCCACTCTCTTCTTTTCGTTAATCCGGAATCTGGGTCCGGTTTGCTCTTGCAATCAACATGGGGGCTCCACTAGCATTAATCCAATCGATAGGATCGATGATGAGTATCGATCATGCCAATTTAAGCAGGCTGGACCTCAACCTGCTGGTCGCGTTCGACGCCCTCTTGACCGAGCGGAGCGTCACGCGAGCCGCGGCCCGCGTGGGCCTCGGCCAATCGGCCATGAGCCACAATCTGGCGCGCCTACGCAGCCTGTTCGGCGACGAGCTTCTGACGCGCAGCGCGGAAGGCATGCGCCCCACGCCTAGGGCGATGGCGCTCGTCGACCCCGTGCGGATGACGTTGGGGCAAATCCAATCGACCGTGCTTCAGCGCGAGGCGTTCGTTCCGGCGACTGCGGACCGGGTGTTCCGCATTGGGCTCGCCGACTCCATCGAGGTCGCCGTTATTCCCGCTCTCATCGACCGCCTGCAACACGAGGCGCCGGGCGTCTCACTGAGACTGCGCTCTACAAACCGCATGAGCATCCTGGAGGAGCTCGATACCGGCAATCTCGATCTCGGCATCGGCGTATTCGATCAAGGCCAGAACCATCACAAGCGCCGTCAGCTCTACACCGACAGCTTCCTTTGCCTGTTCAGCAGCGAGCAACTCGGCCTCGCGCCACCGCTTTCACTGCAAGACTATTTGCGCTGGCCGCATCTCCTGACGAGCCTCGCCGACGATGCCCGCGGCGCCGTCGACGAGGCGCTCGTCAAGCAAAAGTTTCGCCGCAGCATCGTTATGACCACGCCGGGATTTCTCGCTGTTCCCTTCGTAGTGCGTCGCGCGCGCGTCATCACGACCATGCCGTCGCGGCTCGCGCGGTACTTTTCAGACGCGTTCGGTCTGGCCACGAGCCCCGTGCCAATCGATCTGCCGAGCTTCACCATCTCGCTGCTATGGCATGCGAGTTTCGACCAGGATCCCGGCCACTACTGGCTGCGACAGACGCTCCTAGCGCTCGTATCCGAGGACAGCCTGGAACTGTGACGCGCGAGGGGAGTGTGGACAACTCCGGATTTCACGGCGCCGTCGCTTTATTTTGGTTTCAACATCTGCGCGGATGGCTTTGCACGAGGCTGACGCGCCGCGACTTTCCCCATAACCCGAAGGAGGCCCTTCATGGCTGCCACCACATCAATGGAGCGGCATGACGCGCTCAGCGAGGTCTTGGCCGATAGCTGGTGGGCGGTGGGCCTGCGCGGCCTACTCGGCGTCGCCTTCGGCCTGATCTGTCTTTTGGTTCCCTCCGCCGCGATTCTGGCACTCATTCTCCTGTTCTCGGCTTACATGCTGGTGGACGGTGCGCTCGCCATCGCCTCCGGCATCAAGGCGGCGCGAAACGGGGAACGCTGGGGTCTGCTGATCCTCGAAGGCCTCGTCGATCTCGCCGCCGGCGTTATCGCGTTCCTGTGGCCCGCGATCACCACCGTCGCCTTCGTCATCCTCATCGCCGTGTGGGCCGTCATCTCCGGTGCATTGATGCTGACAGCAGCCCTCACCTTGAAGATCGACCATGGGCGTTGGTGGCTGGCGCTCGGCGGCATCGCCTCGGTGATCTTCGGCATCGTATTGCTCATCGCGCCGGTCGTGGGCGCGGTCGTGCTCACTTGGTGGCTCGGCGCTTACGCCATCGTGTTCGGCGTCATGCTTCTGGTCCTCGCCTTCCAGCTTCACGGCAAGAAGGAGGAACGGGACACGAGAAAGCCCGCCGCAAGCTCCACCACCCGGGCGCCGGCAAAGAAGTCCGCCCGGGCCGCGGCGAAAAAAGCCTGAGCGCAAGGCGGTCTCCGACGTTCCTAAGGGGTAGCGCTTCGCGGCATCGCCCTTTTTTTCACCCCTGATTGCGGTCATGCCGGTCTCGCGGTTGTGATGCGGTGGCAGTTGGCTTGTCAGCGGAGGCGCGCCACACTGACGGACCTCAAAGCAGCGCCTATATCTGTGACATGGACAATCTCTTAGGCCCCAACGACACGGCGGTCCGGCTCGGCGTCTTCGCGGGTATCTTTCTGCTGATGGCGCTAGTCGAACTCGCCTTACCCAAGCGGGCGCTTATCGTCTCGAAGGGGCGGCGCTGGCTGACCAATGTCGGGATCAGCGTCGTCGCCAGCGTGCTGCTGCGCCTCATGGCGGCGCTCGCCGTGCCCGTCGCCGCCGTCGCTGCCGCGTTCTACGCGCAGGAGAACGGCATTGGTCTTTTGAATAACGTGGCCTGGCCGGAATGGGTAAAAATCGTCCTCGCACTCGTGGCGCTCGATCTCGCCATCTGGGCGCAGCACCTCGCCTCCCACAAGATCCCGATCCTGTGGCGCCTGCATAAAGTGCATCACGCCGATCGCGACATCGACGTGACCACGGCCGTGCGCTTTCATCCGGTCGAGATCGCGCTTTCCATGCTGTGGAAGATCGTCGTGGTGGTGCCGCTCGGCGCATCGCCGCTTGCGGTGTTCTTGTTCGAGGTCATCCTCAATGGTTGCGCGATGTTCAATCACGCCAATATCGACCTACCGGGCTGGCTCGACCGCGTGATCCGCATCTTCGTGGTGACGCCGGACATGCACCGCGTGCATCACTCGGTGCAGCGCCGCGAGCACGATTCCAATTACGGCTTCAATCTTTCGGTGTGGGACCGACTGTTTCGGACCTACACGGCCCAGCCCGAAGGCGGCCATCAAGGCATGACGATCGGGCTCACCCCCTATCAGAGCGAGGAGCCCACCCGCTTCGGCTGGAGCTTGTGGCTACCGTTTCGAAGCGAAGTTCCGAAGCCCGGGCCCCAGCCAGCGAAGGGCACGCCAAGCAATAGAGCCTAGAAAAAGTTCATGGGGAAGTAGCGCAGGAACAGTTCTTCGTAGCGGCCGCTGGCATGAACCTGCTCGAGCCCATAGGTGAGGATTTCGGCGAGCTTGCGGTTGCCCTTCTTCACCGCGACGCCGACGCCCTCTCCGAAGAAGCTTGAATCGAGATAAGGTCCGCCGCGAAACTCGCAGCACGACTCGCTGGTCACGCCGTTGAGCCAGAAGGTGAGCGTGATGCCGTCGCCGAACACGAGATCGATAGCGCCATCCTTCAGGGCCTTCTGCGCGTCCTCGCTCGTGTCGAAGGTGGCGATGGCCGCCGCAGGAAAGTACTTTTTGAGATAGGCCTCGTGGCCGGTGTCCTTGGCCACGCCGACTTTGAGACCCTCGACCGTCTCGGGCCGGATGTCGTCGAGCTCGCTGTCCTTGCGCGCCGCAAAACGCGCGGGCGTCGCATAATAGCGCGAGGTGAAGTCGGCGGCCTGCAGCGCTTCGGCCGTAATGCGAATGGAAGCGATGGCCGCATCGGCCTCACCACGATCCAAGCTTGGAATGAGATCGCTCCAATTGGTGGCCTTGATCTGGCACTCGACCTCAAGGACCTCACAAATGGCTTGCGCGAGATCGACGTTGAAGCCGGTCAGCGCGCCCACCTCGTCGTAATAATGAAAGGGCGGATAGTCGGAATCGGTGATGAAGCGGATCCTCTCGATCCCCTTCATGTCCGGCTTAGGCCGAAGCGCGTCGCCCTGCCAATTGTCAGGCACGATGGGCTTTGGTCCGGGCTGGGGCTCCTGTGCGTAGGCGCTCAACGGCGCCAGGCAAGCGGCCGCGAACGCCAGCACGGCAAGCCAGACAGGGAAACGTCTTGTCATCGAGAAATCACCAGCCGTGTCGTGTCGGTGTTTCCTCTTAGCGCGGCTTTGCGGGCACGGCTAGCGGGAATATACGCTCTAAACGAGCACTAAAGTGCTCTGCCCGTTTTGCTTGCATACGTCACTCTCGCCACAGATTCCGAAGGAATATTGCGTCTCGCTCAAAAAGAGCAAGAATACTTCCGGGTGCGTTCTTTGGGGCATTCCCGTGTCGCTTGTTGTCGAGTCTCGTGGGGCGCTTTCGTCGGGCCAGCGTCCCGGCGTGGATGCGCAGCGTTCCGCCGAGGCGGAGTACGACTTCCTTTTGGGGCGCCATATCAACGCGGCGACCTTGTCGCAAGCTTGTGTGCTGGCGAACCGGTGGGGCGTCCATCCCCACCAAGCGCTGGTCGCCAATGGCTGGCTGACCGAGGACGAGTACTACCGCGCCCTGGCTGAGGCGGCGGGGCTCCCTTTCAAGGCGCAAGTCACGGCGTACGACGCCATACTTCCCGCCAAGGCAAGTCCGCGCCAGTGCTTGGCCCATGGCCTTCTCAAAGAAAAAGGACGGGAGCGCAGCTTTCTGCTCGCGCCGGAGCTTCTGCGTCCCAACGCGGTGCGGACGCTGCTGGCCCAACTCGCACCTTATGGCTTCACGCTCGCGACGCCGCGCGCGGTACGCGAGGCGATCGCTCATCATTTTGCGCCCGCCTTGGCGCGGGGTGCCGTGGACGCCCTGGCCGCACGGCGACCCGCCTTCAGCGCGCGACTTCCGACGGCGCCGTGGCAACGCTGGGCCCTTATTGCCGGTACCTTGGTCTCGCTGGGCGCTGCCCTGGTGGCGCCTCTTGAGACTATCCGCACGATCACGCTGCTGCTCGCGGTTCTGTTCGTGCCCGTCATCAGCTTGCGCGCGCTCGCCGCCTTCGAACTCCTGAGCGGAAGAACTGGCATCTCCGAGGATCCCGCGCCGCGTGACGCCGACGCCGTACTTCCAGCCTACACCGTCCTCGCGCCGCTTTACGGCGAGGCCCATATGCTGCCGCAGCTCCTGCGCGCGCTCACGCAGCTCGATTGGCCGGCGGCGAAACTTGACATCAAGCTGATCCTCGAAGCGGCGGACGCTGACACGGTGGCTGCGGCGCGCGCACTGCCTCTGCCGGGGCATGTCGAAATCGTCATCGTGCCGGACTTGGCGCCACGCACCAAGCCGAAGGCGCTGAATTACGCCCTGCCGCTCGCCCGCGGCGAATATCTCGTGATCTACGACGCGGAGGATCGGCCCGAGCGCGACCAGCTCCGTCGCGCCTACGCGGCGTTCCGCGCCGGGCCGCCCAATCTCGCTACGGTGCAGGCGCGGCTCAATATCTATAATCCGCAAGAAAGCTTGCTCACCCGGCAATTCACTCTCGAATACTCAGCCTTGTTCGACGGTCTGTTGCCCGTTCTCGACCGGCTGAAGCTGCCGATTCCTCTCGGCGGCACCTCGAATCATTTCCGTGTGGCGGCGCTCAAATGGCTGCTGGCGTGGGACCCGTTCAACGTGACCGAAGACGCCGACCTCGGCACGCGCCTCGCCCGCAGCGGTTATCGCTGCGCGGTCATCAACTCCACGACCTATGAGGAGGCGCCGCCGCGGTTCGGCGGCTGGATCCGGCAGCGTACACGTTGGCTGAAAGGATTCGTGCAGACCTGGCTCGTACATATGCGAGAGCCCCGCGCGCTCTGGCAGGAGCTTGGACCGCGCGGCTTCTTCGCCTTTCAGGTGATGGTCGGCGGCACCATCCTGTCAGCGCTGGTGCATCCCTGGTTCTACGTGCTCTTGGCCGGCGAGATGCTTGGCGGCAATTTGCTCGCTCTGCCGGGAAGCCTCATAGGCGTACCGTTCTGGGCGATCGCCTGGTTCGCCTTGATCACCGGCTATGTTGCCGCCATGGGCCTGGCGTTGCTTGCCGCACGCGGGCGCGGGCTCAGCCAACTTCTGTGGCACGTGCCGCTGATGCCGCTCTATTGGCTCATAATCTCGGCAGCGGCCTATCGCGCCTTGTGGCAGTTCGTCACCGCGCCATTCAAATGGGAAAAGACCGAGCACGGCCGGCCTAGCCGCCTTCGCGGTAATTCTCCCTAACCACCTCATCCTGCTCGCGCTTCTCAGGATAGCTCAAGCGGCGGCGCCGTTGATTCCAGACGATCACGGCGCCGAGAACGATAACACTGATGCCGATCAGCACCCAAAGCCAGCCTGCCGGATATTCCACTTCGAGCTCCTTCGTTGCCCCTACCGGGAGAACGCGGAGCACGGCAGGATGTTTCGCCTTGAAAGGGAATTGGAGCGGGTGAGGCGAATCGAACGCCCGACACGTAGCTTGGGAAGCTACTGCTCTACCACTGAGCTACACCCGCCTTCAGCCTCAATACAACGACCCAGGAGCTAAGAAAAGCAACTTGCTTTCACGCACAGGTGAAGGCGGACAGTCTTGCGGTTAAGGCCCGAGCGCATGTTAATGGCCTTGTTGGAGGGCTTTCCATGACCGACGCCGCGTTCGCCATGGCCGACGCGAAGTTTGCCGACCCGGACCGTACCGTGGCCGGGGAGCGGCGCGCGCGCGTCAGCCTCGATCGCCTTCGGACCCTATGGATCAACACCGGCAGCCTCTGCAACATCGCCTGCCGCAATTGCTATATCGAATCGAGCCCAAGCAACGGCCGGCTCGTCTACATCACGCGCGCGGAGGCCGCCGCCTATCTCGACGAGATCGCCCGCGACGGATGGCCCGTGACCGAGATCGGCTTCACGGGCGGCGAGCCGTTCATGAACCCGGAAATACTCGGCTTGCTCGAAGACGCGCTAAGCCGCGGCTTCTCTGCGCTGGTGCTGACCAACGCCATGCAGCCGATGCTGCGCCCGAACCTCCGCGAAGGTCTGCTGGCGCTGCGCGAGGCCTATGGCGACCGTCTCACTTTGAGGGTCAGCCTCGACCACTACGCCAAGACCTTTCACGACGAGGAGCGCGGTCCGGGCTCCTTCGACAAGACCCTCGAGGGCCTCGACTGGCTCGCGGCCAACGGCTTTTCGCTGGCGCTCGCGGGACGCACTTGCTGGGGAGAAACCGAGGCCGATGCGCGGGCCGGCTACGCCGTGCTCATCAAGTGGCGCGGCTGGCCGGTCAGCGCGCACGACCCAGGCTCTCTCGTATTGTTCCCAGAGATGGACGAACGGGCAGAGGTCCCCGAGATCACCGAGAGTTGCTGGGGCATTCTTGGAAAATCCCCTTCCGAGGTGATGTGCGCGTCAAGCCGCATGGTGGTGAAGCGCCAAGGAGCGGACGCGCCCGTGGTACTGCCGTGTACGTTGCTTGCCTACGATCCCGCTTTCGAGATGGGCAGCACACTGGCCGAGGCCGGGCGCGCAAACAGCGGCATGTTCGACCATGGGGCCGTCAAACTCTGCCATCCCCATTGCGCCAAATTTTGCGTTCTTGGCGGCGGCGCCTGCTCGTCATAACCTGTCGTCGGGGACGATTTCATGCCGCTCACACGCCGCGATACGCTTGGGCTGACCGCAAGCACGCTTGCCACCGCGTTGCTGCCTTCGGTTTCAAACGCCGAGGAGGCAAACAAGGACGCAAAGATCGAGCTCGTCCTGTTCGATGCTTTTCCGGTGTTCGATCCGCGGCCGATCTTCGAGAGCCTCGAGACGATGGCACCGGGCCGGGGCAAGACACTCGGCGAGCTCTGGCGCAATCGGCAATTTGCCTACAGTTGGCTGCGCACAGCGGCGGGCGAGTACGAAGACTTCTGGAAGGTCACGCGGGATGGGCTGCTCTACGCGGCCGAGGCCACGGACGTGACGCTTTCGCCGCGCCAGGTCGAGAAGATCATGAGCGGCTACCTCAGCCTCAAGGCTTGGACCGACGCGCCAGCGGCGCTGGAAACTCTGAAGGCGGCGGGGCTTCGGCTCGCGTTCCTTTCGAACTTCACGCCCCGCATGCTGCGGGCCGCGATCGAGAGCGCGGAGCTCGACGGCACCTTCGAGCAGGCCCTGAGCACGGACGCCGTGCGCACCTATAAGCCCGACCCCCGCGCCTACCGCCTCGCCATCGAGGCCTTGAGCATGCCCCGCGACCGCATCCTGTTCGTCCCCTTCGCCGGCTGGGACGCGGCGGGCGCAAAATGGTTCGGCTATGAAACCTTCTGGGTGAACCGGCTGGGCGCGCCGCCGGAAGTGCTGGGCGTGAAGGCGGATGGCGTGGGCAGCAATCTGGACGACCTCGTCGCCTATCTAGGGCTGCGCGCTTGAGGTGTCGTCGTCCGAGCTATCATCGGACGAGGCGTCGCCTTCTTCCTTGATTTCGAAGGGCAGCTCGAAGGTGGCCGACTTGTCGCCAAGCTTGTCGGTAAATTTCAGCTCCGCCGCATATTTCCCGGCCGGGGCCTCGGTGAAATCGATTGTGAGCGCGGTCATCACCTCCATGTTCTCGTCACGGCTGTCGAAGGTGAAGGTTCCGAACCCCTCCTGTGCGCCGAGCACCGTACCCTCGTCGTCCTTGAGGACGAGATCGGCGACAAGCTGCGCGTGGTTCAAGCCGTCTTTTTCCTGCCAGGTGAAACCCACCGGCTCGACATAGATGAACAGCTTCTCGCCGGGCTTGAAGGCGCCCTCGGGGCGTGGGTCATAGATGCCGAAGCCCTCGGGTGCCTTGGTGACGAAAATGGCCTTGCGGAAGAGAAGCGGGCCCGACGCCCAGACCTGAAGGGCGCCCTTGCGCATCGTGTCGTAGGCTTCGAGGTTCTTGCCGTCCTTGGCTTCACTTTCCGCCTGCTTGGCCAGGTCCGTCAGAGTCTCCGCCGCGGCGGCTCCCCCGAGCCCTGCCGCCGCCGCCAAGGCAAGCGCGAGCGCGATTGCGGCATATTTCATGTCGGCCTCCCCCGAAACTCCGGCAAAATCCGTTAGCGGCCGAAGCATCGCATACGGTTCGCGCTTTCGCCACTCAGACAAGAACGCGTGAACCCGGCATTGTTCGGCTTCGACGCCCCTATAGAATGACTTTTATGGATACCATCGCTCACGCTCTCTTGGACCCGGCTGTTCGCGGCTGGTACCTCATCGGCTGCCTCGCGCTGCTCATTCTGCCGATGGTGGCGCTCTCGGTCTGGTTCCACCGGGGCATCCGACACAGTCCCGGCGGACGCGCCCTTATGCAACGTCAACGGGGAGCCCGGACATGGGCGCGAGCCTCTCTCGCCGACGCTGCCTACAACGCCGGAGACGGCGTCTCGATCATTCAAGACATCAACGCGGGCCGATACGGGCAACACGCGAAGGCAATGATGACGCGTGTCTATTGGTTCATCGGGGCCTGGGTTGTTCTCAACGCAATCGCCTTCGGCATTCTGATTTGGGCGGACGAGATCAATCGCGTCGTCGATTAAGGGCCGCTCCGATCTATAGTCCCAGCCTCATAGACACGCTACTCGTCCCTCCCTTGTTTCACGATCATCGAGGACTTTGCCCATGAATGCGATTGCACAGAGCTTGGCAGACCCCACGGCACGGGGCTGGTATCTTGGGTTCTGCCTCGCCTTGGTGCTGCTGCCCTTAGTGGCGCTCGCGCTCTGGTACCGCAGGCGGGCAAAGCAGAATTCGGTCGACAGATCCATGCTGCTGCGCGTCTCGCTCCTGACGCTGCTCTGGATGGTCGCCAACGCGCTGGCGTTGGGCGTCCTGATGTGGGCCGACGGCGTGAACGGCGTCGCCGGCTGAGCCTACTTCCTCAGAACGGGTTGTTCTCGGATTTGCCGCGCGTCTTGAAGAACTCTCGGGTGAGGGCGAACACGACCGGGCTCAAAAGCGCCAATGCGATCAAATTGGGTATCGCCATCAACGCGTTGAGGGTGTCGGCGAGCAGCCACACGAAGGCTAGCTCCATGGTGGCGCCAACGATGATGGCGAGACACCAAGCGATCCGGAACGGCTTGATAATCCTAACACCGAAAAGATACTCGAGTGACCGCTCGGAGTAATAGCTCCAGCCGATCAGCGTGGTGAATGCGAACAGCGCGAGAGCGAAGCTGACGATGTGATGCCCGACACCAGGGAGCGTGGCCTCGAAAGCATTTGACGTCAGCGCCGCGCCGGTCGAGCCCACCGTCCAGGCGCCGCTGGTCAAGATAACGAGCGCCGTGAAGGTGCAGACGACGATCGTGTCGATGAAAGGCGCAAGCATGGCGATTAGGCCTTGGCTGACAGGTCCGGGCGTCTGCGCCGCGGCGTGGGCGATCGGGGCGGAGCCGAGGCCCGCCTCGTTAGAGAACACGCCGCGGGCGACGCCAAACTGGATCGCCGCCCAGACGGCAGCACCCGCGAAACCGCCGGTCGCAGCGGCGGGACTGAACGCATAAGTGAAGATGAGTGCGAAGGCCTCGGGAATTTTCTGCACGTTGAGGACAAGGACCAGGAGACCGGCCGCGATATAGGTGATCGCCATGAACGGCACGAGCTTGCCGGCGACAGCGCCAATTCGCTTGATGCCGCCAAGAAGCACGAGCCCCACCAGCACGAACATCACCACGCCCGTCACCCAAAGCGGTATCGAGAGCGAATTCTCCAGCGCGTGCGAGACGGAGTTGGCTTGAACCATATTGCCAATGCCGAAGCCAGCGATGCCTGCGAACGCCGCGAACACCGTTCCGAGCCACGTCCACCGGGAGCTGAGGCCGTTCTTGATGTAATACATGGGGCCGCCGACCCATTCGCCGCGCGAGTCCTTCTCCCGATAGCGAACCGCAAGCACCGCCTCAGCGTACTTCGTGGCCATGCCAACGAGTGCCGTCATCCACATCCAGAACACCGCTCCGGGACCGCCCAGGAAAATGGCGGTCGCCACGCCCGCGATGTTACCGGTGCCGATGGTGGCGGACAGCTCCGTCATCAGCGCGTTGAAAGGTGTGATCTCGCCACTACCTTCGGGACGCCGCCCCCGCCAGAGCATCCAAAAGCTCAAGGGTACGTTAAAGATCGAACGAAGCTTCAAGCCAATCGTCAGAAAGAGGCCGACGCCGAGGATCAGCACTAGCATCGGCACACCCCAGACGATGCCGTTCAACCACGTCAGTCCGGTATTGATCGCGTCCACGTCCGTCCCCCCTCAAGCTCCAGGCGTCGATCGGAGCATGCCTCTACTTCGCGCTTTCGCGATACGGACCCTTTCTCAGGGCGCTTCTCTTTGACGGAAGTGCTTCGACAGCTTCAACCCCTGAGCCTGATAATGCGAGCCGATGCCCTGGCCGTAAAGGGTTTCCGGCACCTCGGTCAGCTTATCGTAGATGAGCCGGCCGACGATCTGGCCGTCCTCGACGATGAAGGGGATGTCGAGGCTGCGGACCTCCAGCACCGCCTTGGCGCCCGGCGCTTTGCCCTCCGCATAGCCGAAGCCGGGGTCGAAGAAGCCCGCGTAGTGCACGCGGTACTCCCCGATCATCGGATCGAACGGCGCCATCTCGGCCACATATTCCGGCGGCACGGACACGCTTTCCTTGGAGGCCAGGATGTAAAACTCGTGCGGATCCAGAACGAGCCGCTTATCTCCGCCAAGACGCACCGCCTCCCAATACTGTTCGACGTCGTAGCCGCCGATCGTGTCCACGTCGATGACGCCCGCATAGCGGCGGGCGCGATAGCCGATCAAGCCGCCGGCCTCGATGGGCGCGAGGCTGATGCGCAAGTTCAGCCCATCGCGGATCGCCGCCTCGCCTTCCACCAATCCCACGTCGGAGTGGATCGCCCGCAAGCGCCGGTCGCCCACGCGGCCCGGCGCTTCGGCGTCGATTTGCTGGCTGACGCGGCGGCGGAAGCGGATCTGATTGAGGCGCGAACCGTAACGGACTTTGATGGAAAAGGTGCGCGGGCAGATCTCGGTGAACAGCGGCCCTTTATAGCCTTCGGCCACGCTGTCGAAGCTTTCCTGATAGTCGGCGATGAGGCGCGTGAACACGTCGAGCCGGCCGGTCGAGCTTTTCGGATTGGCGAACGCGGCGATCGTCGAACGAAGATTGAGATGCTCGATCAACGGCACGAGGTAGACGCAGCCCGCTTCGAGCACCGCGCCTTTCGTGAGATCGATCTCGTGGAAGGTGAGCCCCGCGAGCTTGTCGCGAACGGTGGCCTTGGTGCCCGGCAGGAAACTCGCGCGCACGCGGTAGGCCACCTTGCCGAGGCGAAGATCGAGGCTCGCGGGCTGAATCTGCCCGTCCTCGATCGCCGGCGCGCCGGCGATCTCGCCCGCGGCGATGAGCTGCCGCAGCGCCTGGCTCGGCAGAATGCCGGTCCGGCCGAGAGCGCCCCTGCGGCCATCTCCGGGGAGGGTCCGGGCGTCTTCTGGTAGCGCCTCGAAAAGCTGGTCGGACGGGTTCATGGTCGATCTTCTTGGCATTTGCCTGGGCTTCGGTCACCCTAAGCTCTGCCTTCTCCCCCGGATTCACAAGGGGACGCTTGAGCCGCCCCCTCCTCCCGACAGGCCCCATGATCTCTGAACCCCTTAAAATCGGCTCGCTTCTCTTCGAGGGGCTCGACCAGATCGACCTTACCGGGCCGTTCGAGGTGCTCTCCCGGCTGCCCAATTCCACCTACCGCATTTACAGCAAAACAATGGCCCCGGTGCGCGACGTAAAGGGTCTATTGCTCACCCCTGACGCGCCGCTGAGGGAAGCGCCGCAACTCGACGTGCTGCATGTCCCGGGCGGTCCCGGGCAAGAGGCCCTGATGAACGACGATGAGGTCCTAGGCTGGGTGCGAACCCAGGCAGCAGCGGCGCGGATCGTGTTTTCGGTGTGCACGGGAGCGCTGATCTGCGGCGCCGCGGGACTCTTGAAAGGGCGCCGGGCCACGACCTACTGGGCGGCCACGCATCTCCTGCCCTATTTCGGGGCGACGCCGGTCGATGCACGGGTGGTGGTGGACGGTAATCTGGTCTGCGCGGCCGGCGTCACGGCGGGCTTGGACGGCGCGCTGACTGTGGCCGCCCTGCTGCGGGGGGAGGAAGCCGCCAAGACCATCCAGCTCTACATGCAATACGCGCCCGAGCCGCCGTTTAACGCCGGCTCCCCGGAAACAGCGCCGCCGGACGTCGTAGCGCATGTCCAGGAAGCGGCATCCGCACTCATGGCCCGACGCGAAGAAACGGCGCGCGCCGTGGCCAAGCGGCTGGGCGTCGCGCCCCCACCGCGGACTTGACGGGAGGGGTCTGGAGCGACATTAATCCCCCTCTCGTGGTGATTTGGCCGGCCGGCTTGCAGCCACGTAAAATAAGTCGCTAAAAGGCCGTGCGAGGCATTTCAGCCGATCCCGGTCATTTGGCGGCAGCCAAGGTCCGGGTTTTTTTTATGGCCGGCCGTAGACAGGCAGGAGTTCTGAGCATGGCCGCAGACGACAAGACGGGGCGCCGCAAGGCCTGGGCGCCCGCCACCCAGCTCGTGCATGAGGGCACGCGGCGCAGCCAATTCGGCGAGACCTCCGAAGCCATCTTCCTCAACTCCGGCTATGTCTATGACAGCGCCGAGGAGGCGGAGGCCCGGTTCAAGGGCGATGCGGAAGGCTATGTCTATAGCCGTTACGCCAATCCCACGGTCTCCATGTTCGAGGACCGCATGTGCGCGCTCGAAGGCGCGGAGGCGGCACGCGGCATGGCGAGCGGCATGGCTGCCGTCGCCGCGTCTCTAATGTGTCATCTCAAGGCGGGGGATCACGTGGTCTCGGCGCGCGCGCTATTCGGCAGCTGCCGCTACATCGTGGAGGATCTGCTGCCGCGCTTCGGCGTCACCTCGACGCTCGTGGATGGGCGCGACCTCGCCGCCTGGGACGCGGCGGTACAGCCCAATACGCGGGCCTTCTTTTTCGAGACGCCGACCAATCCGGTGCTCGAGCTGGTGGACATCGAAGGCGTGGCAAGCATCGCCAGAAAAGCCGGCGCACTGACCGTGGTCGACAATGTGTTCGCCACTCCGCTCGGTCAGCGGCCAATTCCTCTAGGCGCCGATATCGTCGTCTACTCAGCCACCAAGCATATCGACGGCCAAGGGCGCTGCCTCGGCGGCGTGGTGCTCGGTCGTGATGAGTTCATCAACGAGACTCTGCATACTTATCTGAAGCATACGGGCCCTTCGCTCAGCCCGTTCAACGCCTGGGTGCTGCTCAAGGGTCTGGAGACGCTACCCTTGCGGGTCGAGCGCCATTGCTCATCCGCGGCACGCATCGCCGACTTTCTCGCGGGCCGTGCAGAGGTCGAACGCGTGTTCTATCCCGGCCGGGCCGACCACCCTCAGCACGACCTCGCCAAGAAGCAGATGGCCAATGGCGGACCGATGGTTGCCTTCGAGGCCAAGGGCGGCAAGGACGCCGCTTTCGCGGTGCTGAACGCTCTCGATTTGTTCAAGATCAGCAACAATCTCGGTGACGCGAAGAGCCTCGCCACGCATCCGGCGACCACGACGCATCAACGCTTGAACGACGAGGCCCGCGCGGAGCTCGGTATTTTCGACAACACGATCCGGCTTTCCATCGGGCTGGAGGAACCGAGCGACCTGGAAGCCGATCTCGACCACGCCCTTACAGCAGCGAAAGCGCGGTGAGGCGCCTTGCCGGGCGGCAAGACCCTATGCAACCTTCTCGCGTCCTTTATCTTCCATGGGGCCCGATCATGTGCCGAAACATCAAGACGCTGCATAACTTCAAACCGCCGGCCACGGACGAGGAGGTTCGTGCCTCCGCACTCCAGTTTGTCCGGAAGCTGAGTGGCTGCACGACACCGTCCAAGACCAACGAGCTCGCCTTCCATCGCGCCGTCGACAAGGTTTCGGAGGCCGCGCGCGAGCTGCTCGATAGCCTTGTGACGAACGCCCCGCCGCGCGACCGCGAGGTTGAGGCGCTCAAAGCACGGGCGAGGTCGGCAGAACGATTTGGCCGCGCCATCTGACCCCCACGCGAAACACGATCTCGCAATCGCCTAAGAAAGATTTCTTGGTGGCCAATCACTCCGCTCCCGTCGAGCTGCTCGCAAAACTCGTGGGTTTCGACACCACGAGCCTAAAGTCGAATCTCGATCTCATCGCCTTCGTTCAAGATTATCTGGAGGGGCATGGCGTCGCCTCGACGCTGGTTCCGAGCGAGGACGGCAAGAAGGCTTGTCTCTTCGCCACGATCGGGGAGGGTGCGGGCGGCGTCGGGCTTTCCGGTCATAGCGATTGCGTACCGGTCACGGGACAGAAATGGACGAGCGACCCCTTCACGCTGGCGGAACGGGACGGCAAGCTCTATGGGCGCGGCACGTGCGACATGAAGGGCTTCATTGCTTGCGTGCTCGCCTCGGCGCCACTGTTCAAGTCGGTGGCACTGAAAGAGCCGATCCACATCATCATTTCCTATGACGAAGAGGTGGGATGCGCCGGGGTGCGGCCGCTGATCGCGCGTATCGGCACGGACCTGCCCCGACCGCGCGTGGTGATCATCGGCGAGCCGACCAGCATGCAAGTGATCGACGGACACAAACGTATCGACGTCTACCGCACCACCGTCACCGGCAAGGAAGCTCATTCGAGCCTTCCGTCGCTTGGCGTCAACGCGATTTCCGTTGCGGCGAAGCTCGTCGACGAAATCGACCGCATGGCGACCGAGATAGCGGCTAAGGAGAACGATCTCCACTTCGAACCGCCCTACTCTACAATGAGCGTCGGCATGATCGAGGGCGGCACCGCGCCGAACATCGTGCCGAAGACTTGCGCATTTCGGTGGCAAATCAGAAGCTTACCGGGGGCGAAAGTCGGCCATGTCCCCGAGGCGTTGGCCGCCTTTGCCGAGCGCGACCTGCTGCCGGACATGCGAAAAGTCGCGCCCGCGGCCGCGGTGGAAACCGAAAGCCAGACGTCCGTGCCCGCGTTCTCGGCGCCGCCCCAGTCGGAAGCCGTGAACCTTGCGATGGCGATCACCGGTGCGAACCGAACCAGCGGCGTGTCCTATGCGACGGAAGCGGGGCTGTTCGAGCAGGCCGGCTGTCCGTCGGTCGTGTGCGGACCGGGCGACATCGCCCAAGCGCATGCAGCCGATGAGTTCGTAGCTGTCGCGCAACTCGAAGCCTGCCTAAAATTCCTCGGCGACCTGACGGCGCGCCTCCGCGCTTAGACGCTATTGTTCGCCAAAGGTCTCCGGATCGAAGCTGTAGCGAGCGTTGCAGAACTCGCAGGTGACCCACACCTCACCATCGACCGTCATTTCGGCGATGTCCTCGGCCGAGAAACGATCGAGCAATTCTTCGACACGCTCGCGCGAGCAACTGCAATAGGTCTGAAGCGGAATGGCGCGATAGACGCGCACCTGCTCCTCATGAAACAGGCGGAAGAGCAACCGCTCGGGCGACAGCATGGGGTCTAGCAATTCGTGATCCTCGACGGTCTCGGCCAGCGACCTGGCGCGCGTCCAGTCCTCCTCGAACTCCTTGAGGCTGGAAACGCCCCCTTCGCGCGTCAGCTTCTGCACGAGCAGGCCGCCGGCCCGCCAGGTCCAGGCACCCTCGCCGTTCTCTCCGGCCCGAAAGTGCCGGGCGACCGCCAACCGGATGAAGGTCGGAAGCTGCTCGGACTGACGGAAATAGGTGTCCGCGGCTTCGGTGAGGCTCTCGCCTTCGAGCGGCACGACACCCTGATAGCGTTCCGTATCCACGCCACGGTCAATGGTCATGGCGAGGTGGCCGTGCCCGAGCAGCGCCGCATCGTCTTCTCCATCGAGAGCAGCCAGACGCTCGGCGTCGAACCGCGCATAGCCCCGCAAGGACCCCGGCACTGAAAAGTCAGCCACCAGCAGATCGACGGGTCCGTCGGTGGTCGCTTGCAGGATCAGCTTGCCCTCCGATTTGAGAGAAGCGCCGAGCAGCGCGGTAAGCGCCACGGCCTCGCCCAGGAGCCGCGACACAGGCTCCGGATAGGCGTGGCGCGACAGGATCGTGTCGACGGTCGGCCCGAGCTGCACCAAGCGGCCGAGCACGTCGGCCTGCTCGGCCTGAAACGGCAGGACGAGATCGTCCGGCGGCAACGAGAGCTCAATGTGAGCTTCCGAAATTGGATCGCTCACCGTCCAGCCCCGCCTGTCTTGGCGCGGGCCAGCTTCCTAGGCGCCGCCTTCTTTGACGTTTTGGCCTGCCTTTTCGCCTTTGCCGCCCTGGCGCGCGCAGGGTCGAACTTCAGCACCTTGGCTTTGCGGGCTTTGGGCGCGCCGAGGCACCAGGCGAGAATGGCCTTCTGCACGTGAAGCCGGTTCTCCGCCTCGTCCCACGCAGCGGATTGCGGACCGTCGATCACCGCGTCGGTCACCTCCTCACCGCGATGGGCCGGCAGGCAATGCATGAAGATCGCGTCCGGCTTGGCGACGGCCATCAGCGCCTTGTCGACCTGGAAGGGACGCAAGGCCGCCTTTCGCTTTTGAGCGTCGTTGTCGCCCATGGAGACCCAGGTATCGGTGACCACGCAGTCGGCGCCGTGCACGGCTTCGCGCGCGCTGTCCATCACCTCGATCTTGGCGCCCTCGCCTTCAGCCCAAGCCAGATTGTCCGAGGTGGGCGCGAAATCGGCGGGCGCGGCCATACGCAAGGTGAAACCGAAGCGCGCCGCGGCATGCATCCACGACGTGGAAACGTTGTTGGCGTCACCGATCCAGGCGACCGTGCGGCCCTTGATGGGACCCTTGCGTTCCTCGAAGGTCATGACGTCGGCCATGATCTGGCATGGATGCGACCGCGTGGTAAGACCGTTGATCACTGGGATCGTGCTGTTCTCGGCGAACTCGGTGAGGGTCGCGGGCGGGCCCGTGCGCAACATGATGGCGTCCACGTAGCGCGACAGAACCCGCGCGGTATCGGCAACGGTCTCGCCTCGCCCGAGCTGCATGTCCTGCGGATTGAGCACGATGGCCGTGCCGCCGAGCTGATGAATGGCGACCTCGAATGACACGCGCGTGCGTGTGGAGGGCTTTTCGAAGAGCATGGCAAGCACCGCGCCTTGCGGCACGCCAAGCGCCTTCGGAACCTTGCCGGACTTTTTCATGGCTGCGGCGCTATCGAGTATGGCGCGCAGGATCGAGGCGTCCAATAGGTCGAGATCGAGAAAATGCTTCGGCTGAGATGACATGGAAAACGTCTCGAAAGGCTATGCGTTCTCGCTCGCGCTTACTTTCAGCGCGGCGCAAGCGGAGTCGATCGTGGCGCAGGCGAGGTCGATTTCCTCCTCGCCCACGATAAGCGGCGGCAGCAGGCGTACAACATTGTCGCCGGCCTGCACGGTAAGCATCCCCCGCTCGCGCAAGCCTGCGATGAGCTTCTGGTTCTCCACCTTACACTTCAGCCCGACCATGAGCCCCTGGCCCCGCACCTCGGCGATGACGTCGCCATGCTCATCGGCGAGCCCCGCGAGCCGCTGCTTCAACCTTAGGCCCATTTGCGCGACATGTTCGAGAAAGCCAGGAGCCAAAACGACGTCGAGCACGGCGTTACCGACCGCCATGGCGAGTGGGTTGCCGCCGAAGGTCGAGCCGTGGCTGCCAGGCGTCATGGCTTGGCCCACCGCCTCGGTGGTGAGGCAGGCGCCCACGGGAAAGCCGCCGCCGAGCCCCTTCGCGGTGGCCATGATGTCCGGAGTGATGTCCGCCCATTCGTGAGCATAGAAGCGCCCGGTCCGCCCAACGCCGCTTTGGACCTCATCGAGCACGAGCAAGATCTCCTTCTCGTCGCACAGGGCGCGCAAACCTTGTAGAAAACGATACGGCACTTCGCGCATGCCGCCCTCGCCCATGATGGGCTCCAGCAGGACGCCGGCGGTCTCATCGCCGATGGCCGCCTCGACAGCCTCGAGGTCGAAGCCCGAGACCTGATCGAAGCCATCGACCGGGGGGCCGAAACCTTCGAGGTGCTTTGGTTGGCCGCCGGCGGCGATGGTGGCAAGGGTGCGTCCGTGAAAGGCGCCCTCGAAAGTGACCAGCCGGTAACGCTCGGGCGCGCCATTGACGAAGTGATAGCGGCGGGCGGCCTTGATCGAGGCCTCGACGGCCTCGGCGCCGGAATTCGTGAAAAACACGCGGTCGGCGAAAGTGGCGTCGCACAGCCGCTCCCCGAGCCGCTCCTGCTCGGCGATGTGGTGCAGGTTGGAGACGTGCCAGACCTTGTTCGCTTGGGCCGTCAAAGCCTCGATCAGCCGCGGATGCGCATGACCGAGCGCGGTCACCGCGATGCCACTCGAGAAGTCGAGGAAGCGCTCACCCGCCTCGGTAAAGAGAAAGGCGCCTTCGCCCCGCGCGAAGGACAATCCGCTGCGGGCATAGGTCGGAAGGAGGGCCGACATGAAAGTTGCGTATCCCTGAAACAAAATTGCCGCCGACCGGCGGCAGCAAGGAAAGTCAGAGTGTTAGGTCTGGTGTCACGTGGTGTCAATCTGTGCACATGACCGGTTTATCCAAGGTTTCTCCACGTTTCCATCAACGCTCGCGTTTGTGTTCCCGTGAGAGAAGTGGCAGAATCCGCTTGTTCCGGTGGAAAACGGGGCACCCAAGCGTGGCGGACGCTTGTCGGTTTCCACCGGGTTTAGTAGGGTAATACCGCTCGGCTACCAGATGTCGTAGGTGCTGTTGGCGCCTGAGCGGTCATTCTCAGCAGTAATTCCGAGTATTTCGAAAATGCCGTCTTGCGGGACGGGTGGAATCTGAGTCCAAACGAGGAGGCCAAACCATGGCTTGGACTGATGAAAGGGTGGAACTGCTGAAGAAGCTCTGGGCAGAGGGATTGAGCGCGAGCCAAATCGCGGGTCGCTTAGGCGGCGTGACCCGTAACGCGGTGATCGGCAAGGTCCATCGGCTGGGGCTTTCGGGGCGCGCAACCAGTTCGCGCTCCAGCGCGCCACGGCCGCGGCGCAATCACGCGCCACGGCAAAATCGAGCGCCGTCGCTGACTTTCGGCACGCGGGGCAATGTGGCGCTCAAGCCGTCTTACGAGGCGGAATACGATCCGGCGCCCGCGCCGGTCGAAGAACTCGTCATCCCGCTGCATGAGCGGGCGACGATCCTGACGCTGAAGGAGTCGATGTGCCGCTGGCCCATCGGCGATCCCACAGAGGAGGAGTTTCACTTCTGCGGGCGCAAAAAGGAAGGCACGGTGCCTTACTGCGAGCATCACGCCCGCATGGCGTACCAGCCGGTTCAGGCGCGGCGGCGCGAGAAGCGCTTTGCCTCGGGCTAAGAGCCCGGTCGATCGGGGATATCGAAAAGAGGCGCCGCGAAACCGGCGCCTCTTTACTTTTCAGGGCAGGCAAAAACTTTCAGGCCGTCTCTTCGAGCTTGTCGGAGAAGGCATAGCCGGCGCCGCGCACGGTGCGCACCGGGTCGCGCTCGTTGCCGCGCATCATGGCCTTGCGCAGACGGCCGATATGCACGTCGACAGTGCGCTCATCCACATAAACGTTACGGCCCCACACGCCGTCGAGCAACTGCGCCCTGCTGAAAACGCGGCCCGGGCTCTGCATCAGAAACTCAAGCAGACGAAACTCAGTCGGCCCGAGATGGACCTGGCGGCCATTGCGGGTCACCCGGTGGGACTCCCGGTCGAGCTCGATATCGCCGACGGTCAGTACCGAGGCGATGCGCTCGGGATTGGTCCGCCGCAAGATGGCGCGGACCCGCGCCATCAGTTCCGGCAGCGAGAACGGCTTGACCACATAGTCGTCGGCGCCGGTGGTCAGGCCCCGAATGCGATCGTTCTCCTCGCTGCGCGCCGTGAGCAAGATGATGGGGATGGTGCGGGAGTCTTTGCCGGTGCGTAGACGCCGGCACAGCTCGAGCCCCGACAGGCCCGGCAGCATCCAATCGAGCACGATGAGATCGGGTGAGTTCTCGGCAATGGCCACTTCCGCCTCGTCGCCGCGATGGACGACATCGACGGCGTAGCCTTCGGCCTCGAGATTGTACCGGAGGAGAAGGGCTAACGGCTCCTCATCCTCGACAACCAGAACCTTGGCTCCTGCGCCCATGGCGTTTGTCTGCAACATCCGTTTAGACCGCCGATCGCTTCAGTGAGACCGGCGTCGAGCTCGTCGTATCGCCCTTCGGCCGCTGATCCGTGATCGCCCGGCCATGCACCAGATAATAGACCGTCTCGGCGATGTTCGTCGCGTGGTCGCCCACGCGCTCGATGTTCTTGGCGCCGAACAGGAGATGGGTGCAGAGCCCGATGTTCCTCGGATCTTCCATCATGTAGGTGAGGAGCTCGCGGAACAGCGAGTTGTACATCGCATCGATCTCTTCGTCTTTGTACCAGACGCCAAGCGCCCGGTCGGCGTCGCGCTCGATGAAGGCGTCGAGCACGTCTTTCAGCTGGCCGAGCGCGAGTTCGCCCATGTGCTTCAGGCCGAGCATGAGTTGCTTGGGCTGCGGCTCGGTGACCACGGCGACAGCGCGTTTGGCGATGTTCTTGCCAAGGTCGCCGATACGCTCCAAGTCTGCGGAGATGCGCAAGGCGGCCATGATTTGGCGAAGGTCGTAGGCCATGGGCTGGCGGCGGGCGATCATGAGCACCGCCTGTTCCTCGATCTCGCGCTGGAGCTCGTCGATCTCCTCGTCCTCGTTGATGGTCGCGGCCGCGAGAGCCGGGTCGCGCCGCTCCAGGGCCTCGAAGGACTGACCGAGCACCTGCTCCGCAAGACCGCCCATCTTGGCAATCTTGTTGTTGAGGAGGGCGAGCTCCTCCTCGTAGGACCTGACGATGTGTTCGTGTTGCTGTTCCATTGGGGGGAACTCCTAGTGAGCCGCTATCAACCGAAGCGTCCGGTAACGTAGTCCTGGGTCCGCTGATCGGTCGGATTGGTGAAGATCGTCGTCGTGTCGTCCACCTCGACGAGCTTGCCGAGATGGAAGAATGCCGTGCGCTGCGACACGCGCGCCGCTTGCTGCATCGAATGAGTGACGATGACGATGCAAAGGTTCTTTCTGAGATCGTCCATGAGCGTTTCGATCTTGGCGGTGGCGATCGGATCAAGCGCCGAACACGGCTCATCCATGAGCAACACTTCCGGATTCACGGATATGGCGCGGGCGATGCAAAGCCGCTGCTGCTGACCGCCCGAAAGGCCGGTACCCGGTTCTTGCAGGCGATCCTTGACCTCTTCCCAGAGGCCGGCCCTAGTCAGGCTGCGCTCGACGATTTCCTCGAACTCAGCCTTTGATTTGCATAGACCGTGAATCCGCGGGCCGTAAGCCACGTTCTCGAAGATCGATTTGGGGAAGGGGTTTGGCTTCTGGAACACCATGCCGACCCGGGCGCGAAGCTGCACGGGATCGACGCGCGGTGCGTAGATGTCCTCGCCGTCGAGGCGGATATCGCCGGTGATGCGAACACCGTCAATCACGTCGTTCATGCGATCGAGACAGCGCAGGAACGTGGATTTGCCGCAGCCGGACGGGCCGATCAGCGCCGTCACCGACTGATCGAACATTTCAAGGTTGACGTCGAACAGAGCCTGCTTCTCGCCGTACCACAGGTTGACGTCGCTCGCCTTCATCTTGAGCTCGTTCTGCTCAACCGGCAAATCGCCTTCCTTTTTCTTCGGCACTGCGGGCGCTTCGACCCGGATGGCTGGTCGCTCTTCCACCTTAGCCTCCATGGCGTAGTCCCTTTCTACCATTTTCTCTGGAACATCTGTCTTAGCGTGATCGCGATAAGATTCATGATCACAAGGAATCCGAGCAGCACCAGTATCGCCGCCGAGGTGCGGGACACGAAGCCACGCTCGGGGCTATCGGCCCAACTAAAGATCTGCGTCGGCAACGAGGTTGCCGGCTCGAGAAGACCCATGTTTTCCACGCTGGGAATAAAGGCGTTCATGCCGATCAAGAGCAGCGGCGCGGTTTCGCCCAGTGCCTGCGCCATGCCGATGATGGTGCCGGTGAGGATGCCAGGCAGCGCCAACGGCAGGACATGATGCATCATGACCTGATGCTTCGACGCGCCGACGCCGAGGGCCGCTTCGCGAATTGACGGGGGCACCGCCTTCAGCGCGGCACGGGTGGCGATGATAATCGTCGGCAAGGTCATGAGGCTGAGGACCATGCCGCCGACCAAAGGCGCCGAACGCGGCAAGCCGAAGTACCCAAGAAACACCGCGAGGCCAAGCAGACCGAAAACCACCGAGGGGACGGCCGCGAGATTGTTGATATTCACCTCGATGAGATCGGTGAAGCGGTTCTTCGGCGCGAACTCTTCGAGATAGACTGCCGCGGCAATCCCAATGGGAAAGCTCAGCAAGAAGCACACCATCAGCGCATAGAAGGAGCCGGAGATGGCGCCGGCAAGACCCGCCCGTTCCGGGAAGCGGCTATCCGCATTGAAGAACAGCTCCCAGTTGAACGGCGTGCGCAGGAGGCCTTTGTCCTCCATCGCATCGAAGACCTTGATCTGCTCCGGCGTGAACCGCGAGTTGAGCACCTTCGGCGTCTTGCCTTTGGCAAGCTCGGCGACGGGCGGCGACACCGGGAAAAGAACGGGCACCGTCTTGCCGATAATGCCGGGATCGGCGGCAACGCGTTGGGCGATGGCCTCGGGTGCGTCATCGGCGAGCAGCCCGAAGAGCGCCGAATCGAACACATCGGGCAGATAGGCCTGCAGGCTGTTCCTGGCCAAGGCGGCGAAATCACCAGATGGCGGCGGGCCGGCTTCAATCTCGGCGGGGTTCACATAGACGTCGAGCTTGAGGCTGGTTCGTCCGCTGTCCTCGACCACCACGCCTCGATTCTGCAACCGCTCGAAATAGCTGACCTGACTCCAGGTCAGCGCGTTCATCTCCTTGGGGATGACGCCCTTGTGGAGTTGGTCGAAGGGGTCAGACACGGCAATCGGCAAAGTAATGGTCTTGCCTATGGAATCCGGGTGGCTAACCACGTAGTCGCGCAGGATGTAAGCGGCATCCGAAGTCAGGATCTTGCCGACGCTCCGCTCTTCGTCCTCAGGAATACCCGGAATGGCCTTGTTGATAGCCTCGCGGACCAGAACACGATATTTGCCGCTGGACGGGTCCTCGGCATCGACCTGAGACGGGTCGACATAGATCGGCAACTCGACCTTGGTCTGCAGGAAGGCCGGGAGCCCGGTGGAGACAAGCGAGGCGAGGAGAACACCGAGCATGCCCACGGCCAGCGCGATGGCGATGATCCCGTAGGCTTGCAGCCGGCGATCTGCCGCGTAGCGCCGGCGGACGCGGCGCTGCGCCTGATCGGATGCCCAGTCGGCGGTCCCGACGGGCCTTAAGGCCTCTGAACTACTCATATTGCTCTCGATATTTCCGTACGATGCGAAGGGCGATGATGTTCAAGGCGAGGGTGGCGAGAAAGAGCACGAGGCCGAGGGCGAACGCCGCGAGCGTCTTCGGGTTGTCGAATTCGCTGTCGCCGATCAGCAGGGTCACGATCTGCACAGTGACCGTGGTGACCGGCTCGAGCGGATTCATGGTCAAGTTTGCGATGATGCCAGCTGCCATGACCACGATCATGGTCTCGCCGATGGCGCGGCTCACGGCGAGCAAGACACCGCCCATGATGCCCGGAAGAGCCGCAGGCAGGAGCACCTTGGTTATGGTCTCTCCTTTGGTGGCCCCCATGGCATAGGAGCCGTCGCGCATGGCGCGGGGCACCGCGGCGATGGCATCGTCGGAAAGCGACGAGATGAACGGAATGATCATGATGCCCATGACCGCGCCCGCCGCGAGCGCGCTGTTCGGCGCAATCGGCACGCCGATCATCTCGCCGAACTCACGCATAGCCGGGGCCACTGTGAGGACAGCGAAGAAGCCATAGACCACCGTCGGAATGCCCGCGAGCAACTCCAGTATCGGCTTGATCACGGCGCGGACTTTGGGATGGGCGTATTCCGTCAGATAGATGGCCGAGTAGAGTCCGATCGGCGTGGCCACGGCCATGGCAATCAAGGCGATCAGGAGCGTGCCGGCAAAGACCGGAATGGCGCCGAAGGCACCGCCCGCCGTGACCTGCCCTTCGCGAATGGGAATTTGCGGCTCCCAGTTGAGGCCGAAGAAGAACTCGAATGGGTTGACGCGGTCGAAGAAGCGCAGGGCCTCAATCAGCAGTGACAACACGATGCCGAGCGTGGTGAGGATAGCGATCAGGGAGCAGGCGATCATCAGGCCGCTCAGAATACGCTCGGCGCCGTGTCGAGCGCGGAAGTCCGGGCTGATGCGTCGGCTAGCGACCGCGAGGCCCAGCAGCGCCAAACTGAGGGCCACGACGAACATGCTCCACCGGGCGATCGTCTGCCAATGCTGGTAGCGCGCCGCCGCTTCCTGAACAACGAGGCTCGGCTCGCTGAACATATTGCCGGCCGCGACCGACTTGATCTCACTCAGGAGCAGGCTTGCCTGACCCGTGGACATGCCGTCCATCGTTCCCGGCGGCAGGCTCGCGAGCAGCAGATTGTCGATCACGGTTCCCTGAAACAGGATCCAGACGAGAACCAGAAGAACGGATGGGATGCCGACCCAGGCGGCGACGAATGCGCCGTGATAGTTGGGCCTGGAATGGAGAAGATATTCGCGGCCTTCGACCGCACGGACGGCCCGCTTCCGGCCGAAGAAATAGCTAAACGCGGCCAGCACAATAAGCAGAAGAAGAATGTAGCCGATCATTTCTGCTGCCGCTCCCCCTGCGGGTGCTCCGCAAATTCGGAGTCTGCCGCATTCAAGTCGTTTGTTGTCTCACGATCGTCGGCGTGGCCGCGTAATCTGCTTTTGCGGCCACGCCTTCGATCTACTCGTGCGAAGTCAGAGCTACTCCGATCCCTTAAGAGGTCGGCGCAGCCATTTTTTTGCCGTTCGTGGCGCGGTCTTGCATTTCCTTCAGCTTGTCCTCGGGAAGCACGACCAGACCACGCTCATGCAGGTAGCCGTCCTCACCCATGGAGTCGTCGCTGACATACTCGGTGATGAACTCGTCCATGCCGGCAATGACCTTGCGATGCGGGTTCTTGATGTAGACGAACAACGGACGAGACAGGCCATAGCTGCCGTCAGCAATGGTCTCGAAGCCCGGCGCGGTGCCGCCGATCTTCACGCCCTGGAGCTTGTCCTTGTTCTCGTAGAGGAACGAGTAGCCGAAGATGCCAAGCGAGTTCGGATCGGCCTCGATACGCTGCACGATGAGATTGTCGTTCTCACCGGCCTCGATGAAGGGGCCGTCCTGACGCATGGGCGTGCACTTATCTTTGACCTGGTCCTCATTTTTCTTGAAATACTCGAGCTCCTCGCAGCCCTCATGCATGGCAAGCTCGACGAAGGCGTCGCGGGTACCGGACGTGGGGGGCGGGCCGTAGACCGTGATCTCGGTGTCGGGAAGCGACTTGTCGATATCGCTCCACTTCTTGTTGGGGTTCTTCACCAGCTTCTCGCCACTCTCGTCCGGGACCTCGGACGCAAGCGCCAAGAAGATTTGCTCCTTGGTCAGGTTCATCGGCGTGCCCTTCTTCGACTGGGCGATGGACAGGCCGTCATAACCGATCAGAACCTCGGTGACGTCGTCGACGCCGTTCTCGGTGCAGAGCTCGTATTCCGACTTCTTCATCGCGCGTGACGCGCCGGTGATGTCCGGCTTGTCCTCACCGATGCCCTGGCAGAAAATCTTCATGCCGCCACCGGTACCGGTGGATTCGACAACCGGAGCCTTCTTGCCGGTCTTCTTGCCGAATTCCTCGGCAACCGCCTGCGTATAGGGGAAAACCGTCGAGGACCCGACGATCTTGATCTGGTCACGAGCCAGCGCGGGGCCGCCCATGCATAGAGCGGCGACGGCGAGCGTCGACGCTGCGATAGCAAACTTGTTCACTTTGCTCTCCCTTGATTGGATTTGAGCCTCCGCCAGCGTGATCACGCCGCCAGCTCGCGGGCACGCTAGTCTGCATGGATCATTGTTTTATGACGGCGATGATTCCGATTTATGACAGTCTATATGACTGTTTTGCATATGTTTTTCTGAACATAGCCTGTGGAGAATCGACTCGAGCCGTTATGGCGAGCGCAAGGTCGCGGGCGAGATAGAAGGCATCAGCGTCGATCCCGACGCGATGTGGCAGGCCCGCCCTTCAGCCGGCATTGGCCTCGTTCAGCATCACCGTGAAGGTTGAGCCCGTGCCGGGCTTCGAGGCGATGGCGAGTTCGCCGCGATGGCGATTCAAGATGTGCTTGACGATGGCGAGGCCGAGACCGGTACCTCCCTTCTCGCGGCTGGAATCCACGTCGACCCGGTAGAAGCGCTCGGTCAGCCTCGGCAGATGTTCGGCCGGGATTCCCGGGCCGTCGTCCACGACCGAGATGGCATAGCGGCCGCGGGTCTGGCGGCCTAGCGAGGGAATGTGCTTGGCCTCGATGCGGACATTCCCGCCGGAATTGCCGTATTTCAGCGCGTTCTGCACGAGATTTTGAAGGACTTGCAGGAGCTCGTCACGGTCGCCGCGCACGATCGCCGCTTTGGGGAAGCGTTCGACCGACAACGTCATTTGGCTGTCGGTCGCGAGCGGCTCCAGGGTGTCGCGCGCATGCCCGAGCACGTCGTTGAGGTCGACGAGATCGCTCGGCGGCACGTGGGCATTCATCTCGACCCGACTCAAGGACAGCAGCGCATCGATCAGACGGGTCATGCGCGAGGCCTGCTCCGCCATGATGGGCAAGAATCGTTCGCGTGCGCCCGGGTCTTCCTTGGCCGTGCCTTGCAGCGTCTCGATGAAACCACGCAGGGAGGCCAGCGGCGTGCGGAGCTCATGGCTCGCATTGGCGATGAAGTCCGCCCGCATCTGATTGATGCGCTCGCCCTCGGTAAGATCGCGCAGGAGAACCAGTATATTGCCGTCCCGCTCGGCCCCCCGCGTGAGCGGGGCCACGGTCACCTCCATGCGCCGGCCCACCGGAACGCGCTCGGCATAGGTGACGGTCACGGCGCGCCTGCTCTTGGGTGCGGCGCTGACGGCGTCGAGGAACTCCGGCGTGCGTATGACGGAGGAGATGTGGCTGCCTTCGCGTAGGGAGGCGAAGAGCCCCCGGGCCGGCGCATTGCAGGAAAGCACCTGGCCGGTGCGATTGAGCAGAATGACGGGATCGGGCAGCGCCTCGGCCATGACATGCATGGCAGAGCGCGAGCGGCCCGGGACCGGGGACGGCCTGAATTCCGCTTCGAGCACCGGATCTACGTCCTGGCGCGGAAGCAGGACGACGGAGGCCACGAAGCTGGCGAAAGCGGTCAAAGCGAGCCCCACCGGGAGGTCGCCCAAGGCCACCAGCGCGGCCATGATCACGGCCATAATCACGACCTGCCACAGCGACGACCAAAGCCGCGCGGCAAGCTCCCGCAGGCCGCGCCTAACCGCGAGGCGGGCGCGCCAGAGAAAACCAGACGGCAACGCAGGCGCGCTGTGATCTACCTGGTTTGTCAAAGCCTTCTCCCGAACTCCACTACGAATCGCCGCGCCGGCGGCATAGCCCTATTTGCGCTTGAATTATCACGTTTTTGCAACACTCTACTGCTCGCCGTGCGACATCTTCATGAAGCCCCACATGGACTGTCATGAAGACGCTATATTCGGCACCGCTTAAAATCGTCGATCGGCGGATTTACCCAATCGCCGACACCTCAGAGGGTTCATATATGGGGCGTCAATTGCTGCGTGTCGCGTCTCTAGCCGCTTTTGCGATGGTGCCGTTCGTTTCGGCCCACGCCGCCGATGTCCATCGCTGCCCGGCGTCCAGCACCCAGACCATTCCATCGCCCACCGATCCGGGGATTATCCTGGCGGACGGGCTGGAACTAGTTCCCGTCGAGGTCACGGGCCCGTTTCGCGCGCCGTGGTCATTCGGCTTTCTGCCGGATGGATCGTTTCTTGTAACGGAGCGGTCGGGCCATCTGCAGCATGCCCGGCCCGGCGCCGGCCATAAAGAGGTCTCCGGCATTCCGCCCGTGCTCTACGAGCTCCATGGCGGCCTCCTCGATGTGGCGATCGATCCTGAGTTCTCCACCAACGGCCTCATCTATTTTTCCTATCTGCAAGGCAGCACCGAAGCATCGACCATGCGGGTGATGCGCGCCCGCTATGACGAGACAACCGAGGAGCTGTCCGACCAACGGGTCATCTTCGAGAGCACGCCCGGCAACAAAACCGACCAGATCGGCGGCCGCATCGCGCTTTCCGGTGACGGCTATCTGTTCCTCACGCTCGGCGACCTATGGCAGCAAGAGCGGGCTCAGAATCTGGCCGACCACAGGGGATCGGTCATTCGCATCAGAACCGACGGCACGGTCCCGGACGACAATCCGTTCATCGATAAGCCGGGCGCCCTTGCGGAGATATGGAGCTACGGCCATCGCAATCCGCAAGGACTCGCCATCGACCGCACGACCGGAGCGGTGTGGGAGACCGAGCACGGACCGCAAGGCGGCGATGAGCTCAATCTCGTGCTGCGTGGGCGGAACTACGGCTGGCCTCTCGCCACCTACGGCACCGACTACATGGGCAAGTCCATCGCGAACAGCCAGTACGCCGGCACTGAGCAGCCCATCCACTTCTGGGTGCCGATCTCGATAGCGCCAAGCGGACTTGCGGTGGCGACGGAAGGCTCGCAGACCACCGTGTGGCTGGGGACGCTCGGGACCCAGATGGTCGTCAAGCTGACGTTGGAGGACAACTGCGTCGTCGGGCAAAAATACTACTTGAAGAACAAGCTCGGCCGCGTCCGGGACATCCGTATCGACGCCGCCGGGAACGTATATGCCCTGGCGGAGGGCGGCGCCATCTATCGCCTGGAGCCGTCGGTCGATGCGGCGTCTCCCAGCAAGCAAGCTCTATAGGCGAGCGACCTCGCGCGCGAGCAGACAAAGTTCATCGGCCGGAACGGCACGCAAGTCGCGCTTCCGTCAGGAGAAGCAAAATTAGCGCGTGAGTCGCTTGGCGGCCAACTCGTCGAGATAGCTTTGGAAGCGTGCGTCCTGGTTCTCGCCGAGGTCGCGCAGATAATCCCAGACATACAGCCCTGTGTCGTGGCCGTCATCGAAGGTGATGCGTATCGCGTAATTTCCGACCGGCGTAAGCTGTGTGATGCGGACATTCTTTTTGCCCGGCACGGTCACGCGCTGCTCCGGGCTATGGCCTTGGACCTCCGCGCTCGGACTTAGGACTCGCAGCATCTCCGCAGGCAGCGCAAAGCTCTTGCCGTCATCGTAGCTCACCGTGAGGGTGCGCTTCTCGGCGTCGAGCTTGAGCTCCGTGGGCCAGGCTTGCGTCATATCCCTGCTCCCCGGGCGTCAGCCGAGGTCGATCTCGCCCTCGACCTCGTGGTCGAGCGGTGCGACTTCGGCCGTGAGTACCGCCTTGATCTTGAGCTTGCCCTTGCCGCCGAGCCCCTCCTCGCGGACCACGCGTTCAATGGCTTGCTGCGAGGTCACGCCGACCTCCTTCAAGAACTTCCGCATCGACATATTGAAGCGTTCTTCATCCATTGCGGCCTCCCTTTGACGTTCCATGCCGTGATATGACAAGCAAAAGACTATATATTAGAGACGATACCAGTGACGAAATCCTATGGCGGTTACCTCACAAGGCAAAGGCAGCGCCAGGCAGAAGACGCGAGCCGACACGATGAAGCAAAAAAGCACGGTCAAACGGCGGAGCGCGCCCGCCGCGGCGTTGGCGGACCCCCGCTATCACGCCCGGGTGGTTAAGAGCAGCAAGGCCTACAACCGCAGCAAGGCCAAGGCCGTCGAGGACGAAGACGCGTAAATGAGTGCTCCCACCACCCGCCTGGTCGACCGGTTCGGCCGCGCCATCACCTATTTGCGCGTATCGGTCACCGACCGCTGCGACTTCCGCTGCACCTATTGTATGGCGGAGGACATGACCTTTGTGCCCCGCAAGGAGCTCCTCAGCCTTGAGGAGATCGACCGGCTCGCGAGCGCTTTCATCGCACGTGGCGTGCGCAAACTGCGGCTTACCGGCGGCGAGCCGCTGGTACGACGGAACATCCTCTGGCTCATCGAGGCCCTGTCGCGTCATCTCGGAGACGGGCTGGACGAGCTGACGCTCACCACCAATGGCAGCCAGCTCTATCGCTACGCGGACGCGCTCGCAGGCCTCGGCATTAAGCGCATCAATGTTTCGCTGGACACGCTCGATGCAGCCAAGTTCCGCGTGCTCACCCGCTGGGGTGATTTTAGCCAAGTGATGCGGGGCATCGATGCCGCTGCGCGCGCCGGACTGAAAATCAAGATCAATACCGTGGCGCTGCGGGACATGAACGAGGATGAGATCGAGGATCTCCTGCGCTGGACACACGGCCGGGGGTTCGATTTGACTCTGATCGAGACGATGCCCTTGGGGGAGATCGACGCGGATCGCACGGATCAGTATCTGCCGCTATCGCTCGTGCGGGCGCGGCTCTCCCAGCACTTCACACTCGGCGATATTCCCGACAAGACCGGGGGTCCGGCGCGCTATGTGCGCGTGGCTGAGACCGGCGGCCGGCTCGGCTTCATCACACCGATGAGCCACAATTTCTGCGAGGCCTGCAACCGTGTCCGGGTCACATGCACCGGCACGCTGTATATGTGCCTTGGTCAAGACGACGCCGCCGACCTCCGGACGCCAATGCGCGCAAGCGCTTCGGACACCCAGCTTCACGCCGCGATCGACGAGGCCATTGCGCGCAAGCCCAAAGGCCATGACTTCATCATCGACCGCGACTCGGCGCCCGCCCTTTCGCGCCACATGTCCGCCACGGGCGGCTAAGTTCGCTCACGGTTAAGAAATTCCTCCGGTAGCGAAGATGCCGATATTTCCCGGTCATTCTGGGGATCCGGACGGGTATCTCTCCGTCTGAAGGCACTATGTCCACACCGATCTCGCCCTTACGGCGCTTTTTTAACCCGCGGCATGGTAGTTTTGCCCAGGGATCGGTGGCCTTAGCGGCCATGCTCGTTCGCTGCGGTAATTTATGTTGCTCAAGGACTCGCTGCAAAAATATTGGCACTGGCTGGGCTTGGCACTGTTGTCGGCGCTGATCGGCGTGACTGCATTCCTTGCGCCGAGCCGGGTAAGCCATTTGGAGCTTGAGCGCGAAGCGCTCGTGGCCGAGGAGCGGATACTTACCCGTCTCTCCGAGGACCCGCAGGTCGTTCTGGATGCGCTCACGGTTCCCGGGGCGGCACCGCAGCTCAGCGAAATCTTCGAGGAAGCCGGATACGCCACGCGCGTCCTACGCTACGAACTCTACGACGCCCAAGGGCGGCTCGTGTTCACCAGCGGCCAGGCCGGTCTCGACCTCAGCGACGTCGTCGACGTGATGCAGAGCCCGGTTCAGGACGGGCCGGCCGTCGGACTTTACAGTGGCCATGCGGATGACGGTCCGGCGCATTTCGCCCTGCTTCGCCTGCCCATCGATCTCAGCGCGAACGCGCGCGGGACGCTTGACGTCTATTTGGACCAGAGCGATCAGGCGAATGTCCTTTCAGGCTATTTCGGCCTCATCGCGATCGTGACTCTCGTTCTTCTGGGCATCGGCGTCACGACGCCGGTCGCCTTTGCCTGGATGCGCAGCCAAGAGCGGTTGCAGGCCCAAGAGCAGGTTCGCTATCTGCAGAGCCATGATGCGCTGACCGGGCTCGCCAACCGCAGGGCGTTCGCGGACAGCCTCGGCGAGGCCATCACTCGCATGAAGAGAGAGAACACGCACATCGCCGTGATTTGTCTCGACATCGACAAGTTCAAGGAAATCAACGACTCGTCCGACCACGGCGGTGGCGACCAGGTGCTGCGGGAAATGGGAAGCCGGATCAAGGCAACGCTGCGCGGGCGCGACGTCATCGCACGGCTCGGCGCAGACGAGTTCGCCATCGCGCTCGTGGATATCACCAATCTCGGCGACGTCATGGCCTTTATGAACCGCCTGGTGACGGCATTGCGGTTGCCTTTCGAGGTGAACGGCAAGGAGATGCTGCTGACGACCAGCGTGGGCATCGCCTTGGCCCCGGCAGATGGCGACACAGCCGCAACCGTCCTGCGCCACGCCACCATCGCCCTCTCCCGGGCCAAAGGCGACGGCGGCCAGCGCATGTGCTTTTTCGAGGAGAGTATGGACAAGGCGCTACAGCGCCGCCGCACGGTCGAGCACGAGCTTCGCTTGGCGCTTGGGCGCGAAGAGTTCGAGGTCGTCTATCAGCCGCAATACAACCTCGCGAGCGAGGAGCAATGCGGCTCCGAAGCGCTCATCCGCTGGCATCACCCCGTCCACGGCAAGATTGCGCCGGGTCACTTCATTTCGGTGGCCGAGGAGACCGGGCTGATCGTGCCGATCGGCGAATGGGTGCTGCGGCGCGCCTGTTTCGATGCGGTGACGTGGCCAGAGCACCTCACCGTCGCGGTGAATCTGTCGCCGGCGCAGTTCCGCGACAGCGACATCGCCGAGACGGTCGCCGACATCCTCCATGAGACCGGGCTGCCCGCGCAGCGTCTGGAACTCGAGATCACCGAGAACCTCCTCATCAATGACACCGAGGAGGTGTTGAGCAAGTTGAACCGCTTGCGCGAACTCGGCGTGAAGATCGCCATGGACGACTTCGGCACCGGCTATTCGAGCTTGAGCTATCTGGCGCGCTTCCCCTTCTCGAAGATCAAGATCGACCGCCAGTTCATTCGCAACATGACGCGTGACCCAGCGATGCGCGCCATCGTCAAGACCATCATCGCCCTCGGCAAATCGCTCGACGTGACCATCACGGCCGAAGGTGTGGAGACTCCGGAGCAAGCTCAAATGCTGCGGAAGTTCGGCTGCTCACAGGTCCAAGGCTTCCTCTACGGTCATCCCGAGGCAGCCGAGAAGCACGCCAAGCAAAAGCCTGCTTCAGGCGGCAAGATCACGCCGATCCGGGGCCGGCGCTCCAGCGCCGCATAGACCTCAGATGTAAAATCAGCGTCCGGCCCGGAACGGAAACTCTTCCATAGGCGTGGCCCTGGTACCGCCGAGGAAACCCTTGAAGGGTTTCGGCGCAGGGCGTGCGGCTGTGGCGCGAGCACGGACGGGCGCGGCGACGCGCTGTCGCGGTTCTGGGGCCGGCTCGACTTTGCGCTCCTCGACAACGACGAGCTTAGGCTTGCGCGATGGGCGCGGCACGATATCCGGCATGAAGTCCAGCTCGTCCGTCTCGATGCTCGCGACGGTACTGAGCTCCACCTCCTCCTCGATGGCGGACGCCGGCGCGTCTTCCACGAGAGCGGCTTCCGGGGCGGGCACCGGCGCGGCCGCTTCCAGCGGCAGCGCAGCCTCGACCGGATCCGACAAGGCCGCTTGCTCCATCAGCGGCGCTTCTTCGACCACCGCGGTGCGTTCCGGGATCTCCGGCAAGGCGCCCGCGATCTCCTCGGTCTCGGGCATGGCCCAGCCCGCTTCATCGATGTCCCCTTCGCCTTCGACGGTGGCGGACTGAGGCAGCATGGCGGCTTGGACGAAAGGCGGAGGCGTAGATCGCACGATGACCTGGATGGCGACCGTGCCTTGAGCGGTGTCGTCCGGCGCCGGCAGTGTGATCATGACCGGCAGGATAAGCGCCAGGACCGCGGCATGGGCCGCGCCGGCGCCGAAGGCGCAGACGGGCAGACTGGGCTTGTCGATATGAGTCACGGACGGTGGAGCGCAAAAAGTTTCGCCGAACGCTCAATACTCACGCCCGTTCTGAGTTAGCTGAGTCGGCCCCCGGGCCGCAACCCTTTAGTTTTCCATGACAATTTTCGGCGCTTGGCGCTCGGTGCCGGACACGCGCTCCAGCTCCGCCCAAGCCGTCGCGGCGATGTGGCGGTAGGCGCCTGCCACGGGGCTGTCCGGATCGGTGGCCACCACGGGCTTGCCCTCGTCGGAGGTCTCACGGACAGCCATGGTGAGCGGCACTTCGCCCAGGAAGGGCACGCCAAGCCTCCCCGCTTCCTTCCTGGCGCCGCCATGGCCGAAAATGTCGGACCGCTCGCCGCAATGAGGGCAGAGGAAAGTCGACATATTTTCGACAATGCCGAGCACGGGCACGTTCACCTTCTTGAACATGTTTAGACCCTTGCGGGCGTCGATTAGCGCGAGATCCTGCGGCGTGGACACGATCACCGCGCCCGCGAGCGGCACTTGCTGCGCCATGGTGAGCTGGGCGTCGCCCGTACCCGGCGGCATGTCCACGACCAGCACGTCGAGATCGCCCCAGGCTACGTCCTTGAGCATCTGGGACAGGGCCGACATTACCATCGGTCCGCGCCAGATCATCGGCGTCTCCTCGTCCACGAGGAAACCCATGGACATCACCTTGAGACCATAGCTGCGCATGGGATCGAGCTTGTTGCCCGCGAGTTGTTGCGGCTGGCCGTGAATGCCCAGGAGCCGTGGCATTGAGGGGCCGTAAATGTCGGCATCGAGCACGCCCACCTTGAGGCCCTGATCTTTCAGCGCCAGGGCGAAATTGACCGCGGTGGTGGATTTGCCGACGCCGCCCTTCCCCGAGGCCACGGCGATGATGTGCTTGACGCCCGGCACGCCGCCGGGACGGTGGCGGGCATCGCGGGCCGCGCCCGGCGCAGTGACCCCTGGACCTTGCGAGGCATGACTCTGAGGGGCTTGCGGCGGATGGCTCTGCGGCTGGGGCACCTGCCGCGCGTGGCCATTGCCGCCGGCAACGGGACCCGCCCCGCCTGAAGGGCCGGCGCTGCCCGGTTCGCGGTCGGCGGTGAGCGTTACGGCGACACCCTCCACGCCGGGCAACCCCTTCACGATGGTCTCGGCCGCCTGGCGCAACCCCTCGAACTCGCGCGCCCGCGCCGGATCCACGGAGATGGCGAAATAGACCTTGCCTTTGTGGATCACGACCTCGGAGACGAGGCCAAGCGAGACGATATCTTCGCTGAGGTCGGGACCCTTCACGCCCTTCAGGGCGGCCAGAATTTGGTCTTTGGTCAGTGTCTCGGTCATGGCCGGAATGTAGTGAGGAAGAGACCGCAAAGCAAAATAGGAAACGGAAGCCGGTGGGCCCAAGAAAAAGCCCGGCATTGCACCGGGCTTTTGGGTTGGGGAAAGCCAACAGACCGGACGCGGGCTGGGGGGATGGGGTAGGTTGGGTGCGCGCCGCGCCGGTCCGAGATGCAAACGCCCCACTCAATGATCGGTTCCAATTATTTTCCTCTTTTGGCTAGAGGACCGTTCTTCGGCGATTGCCGGGCCCTTCCCAGTCGTCCGGGATCAAAATCGCCGGCCAGATCGTTGTCCCAAGACACTGCCGGAAGACTGTCAGCCGCTATGGAGGCCCCAATGTCAGACACCACGATCAAGAAAGTCGAAGCCGACACGTCCCCAAAGGGCGATATGGGCCAGCGCTATTTGGCATCCGGCAAGAGCGTTTCGATGCGCCTTTGGGTCCAGGAATCGGCAAAGGCGGAAAAAGAGCCTTCCACGCGGAACTACGAGACAGTCGGCTTCGTCATCTCCGGTCGCGCCAAACTCGAGGTCGAGGGCCAGACCATCACCCTCTCGCCTGGAGATTCCTGGCTCGTTCCTGAAGGCGCCTCGCACAAGTATACGATTTTGGAGCCTTTCACCGCCGTCGAGGCGACGTCGCCTCCGGCCGAGGTCCATGGCCGCGATGAACCGCACTGACGCGGCCGCTCAAGACTTTTTGCCAACACCGGCGAGCCACAAATCCGCCGCAGAGTAAGAAGAAAGCACTCCGGGGCTAACCCTGGAGTACAACACCCATGACTAAAGCATTGACTATTGCTATCCTTGTCCTTGTTTCCACAACATCTGCCTTCGCAGCAGATCAATTCTACATCGCCAAAGACCAGGCGACGAACAAGTGCAAGATCGTGAAGGCTAAGCCTAAAAACGACAAGCTCATCCTGATCGGCACGGAATCCTACGCCACCAAGGACGCGGCCAAAGCCGCCCGCAAAGCTGCGGACGAGTGCAAGAAGAGCACCTAGATGCCAATGGCGGTGGCTCCTTCGACTGGAGCCGCCGCCATTTGTTTTTGCGCGCCTGATCAGGCTCTCAGCCCCTGCGGCGCTCTACTCACCAGGTCCCAGACTGGTCACATTTTCACTCTTCAATGCCGATGAATGATCCTTTGGGAGCGCTGGCTCATTCGATCCTCGAGGACTCTTCGTCCTCACCGGCAATCACCCCCGAAGAAGCGGAGGCGCGGGCACTCCTTTGCGGACATAGAACCTATCGCCTTCCAGAAAATGGACGGCGATCAAGCCTTCTTTAACCTGCTCCGGCCATGCTCCTCGGGACAGGGGCAAAGCTAGGGGTTTTCCGCATTTGCCCGGCAGCCAGATCCGCGAGATGCAAGGGGGAGCCATGCGCGTTGTGGCCAGTTCGGAAGGGTCAAGGAATTTCAGACAGGCTGATCTCGACCGGCATCTGGAAGCGATGTCGCGCTTTGTCGAGCAGGTCCGCGAGACGAACACCCCGGCATCCTGCACGCTGATCCTGCGCTCCGCGGCATCCGCGCCCGCGCAAGTCCTCACTCTGATGAAAGACACTCTGGCCGAAGCCGGCATCCGAGCAAGGGTCATCCTCGCCAAGCTCGAACCGGAGCAGGATCTTCGTCAGCTCTACGCCGCACTGACCACGCTCAGCCCTGAAGCCGACAGCGCCGCGCTGATCCGCTGGGCGCGCAATCCGCGCCTGCTGGACGCCCATGAGCAAGCCGCCTATGGCCACGATATGTGCTGGTCCGGCGATGCCATGCGCCGGGACGCGGACAAGCGCAATGCACTCGCCCTGATGGAGACGAACGCGCCGGAAGCGACGTTGCGCGCGGCGATGGCGTTCAAGGCGCTGTGGGCCGCCTCGGTCCCCGCGCCGGCCCGTCTGCTCGATGCGCGCGAAACCGCCAAGCCTTCCGGCGCCTATGAGCGGACGACGGGCGCGCCGGTGGCCGCGCTAAAGCGTCCCGCCCAAGGCTGGCCCCTCGTCCGTCATTAAACTCTCATAAAACTCGTCTTCCTGAGGCGCCGCGGGACCATCCCCGCGAGGGATGGCGCTTGACTTGGCCGCACCGTCCTTCGAGGCTCGCGCCTCCCCGATACGCCCTAGGAATGACGGAGCAATTCATGCTTGCGCGACTGTCGTTTGCGTTTCTGCTTGCCATGCTGCCGGCCGTGCCCGCGCTCAGTCAGGAAGCCGCCCCGCCGCCCGCAGGCGAGGCCGGCAAGGGTCCGGTCTTGGGCCAGCTTCTGAAGGTGCCGAAATACATTTATGCATGGCAGCTTATGGTGTCCGGCGAGACGCCGCCCGAATGGGTCAAGGAGTACACCGCCACGCTGGACGGTCCACCGGTGCCGACCATTCCCGTGCCCCTCGATGGCGAGACCTATACGCTCGGCTTCACCTGCAAACCCAACGATTGCGAGAACAATCAGCTCTACGTGCTCTTCGCCCCCGAAGGGCGCGATGCTTGGGCCATGCTAGCGACGCCGGGTGCCGGCATGACCTGGTTGGGGCGGCCAAGCGAGCGAATCCAGGACGCAATCACAGGTGCATTGCGGAAATAGGCTGCGCTATTTGGCGTCAATTATCGTGCTAGTCTCGCCCGATCGGAGACTGCTCATGCGCACCACGTTCTCCCTCGCCCTGATGCTTATCGTCCTGCTGGTGGAGGCACCGGCCGTCTCGGCGCAGGACGGCGAAGGCCCCTATCTATTCGACCTGATGAAGCAGCCCGACTATCGCAAGGCCTGGTCCGAGATGGTCGAGGGCGAAAGTGTGCGTCCTGGATCAGCGCATTCGGCACCACCCTGAACGCCACCGGCGCGCCGGTGAGCAAAGTATCCATCGCCGGCCAGCCCTTCACGCTTGCCTGGATCTGCGAACCGCATAATTGCGGCGATGCCCAAGCCTATGTGCTGTTCGCGCCGCAAGCGCGCCAGGCCTGGGCCCTGCTTCTCAGCGGCGGCACCAAGCAGCGATGGCTCGGCAAGCCGGACGACGCTGTGAAGGATGCGATCTTGAGCGGCGTGCAATAGAGTCCGGCTATGGACGAGACCGGACAACTCGCTCCGCTCTGCTTCGTGCTGATGCCGTTTGGCCGCAAGATGGATGCCGGGGGACGCGTTACGAATTTCGACGCGGTCTACGAGACGATCATCGCGCCGGCGGTGGAGCAGGCGGGGCTCGAACCGATCCGCGCCGACGAGGAGAAGATCGGCGGCACCATCCATAAGCCGATGTTCGAACGGCTCATGCTGTGCCACTACGCCGTGGCCGACATCACCGGCGCCAATCCCAACGTGTTTTACGAGCTTGGCATCCGGCACGCGATGCGGCCGCGCAGCACGGTGCTCGTCTTCGCCGAAGGCACTGTGCTGCCGTTCGACATCGCCTTGGTGCGCGGTCTCTCCTACCAGACGGACGGCGGCGGCGAACCGCTCGAGGCCGAGGCCACACGCGGCGCCATTGCCGACCAGTTGATCGAGGCCCGGGCCAATTCGCTCGACGACAGCCCGATCTTCCAACTGATCGACGGTCTACCGCGCTGGGAGGTCGATCACAGCAAGACCGACCTCTTCCGCAAGAGCCACGATTATTCCAAGCGTTACAAGGAGCGCCTGCGGGCGGCGGTGCGCGAGGGCGCCGGCGCTGTGGAGGCGATCGTGGACGAACCGGCGCTCGCCAACCTGCTTGAAGTGGAGAGCGGTGTCGTGGTCGACCTGTTCTTGTCGCTGCGGGACGTAAAGGCGCACGCCGCCATGATCGCGCTTTATGACCGCATGCCGCCGCCGATCAAGCGCGCCAAAATGATGCGCGAGCAGCTCGGCTTCGCGCTCAACCGCGAAGGACGCTTCACGGAAGCCGAGAAGGTATTGAGGGACGTCATCGCCGAGTTCGGTCCGTCGAGCGAGACCAACGGGCTGCTGGGGCGCGTCTACAAGGACCGCTGGGAGCAAGCCAAGCGCAAGGGCCAACCGGAGGCCCGGGCCCTGCTCAAGAACGCCATCAACACCTATCTCGCCGGCTTCGAGGCGGATTGGCGCGACGCTTATCCGGGCGTCAACGCCGTGACCTTGATGGAGATGCTGCCCAAGACCGACCCGCGCCAGGCCGAGATCCTGCCGGTGGTGCGCTATTCCGCTGAGCAGAAGGCCAAGCGTAATCCCGACTACTGGGATCATGCCACTCTTCTGGAGCTTGCCGTATTGGCCGGCGACGTCGATGACGCGCAGAATCAGCTTAGCGAGGCGCTTGCCTTGGCGCATGCGGGGTGGGAACTGGAGACCACGGCCCGGAATCTGCGGCTGATCCGCGAGATGCGCGAGGGACGCGGGGAAGATGCGGGCTGGATCGATGCGCCAGTGAAGCTGCTTGAAGAGCGGGCCGCCGGACTCGGAGCATGACGGGATGCCACCGGATACGATGCAGGCGATGGTCTTGGAGCGGGCGGGGACGCCGCTCAAACCCGCCACGATCCCCAAGCCGGAACCGGGCCCCGATCAGATCCTGCTCAAGGTGCTGGCCTGCGGGGTCTGCCGCACGGATTTGCATATCCATGACGGAGAGCTCGGCGAGGCCAAGCTGCCGCTGGTGCTCGGTCATGAGATCGTCGGGCGCGTGGAGGCGCTGGGGTCCGGCGTGACCGGGTTCGCCATCGGCGAGCGCATAGGCGTGCCGTGGCTCGGCTACACGGACGGCACATGCCGGTACTGCCGCGACGGCGACGAGAATCTGTGCGACCACCCCCGCTTCACCGGCTATCAGATCGACGGGGGCTATGCCGCCTACACGGTGGCGGACGCGCGCTACTGCTTCACGCTGCCGGAGGGCTACACGGACGCGGAAGCCGCGCCGCTACTGTGTGCCGGACTGATCGGCTATCGCTCCCTGAAGATGGCAGACGACGCGCTGCGAGGCGAAACCAAACGGCTCGGCATTTACGGCTTCGGCGCGGCGGCCCATATCGTGGCGCAGGTCGCGCGGCATCAAGGATGCGAGATCTACGCCTTCACCAGTCCCGGCGATACCAAGGCCCAAGACTTCGCACGCTCACTCGGCGCGGTCTGGGCCGGAGGCTCCGACGAAGAGCCGCCGGATAAGCTCGATGCGGCGATCATCTTCGCCCCCTGGGAGCGCTGGTGCCGGCGGCCCTGCGCGCGCTTCGGAAAGGCGGCGTCGTGGTCTGCGGCGGCATCCATATGAGCGACATCCCGCAGTTCCCCTATGCCATCTTGTGGGAAGAGCGCGTGATCCGTTCGGTGGCCAATCTCACCCGCGACGATGCGCGGGAGTTTCTTGCGCTCGCGCCAAAGGTGCCGGTGAAGACCACGGTCGTGCCGATGAAGCTCGCAGAGGCCAACACGGCGCTCGACGATTTGCGCGCGGGCTGTTTAACCGGCGCCGCGGTGCTCATCCCTTGAACGCTGCGTGAGAGCTATCTGTCCTTACCGACCTCGATGTCGACACCGTCACCCTTGGTGATCGAACCTTCGAATCCGGGCACGTCGATTTTCACCACCTCTTGCTGCTGCCGGTAATAGAGAAAACCCAGCACGCCGAGGCCGATCAGGGCGGCAACAAGAAGTACGACGAGAATTGGATTCGTCCCCGCGGGGCGGGTGCCATTAGCCATGAAAGCTTCTCCAGGTCATGGTTTCGGACGCAAAACGCGGGCTCCGCAGCCCCGGTTCCGTATGCGGGCCGAGGCTGAGTGAGCTCCATCAGCACGCCGCAATCGACCTAATACTATTGGACGATTGCGGCATAAGGATTTTTTGGGCCTTTCCACGGTCGGGAGCGGCCATAACCGGCCGGCGGCTAAAATGACCAGATTTCTGATCGTTGACGACCACCCGATGTTCCGCGAGGCGCTTCGCGGCGCGATCAAGTTCGCTCTCGCCGACGCCGAGATCTTCGAAGCCGACAACATCGAGGCCGCCCGCGATGTCCTCCGTGGCGACACCGGGATCGAGATCATTCTGCTCGATCTCTCCTTGCCCGGCACCTCCGGCTTCGAAGGATTGGTTCTGCTGCGCTCGTCCTTTCCCCGCATCCCGATCATGATCGTCTCCGGTCTGGACGACCCCAGGATCGTGCACGAGGCGATCAGGCTCGGCGCCGCCGGGTTCGTGCCCAAATCCGTCGACAAGTCGACGCTGGCAAAGGCGCTTTCCGAAGTGCTGAGCGGGTCGGTGTTCATACCAGATGACTTGGCACGGCCTCTGCCGGGGCCTTGCGCGGCGCCGGGTTCAAGCGACATCGCCACGCGCCTGGCAGAGCTGACACCGGCGCAGCTGCGCGTTCTGCACCTGCTCCGGCTCGGCCGATTGAACAAGCAAATCGCTCACGAGCTGGGCGTCAGCGAGACCACGGTGAAGGCGCATGTGTCGGAGATCTTGCGCAAGCTCAACGTGGTGAGCCGTACGCAGGCCGTGATCGAGACGGCGCAACTCGACTTCGAGACGATCCTCGGCGGCGACTCCGCACAAGCCCGCAACTAGACCCGCGCGCTGCCCTGGCGCGCCAGAAGATGGGTCATCAACGCGCGAAGCTCGGCCGGCTTGATCGG